>CESI01156217.1_pt1 | contig 12603 bp, 12 predicted proteins | sample 356301 | NCBI WGS metagenome assembly CESI01 (sample SAMEA2621423, study PRJEB7988) | marine metagenome | biome: marine biome (ENVO:00000447); feature: deep chlorophyll maximum layer (ENVO:xxxxxxxx); material: "saline water (ENVO:00002010), including plankton (ENVO:xxxxxxxx)" | depth 40 m | reverse complement strand
AGTTTAATAATATATTATGGACTTTAAAAAAACCAATGCTCCTTTAAGTACCATCACTTACGATAGAAATTTAATGGATGATCAAACCGACAATATTTATGAAGCTATTTCCATAATTTCTAAAAGAACTATCCAAATTAATGAAGATATTAAAAAAGAGTTATTGGATAAGTTAGAAGAGTTTGCGAGTCCTACTGAAAGTTTAGATGAGATTTTTGAAAATAAAGAACAAATAGAAGTTTCTAAATTCTATGAAAAACTTCCAAAAGCCCACGCTATGGCAATTGAAAATTGGTTGTTAAAAAAAATATATTACAGAAATACTGAAATTAAAGAATAAAGATGTCCATCCTAAATGGAAAAAATATTCTATTGGGTATTTCTGGAGGGATAGCAGCATATAAATCTGCTTTTTTAATAAGACTATTAATAAAAAAAGGTGCAAACGTTCAGGTTTTAATGACGCCTAATTCCAAAGACTTTGTAACACCCTTAACTCTTTCTACTTTATCTAAAAGACCTGTTTTATCTGACTTTTTTAATAAAGATAACCAAAATGAGTTATGGAATAATCATGTAGAATTGGCTATGTGGGCTGATTATATAGTTATTGCCCCAGCTACTGCAAACACATTATCTAAAATGGCATCTGCAAGAGCTGATAATTTATTAATAGCCACTTACCTTTCATCTAAATGTCCAGTTTATTTTGCTCCTGCAATGGATTTAGATATGCATAAGAATAAGGCAAATAAATCAAATATTAATAAATTAATAAATTTTGGAAATGTTCATATCCCTGTCAATTCAGGTTTTTTAGCAAGTGGATTAGAGGGAGAAGGTAGGATGCAAGAACCAGATCAAATAATTAAATTTATTTGCTTGGATATTTTAAAAGAAAAGACCCTTTATGGTAAGAAAATTTTAATAACCGCTGGCCCCACATATGAACCAATTGATGCTGTCAGATTCATTGGTAATTTCTCAAGTGGAAAGATGGGTTTTGCTTTAGCAAATACAGCTGCTAATTTAGGTGCAGAAGTTTACTTGGTTACTGGCCCTACAAGTTTAATTTCTAAGAATGAAAAAATTAACTCTTTTAACATAACGACAGCTGATGAAATGTACAAAATATGCTCTGAACTATTTTTAGATATGGATATAGCAGTTCTTTCTGCTGCAGTTTCAGATTATAAACCAAAAGAAGTAATTCAAAATAAGATTAAAAAGGAAAGGAACGATAATCTTATTATTGATTTGGTTTCTAATGTTGATATTTTAAATCATCTAGGAAATATTAAGAAAAAAAACCAATTATTAATCGGTTTTGCCTTAGAATCTGAAAATGAAATCGAAAATTCAATAAATAAAATAAACAAAAAAAACTTAGATGCAATAGTTTTAAATTCACTTAGAGACAAAGGTGCAGGTTTTAATTATGATACAAACAAAATAACTTTTATAAATAATAAAAAAGAGGTAATTAAGTTTAAATTAAAAAGTAAAACTGAAGTTTCGATTGATATATTTAATGAAATAATTAAACTTAAAAAATGAATAAATCAATATATTTAATATTATTATTTATTTTTCAAATAAATTATTCTCAGGATATTGACTGTAAAGTCCTTATTAATTCTAATAAGATAAATCAAACAAATAAATCTATGTTTTCTAACTTGGAAAAGTCTATTAGTACTTTTATTAACTCTACTTCTTGGTCTAATAATTCATTGTTAAATCATGAAAAAATTGATGTGAATTTATTGATTACTATAAATTCATACTCTGATAACAATTACATAGCCAATTTTGAATTTCAATCGTTAAGACCTGTTTTGAAATCAACTTATCAAACTCCTGTTTTTAATTTTATAGATAAAAATGTCGAATTTGTTTATCAAGATTTTGAAACACTTTTTTTTAATGAAAATAAATTTCAATCCGATTTAGTATCACTTTTATCTTTCTATATAAATATTGTATATGGGTTAGACAAGGATAGTTTTATCAATTCATCTGGAAGTTTATTTTATAATAAAGCTCAACAAATTCTAAACTTAGCTAGTCAAAGTGGAACTTCTAGCACATGGGGTTCTGGTAGTTCAGGCGGAAGAATTAATAAATTTTGGTTAATTGAAAATTTAAATTCTTCAAATTCCAAGGAACTCAGAGATGTATTATACTCTTATCATGTAGGTGGCTTAGACTTAATGCATGACAATAAACTTTTATCGAAACAAAATATATCTTCTGCAATTATTTCATTGGATAGGATGAACAGAAGAGTCCCAAATTCTATTTTACTTAGGATGTTTTTTGATACTAAGTCGGATGAAATAGTAGATATTTTTTCCGGAGGACCAGATTTTGATACAGCTAATCTAACTAATCAATTAAATAGAATGGCTCCTTTCTTTTCAAATAAATGGAATCAGATTAGATGATTTCTTTTTTGAATTCTAATATAAACTAAGTTATATTTGATATATACAATATTATAACTTGCTTACAAAAGTCTTTATAAAAAACTTTGCCTTGATAGATTCTTTAGAAATGAATTTTTCAAATGGTTTCTCAACAATTACTGGTGACACGGGATCAGGAAAATCTATTTTATTAAATGCTCTTTCTCTAATTACAGGCAAACGTGTCGATCATACTTTATTAAAAAATAATGATATAAAATGTATTGTTGAAGCTGAATTTAATTTAAAGAATTTTAAATTAAAGAAAATATTTAAAAAAAATGATTTAGATTACTCTGATCAATCTATATTAAGAAGGGAGGTTCTCCCTAATGGAAAATCTAGATCATTTATTAATGATTCACCAGTTAATTTAGACATTATGAGATCTATTGGTGAAAAATTAATTGATATTCATACACAAAATGAATCTTTAATTCTTTCTAATGATCATTTCTTTTTTTCCCTTATTGACAATTTATCTGAACAGCAAAACATTGTAAATAATTTTTATCAAAATTTATCATTACATAAAGAATTAAATTTAGAATTAGAAAAATTAAATAGATTAAACACAAGTTTACAAAACGATTATGATTATAATTTGTTTTTATTAAATGAATTGTTAGCAGCAAAACTTAAAAATGGAGAACAAGTTGATTTAGAAAAAAATCTTAAGATTTTTAAAAATTCTGAAGAAATATTGAATTCTTTAAATCAAATTGATAATTTGATTGAAAACGATAATAATAGTATAGAAAATAAAATAAGAAATTTAAATTCTATTTTAAATAATATTTCAAAATATTCAAATAAATATTCTATTATTAAAGATAGAATAGAAAGTGTTTTAATTGAGTTAGAGGATATTAAATTAGAACTAAGAGATTCTTCAACCGATTTTAATAATAATCCAATTGAGGTAGATGAAATGGAATCTAGGTTAAATTTAATTTATAATCTTCTGAAAAAACATTCTGTTAATTCAGTACATGAGCTAATAGAAATCACTTTTAATCTTCAGAAAAAGTTGGAAGACAATAATAATATTGGAATTGATATTGAAAATTTAAAAAATGATATTTCTTCTAAAGAATCTCTTCTTAAAGAACAGTCAAAAAAAATTTCAATTTCTAGAAAGAAAATATTACCCAATTTAAAAATTGAAATCGAAAATATATTGTCTAATCTAGGAATGCCAAATTCTTCTTTTAAATTTAATTTAACTAAATCTGAAAAATATAATAAATTTGGAAAAGATTTAATTGAGGTGTTATTCTCTGGCAATAAGGGATCCAATTTTTCTCCAATCTTTAAAGTAGTTTCCGGTGGTGAGCTTTCCAGAATTCTTCTATCAATTAAATCTATTTTATCAAAACATTTAAATTTACCCACAATGATTTTCGATGAAATTGATACTGGAATATCTGGCGAAATGTCTAATGCAATGGCTAACTTAATGCTAAAAATGAGTAAAAAAATGCAAATTATTTCTATTACACATCTTCCTCAAATTGCTGCAAAGGGACAACATCATTTCAATGTTTATAAGCATGAAAATTTGGGAATCACTAATACTAGGGTAAAAAAATTAAATAACGAACAAAGAGTTGAAGAAATAGCTAAAATGCTTTCGGGCGATAAAATTTCTTCTTCTGCACTAATACACGCAAAAGAATTATTAAATTAATATCAAATTTAAATTATGTCTTACAATCTTTTAAAAGGGAAAAAGGGAATTATTTTTGGAGCTTTAGATGAAAACTCTATTGCATGGAAAACAGCTGAAAGAGTTCACGAAGAAGGAGGAGAGTTTGTTCTAACAAATGCTCCAATTGCTTTGAGAATGGGTAATGTTGATGAATTAGCGAAAAAAACAAACTCTAAGCTTATAGCCGCTGACGCAACTAAACTTGAAGATTTAGAAAATTTAATCACTCAATCTATGAATTTATTTGGTGGAAAAATTGATTTTGTTTTACATTCTATTGGAATGTCTGTAAACGTAAGAAAAGGGAAACACTACACGGATTTAAATCATGATTGGATGGAAAAAGGATGGGATGTTTCCGCAGTTTCATTTCATAAATTACTTCAAAGTTTATATAAGTTAGAAGCTATGAATGAATGGTCAAGTATTGTAGCGTTAACTTACATGGCAGCTCAGAGAGTTTTTCCCAATTATAATGATATGGCAGATAATAAAGCTTACTTAGAATCGATAGCTAGAAGTTTTGGGTATTTTTTTGGAAAAGAAAAAAAAGTTAGAGTAAATACTATTTCACAATCTCCTACGCCTACAACAGCAGGAAAAGGAGTTACAGGATTTGATGGTTTTATAACTTATGCGGAAAAGATGTCTCCTTTAGGTAATGCTACAGCATTAGATTGTGCTAACTATACTATAACTTTATTTTCAGATTTAACTAAAAGGGTAACCCTTCAGAATTTATATAATGATGGGGGCTTTTCTAATACAGGTGTAAGTCAAGAAATAATTGATATAATTTCTCCAGTGAAAGATTTATAAGAATTAAATCCTTATTAATTTAATAATTCTTAAAATTTTTATTCTAATTTGGATCATAAAAGTTGTTAGTTTAATTTTTTAATAATGAAAAGCATAGGTCTTACCGGTGGAATTGGTTCAGGAAAATCATTTGTTTCTGAAATATTATTAAGTCATAAAATTCCTGTATATGATTCTGATTCAAGAGCTAAATATTTAATGAACTCCTCTCTAGAACTTAAAAATAAAATTATTGAAAATTTTGGTAAAAACTCATATATTAATAATGAACTAAACAAGAATTACATTTCAGACATTATATTTAATAATAAATTAGAAATGAATAAGATAAATTTATTAGTTCATCCATTTGTTTACGAAGATTTTAATAAATGGAAAAAAAATATTTTTTCTAAATACGTTATTTTTGAATCAGCTTTAATTTTCGAAACTGGTTCTTATAAGATTAATGATTTTAATATTTTAGTTATTTCAGAGATTAATGAAAGAATAAAAAGAGTTATTAAAAGAGACTGTGTTGATGAAAAAGATATATTAATTAGAATCAAAAATCAGTGGAATGATAAAAAAAAAATCCCCTTATCTGATTATGTTATTAAGAATATTTCTTTTGATCAAACTGAAAAAGAGGTTTCTAAAATGATTAAAATACTTAACAGTAAGTTTCTATAAATATTTACATGAGCAAGAAAATATACTTTTCTCTAATTTTTATAATGAGTATTGCTCTTATTGGAATAATTTTAGTTCAAGCTTTTTGGATTAAAACTACTTTAGACAACAAGGAAGAGCAATTTTCTTTAAACATTAATCAAACTCTGAAGTCGGTTTCTGAACAAATTCAGAACAGAGAATTAAGAGATTACTTGGCTGTTTATCAAAAATTAGTAGACAGTATTGGTTCACCTAAAGAATCTCAATTGACTGCTGTTTTTAAGTATGTCGATAGAAATGAAAACACTAATCAAACATTTATATATTCCCATGGAATTTTAGAAGAGGATTATAATATATCAGCAAAATTATTTGAATCTAAATCAACTGATACAAATTCAATTCTTGAATATAAAAAAATAAAGACTACTACCATTATTGATGAAGCTTTTGATAGAGAAATGATAAATATGAGTAGTATTGAAAGACTTCAAAGAGTTGAAAGACTTACTTTAATGGACAGAGCTAAGTACGCATCTGTATTTATGGAGTTAGCAGCTTTAAAGCCAATTCATAGAAGAATAACTACTATTGAATTAGAACTGTTGTTACAAAGAGAATTAAAAGATAGAGAGATAACTATTCCATTTCAATATCGTGTATTTAATGGAGATTTTGCTACAAAAGTTGGTTCAGATAATTATTCAAACTTAGAAGGGTTGAAAAAGTATAAGTCTCCGCTTTTTGTTAATGAAAAGGGGGATAGTGATTTTGAATTAGTAATTGCTTTCCCAGATAGAAAACTGTATTTAAGATCATCTTTAACTAATTTAATTTTATTATCATTATTATTTACACTTACAATAATAGTAACTTTTTCATCTACTATTTATCATTTTTTAAAACAAAAGAAGGTATCTGAAATAAAATCTGATTTTATAAATAACATGACTCATGAATTTAAAACTCCTATTGCAACAATTAAGTTGGCACTTGATGCAATTAATAACGATAAAATAAAGAATGACTTAACTAAGAGAGAGAAATACCTAAAAATGATAAGAGACGAGAATGAAAGAATGAATTCTCAAGTAGAAAATGTATTAAGAATATCTCAACTTGAAAGAAAAGAAAATATTCTAAAGAAATCTTTTTGTGATATCCATGATATAATTGAAAAAGCAACTTCTCATTTAAATTTATTATTAAATGAGAGAAATGTAGATGTATTGATGAACTTATCTGCTAATAATTCAAAATTAGAACTTTCAAAAGAAAATTTCTTTAATGTTTTTGTTAATATTTTAGAAAATGCCATCAAATACTCTAGTGTAAACCCTAAAATAAGAATAGAATCCTTTGACTCAGAAGATTATTTGTTAATTCAAATAAATGATAATGGAATGGGAATGAGTTCTGATGTTAAAGATAAAATTTTTCAAAAATTTTATCGAGAAACAAAAGGAAATATTCATAATGTAAAAGGACATGGATTAGGATTATCATACGTTAAAAAAATTTTGGATTTACATAATGGCACAATTTATGTTGATAGTGAATTGGGTATTGGTAGTACTTTCATTATAAGTTTACCTATTAAAACTTAAAATCTTAAATAAACATGAATAGTAAAAATATTTTATTAGTTGAAGATGATTTAAATTTTGGAGCCGTCTTAAATGATTTTTTAAAACTTCATTCTTATAATGTTACATTAGCAAAAAATGGAATTGAGGGAATAGAAAAATTTAAAAAAAATCAATTTGGATTATGTATTTTGGATGTAATGTTACCCTTTAAAGACGGTTTTACTCTTGGAAAAGAAATTAGAGAAATTGATACAGATGTTCCACTTTTTTTCTTAACTGCAAAGACATTGAAAGATGATGTTTTGAAAGGTTATAAAATTGGAGCGGATGATTATTTAACTAAGCCCTTTGACTCAGATATATTGTTATTAAAAATTAAATCTATTTTTAAAAGAAAAAAACTTAATTCAACTAATGAAAATATCAAATTCGAATTTCAATTTGCTAATTTTAAATTCAACTCTAAACTAAGAACATTACAGTTTGGATTAGACCCTCTTATTAAATTATCTCCCAAAGAAAATGAATTATTAAGGATGCTTTTAAATCATTTAAATGATTTAATGCCAAGGGAACTTGCTCTTGTAAAAATATGGAACGATGATAATTACTTCACATCTAGAAGTATGGACGTATACATTGCGAAAATAAGAAAGTACCTAAGTAAAGATTCAAGAGTTGAAATTGAAAATATTCATGGAGAAGGATTTAGAATGGTTGTAAAGAAATAGGCTTTATTTTTTATTTCTTGGATGAAATTTCATCACTGATTCAATTAAGTGTTTTTTACTTACGTGTAAATATCTTTCTGTAGTTGTGATACTTTCATGTCCCATCATTTTTTGAATTGTTATTAAGTCAGCTCCATTTTCAATTAGGTGAGTTGCAAATGAATGTCTTAAAGTATGAGGCCCTATTTGTTTATTTATGTTTGATTGCTTTTTTAATTCTTTTAAAATTATAAATATCATTACTCTAGAAAGTCCTGATCCTCTTTCATTTAAAAATAGTGTGTCTTCAAAACCTTTGTTTATTTTATGAAATGTCCTAATTTCTTTTACATAATTATTAATATAAATCTGAGATTGATTGCTAATTGGAACAAACCTTTCCTTATTACCTTTTCCAGTTACTTTAATCAGAGATTCATTAAAAAATAAATCTGAAATTTTTAAATTAATTAATTCTGAAACTCTTAGTCCACAACTATACAGCAATTCAATTATTGCAACATTTCTTGACCCTGTTTTTGAACTTAATTTAACGTTGGAGATGATTTGGTCAATTTCTTCAACTGTTAATGTTGTTGGAAGGTTTATTCCAATTTTTGGGGTTTCAATATTTTCCATGGGATTATTTTTAGTTAACCCCTCTAATATTAAATAATCATAAAACCGTCTAATTCCTGATATAATTCTAGCTTGAGTTGGGGGTTTAATATTTTTAGAAATTTTATAAATAAATTCCTTCAAAATATCTTGATTAAGATCATTTGGCGGGATTTTAATTTTATTTTTTTTCAAATAATCAATTAATTTTTTTACATCAAACAAATAACTTTCAATTGTATTATTAGATAAATTTCTCTCGATTTTAAGATAGTTTTTAAAATTCTTAATAGCAACTTGCCAATTCATTTATTTAATTTAAATTTTATAATTAATTAAATTTTATATTCATATTTTTAAAAAAATAAATATTCATGAAATTACAAATTATTAATGGTCCAAATTTAAATTTACTAGGAACCAGAGAAAAAAACATTTATGGTGATCAGAATTTTATTGAGTATTTTAAAAATTTACAGGCATATTTTAAAAATATTGAATTACACTATTTTCAATCTAATATTGAGGGAGAATTAATTAATAAAATTCAACAAGTTGGGTTTGATTTTGATGGAATAATAATAAATGCTGCCGCATATACGCACACTTCTGTTGGTATTGGAGATGCAATTAGATCAATATCCTCACCTGTTGTAGAGGTTCACATTTCTAATACTTATTCCAGAGAAGAATTTAGGCACAAATCTTTTTTAAGTGCTCATGTAAAAGGTATTGTATTAGGCTTTGGATTAAAAAGTTACGATTTAGCTATTTCTAGTTTTATAAATACATCATAAGTGTATAACCTCCCCGTATGCATCTGCAACTGCCTCCATCACTGCCTCACTCATTGTTGGATGAGGATGTATAGCTTTTAAGACTTCGTGTCCAGTTGTTTCTAGTTTTCTACCTAATACTGCTTCTGCTATCATATCTGTGACACCTTCTCCAATCATATGACAACCTAACCATTCGCCATACTTTGAATCAAAAATAACTTTCACAAAACCTTCGCTTTTTCCTGATGCTTGAGCTTTACCCGATGCAATAAAGGGAAATTTACCTATTTTTATATCATATCCATTTTCTATTGCTTTTTCCTCGGTTAAACCAACTGATGCAATCTCCGGTGAACAATAAGTGCATCCAGGTACATTATCGTAATCTAAAGGGGAAACATTTATTCCAGAAATTTTTTCTACACAAAGAATACCTTCAGCGGAAGCAACATGGGCTAATGATTGACCCTTAACAACATCTCCAATAGCATAATAACCTTCAATATTAGTTTCATAAAATTGATCAACTAAAATTTTATCTTTTTCAATTTTAATACCAATTTTTTCTAGTCCAATATTTTCAATATTAGTTTTAATGCCAACCGCGCTTAAAACGATTTCAGAATTAATTTTGGAAATATCTCCGTTGGGGGACTCAATATGAACATTAACACCTGAATCGGTTATTTCAGCTTTTTTTACTTCTGAGGAGGTTAAAATATTGATTCCTTTCTTTTTTAAGATTTTTTCTAATTCTTTAGAGATTTCTTTGTCTTCAACAGGAACTATTCTATCCAAGTATTCGATTATTGTTACATTAGAGCCCATAGAATTATAAAAAAAAGCAAATTCTATTCCTATAGCACCTGAACCTACAATTGTTATGTCTTTAGGTTGACTCTCTAAAGTCATAGCTTCTCGGTATCCAATTATTTTTTTACCATCTTGTTTTAAATTAGGTAATTCTTTGGATCGAGATCCTGTTGAAATTATTATTTTTTCAGAAAAAATAATAGTTTTCTCATCGGATTCACTTTTGATAATAACTGTATTTTTTTCGCCTAAACTTCCAAAACCATTAAAAACTTTTATTTTGTTTTTTTTCATTAAAAAGTTAACTCCTTTACTCATAGTTCCTGCCACTTTCCTACTACGATTGATAACTGAATTAAAATCTTTGTTAATATCATTTGCAGTAATTCCATATTCTTTGGCATTTTTTAAGTATTCGAAAACTTGGGCTGATTTTAACAATGCTTTTGTAGGGATACATCCCCAATTTAAACATACTCCACCCAAACTTTCTTTTTCAATTATTGCTGTTTTTAAACCAAGTTGAGAAGCTCTAATAGCTGTAACGTACCCACCAGGTCCGCTTCCAAGAACTATTAAGTCAAATTTTTCCATATTATTTTTTTTTATTAAATGATATTGCGGCCGAGTTTATACAATACCTTTTTCCGGTAGTGTCTCTTGGTCCATCATTAAAAACGTGACCAAGGTGTCCGTCACATTTTGAACATTTCACTTCAATTCTCTTCATGTTTAAAGACAAATCTTCAATATATTTAATTGAACTTGGAATAGCTTTATCAAAACTTGGCCATCCACAATTACTTTCGTATTTATTTGTGCTATTAAAAAGGACTTGGTCACATCCTTTACATTTGTATGAGCCTTTCTCAAAATGCAAATTATACTCACCTGTGAAAGGTCTTTCAGTATATGAATTTCTTAATACCTGATAACTTAAATTATCCAACTCATTTTTCCATTCATTATCGCTTTTTTCTAACTCTTTGATTTTTTGAGAATAGTTATTATTTGACATAAAGATGCTAATTATTATTAATAAGAATATTTTTTTCATTTATTAGTTTCTAACTTTTAATTTATAAAAATATTATTTTGAATAATATAAAATTGAAATTAATTTTATATTAAACTAGTTGTTGATTAAATTATAAAAAAGAGTCTATCTTTTCAAAAACTAAACAAAAATACTTAATAATTTTAAAATATTAAGACAATTTGAATTAAGTATATTGCATGTTATTAATAGCTAGATATTATGTCAAAAATAAATTATATTAAAGGGGATTCTAAGGTTTTAAATGCTTGGGCATTTTACGATTGGGCAAATTCGGTTTACCCTCTTGTTATTTCTTCCTCTGTTTTTCCTATTTATTATGGTGCCTTATTTTTAGACAGCCAGTACATCGATGTTTTTGGATTTAATTTTAAAAACACTGCATTGATTAGTTTTTTAACAGCATTTGCTTTTGTAATACTTTCTTTTATTACTCCTATGCTATCTGGAATAGCAGATTATATGGGTAATAAAAAAACTTTTCTCAAATTTTTTTGTTATACTGGATCAATTTCCTGTATGGGACTTTACTGGTTTGATTTAGAGAACATCTATTTGGGTTTATTTTTTTATTTTTTAGCTTTAATTTCTTTTTGGGCTAGTTTAGTTTTTTATAACGCATATCTTCCAGATATTGCTCACAAAGAACAGCAAGATTATATTAGTGCAAAGGGCTATGCCTTGGGTTATGTTGGCAGTGTAATTCTTCTAATTTTTAACTTGGCAATGGTAATGTCTCCTAACACTTTTGGAATTACAGGCAATAATCCTGAGCTTATTGCAATGAAGTATTCTTTTATTTCAGTTGGAATTTGGTGGATTGTATGTAGTCAATATACTTTTTATTATTTACCAAATATAAATCAAAAAAGAAAAATAATTAAAGATGTATTTTTTAATGGTTTCAAGGAACTGAAAGAAGTTTGGGATGAATTAAAAGAAATATTAATTATAAAAAAATTTTTAATTGCATTTTTTATTTATAGCTCAGCTTTACAGACAGTTTTATTAATTGCGACCTATTTTGGTGAGCAAGAAATAATATGGAAAGAAGGTGAAAAAACCACAGGATTAATTATTAGTATTTTATTAATTCAACTGATAGCTATTTTTGGTGCAATGATAACCGCAAAAATTTCTAAAAAAATAGGTAATATACATTCTTTAGTTATTTTAAATTTAATATGGGCTTTTTTATGTTTAGGAGCATTTTTTATCACTAAACCTTATGAATTTTATATTGCTGCGGGACTCGTTGGTATGGTTATGGGTGGAATTCAAGCTTTATCAAGATCAACTTTTTCAAAAATGATCCCCGAGACTGAGAACCCAACCTCATATTTTAGTTTTTTTGATGTTTCTCAAAAAGTTAGTATTGTATTAGG
>CESI01056573.1_pt1 | contig 12607 bp, 10 predicted proteins | sample 356301 | NCBI WGS metagenome assembly CESI01 (sample SAMEA2621423, study PRJEB7988) | marine metagenome | biome: marine biome (ENVO:00000447); feature: deep chlorophyll maximum layer (ENVO:xxxxxxxx); material: "saline water (ENVO:00002010), including plankton (ENVO:xxxxxxxx)" | depth 40 m | reverse complement strand
GTTTTGGCTCCGAATCTTCACCAGGTGGTTCGATCTTTCCCCCCGTAGCAGTGCCTTTGTATAAATCGTAACCGACCCAGCGACACTCCAGCGGACCATTGAAGCACTGTATTTTTCTTTTGGTCTTCAAACCGACATTCTTCAGCGCTTCGGCATCGGAGGAAATAATCCAAGCTGAGAAATCTGGCCAATTCGTTTTGAAGGCGTCTCCAATAGCTTTATAAAATTCTGGAGCGTCTTCCAAATCCAAACGCTCCCCATAAGGAGGGTTCAAAACAACCACTCCCGTCTCCGTGCGCGGCTTCATTTTAAAAAAGTTCGCACGCCCCAATTCAGTGATTCCATCCAATTCCATATTCGCCAATGACTGACGTGTTTGAGAAATAGCACCAAAGTCCTTGTCCCATGTGAACATAGGGGTATGTATCTTTTCTCTTTTAGCCTTCATTTCATCTCGCACATGCCACCACTCTTCGTCGTCATAGCCCCTCCAGTCCATAAAGGCAAATTTGCGTCGGTGCCATTGAATCGGCAGACCATCCGTCCAAAGTGCAGCTTCCATGGTAAACGTTCCTGAGCCGCACATTGGGTCGTACAAGGGGGTGCCCGGCTTCCAGCCGGAATGCGCCAACAATCCCGCTGCAAGAACTTCGTTGAGTGGGGCCTTTGCCCCTTGTGGGCGATATCCTCTACGGCTCAAGGGGCGCCCTGCGGCGTCCAATGACAAGGTAACAGAAGCATTGGAGATGTGCATATGGATGCGCATGTCGGGATCCTCGCGATTGACACCCGGACGAATCCCACCTTGTTCTCGGAAATAATCTACAATCGCATCCTTCAATCGCAGCATCGCGAACTGAGAATGTGTGAAAATAGCAGAATGAACAGTGACGTCAATAGCAAAAGAAGAATGAGCGGTCATCACTGACCCCCAATCCCACTTATTTGCTTCTTTGTACAATTCATCGGGACTTTGTGCATCAAATGAAAGAATTGGGCGCAACACGGTAAGAGCGAAGCGACTAGACAAACACACCCGAAACAACGTAGCCATATCCGCCTTGAACTCCACGCCTCTACGAACATCCTTTGCTCCGATTGCTCCCAGCTCTATCACTTCCGCGACGAGCAATTGCTCCATCCCTGCGAGTGTTTTTGCGAAATAAGTGGGCAAGTCCGATTCAATCGTACTCGCTTTTCGGACGCCGTCCGTGCTATTCTCAGAAATTTCGTTGCTCATCCTCCTTTAGTTTTGACTTGATGCCCCTTCTCTTCAAGCGCTGCAATCACTCGCGTGCGCTGGTCCCCTTGAATCAAAATACAGCCTTCTTTTACCGCTCCACCAACGCCACAAACGGTCTTAAGTTCCTTCCCTAAGAGCAACAGATGCATGGCATCTCCTGCATAACCCTCCACCAATGTTACTGGTTTTCCCGCTCGTTGCTTTCGATCCAAACTGACATAAAGCAATTGCTTTCCATTGCTTCCAGAATTTGTTGAATCATTCTCATTGACAGAAGGCGCCCAACCAGGTTGGGTACTGAATACCATGCCATCATCATCCTGACGAACGCGCGTGTTGTGTTTCTTTCCCTTAGCCATCTGTTGCGCGAAGGTAGTTGCCAACCTTGCTAAAATTCTTTCCTTTCGTTGGGTAAAATGCTTGAAAAGCCTTATTTTCACTAAGCGATGAAGGATTTCAATACACCTGCTTGGTTTTGCCTCGCGTATTTCACCTGGACTTCAGGCTTGAAAGCATCAAACCTGCACATTTTGCTCTCTGAATTTGGTTTGGGTTTCAGCTGATTTGACACCTTGAAGTCACCACATGACATGGACGATCCGCTTCAGCTTTATGCTGAGGCCAACAGCTCGCCTGAATCAGACGTTTTAAAATCCTTGCGGATGAAAACGTGGCAATCTGTCTTGACACCTCAGATGCTCAGTGACTCAATTCAAGGGAATTTTCTTGCGAGCGTAAGTCGAATGATTCAACCGAATGCGATTCTTGAGCTAGGCACATACACAGGGTATTCAACCATCTGTCTGGCCTCAGGCCTTGCAGATAACGGAACCATTGACACTGTTGAGCCGAATGATGAATTGAACCAGATTCAAGACGAACATTGGAGGAAAGCGGGCATCAAGTCAAAGGTGACACGCTACAATTGCGAAGCTTTGGAAGCAATGCCCAACTTGACGGGACCTTATGACCTTGTTTGGATTGACGCCGATAAAATGCGCACTCCCGAATATGTAAAACTGTGCTTGGAGCGAACCCGAAAGGGTGGGTGGATTTTAGTTGACAATGTCCTCTGGTGGGGGAAAGTGCTTCCGGACTATCCTGCTCCAGACGCTACGGCAATCGCGCTAAGAAAGATGACGGAGTCTTTAGCTCAACAAAAATCCATTCGAACAACGCTGATGCCCATGCGAGACGGGCTGCTCATGATTGAGAAACTTTGAGATTGAACGCCGGAAACTGATCAATTAAGCCAACACGTCTGCTACCGCATCTGCAGCATCTTGCAATTGGATAACCGAACGAACCTCGAGTCCTGAGGCATCGATTAACGCCTTTGCCTCTTTTGCATTCGTCCCTTGGAGTCGCACAATGATTGGCACTTCGATGTTGCCCATGTTTTTGTACGCATCCACCACGCCTTGCGCCACACGATCACAACGCACTATACCGCCAAATATATTGACAAGAATGGCCTTCACTTCCGGATCTTTCAATATGATTCTAAAGGCCTTTTCCACACGTTCAGCGTCTGCTGTACCCCCAACATCCAAAAAGTTAGCAGGTTCTCCACCGCTCAATTTGATGATATCCATGGTGGCCATGGCGAGGCCCGCACCGTTAACCATGCAACCAACGTTGCCGTCCAACTTCACATAATTAAGACCAGCTGCATCCGCTTCCACTTCTGTAGCATCCTCTTCGCTTACGTCACGCATTTCAGCGTAATCCTTGTGGCGATAGAGGGCGTTACCGTCAAGGGACACCTTCGCATCCACTGCGATGATGCGGTCATCTGAAGTCTTGAGAACTGGATTGATTTCAAACATCGTCGCATCGCTGCCAACATATGCATTGTACAGGGCGTTCACGAACTTCGACATCTCTTTGAATGCCTTTCCTGATAGTCCCAGATTGAATGCAATTCGACGAGCCTGGAATCCCTGCAGTCCGAGCGCGGGGTCAATGGCCTCCTTGAAAATCAATTCGGGTGTATCCTCCGCAACAGCTTCAATATCCATGCCTCCCTGAGGAGAGTACATGATGATGTTTTGACCATTCGCTCTGTCCAAAAGCACACTCATATAAATCTCGCTCGGTTCACTGTCGCCTGGACCATAGACATCCTCCGCTATCAGAACCTTGCTCACTTGTTTTCCTTTGGCAGAAGTTTGGGCAGTCACCAAATGACCGCCTAAGATACCCGCTGCCGTTTCTTTTACCTTATCAAGTCCTTTGGCCAAAACCACACCGTGAGATCCCGTTTCTGTGACCGTGCCTTTTCCGCGTCCTCCTGCATGAATTTGAGCCTTGACAACGAACCAACCTGTGCCCGTTTCTTCTGCCAATTCAACCGCCGCCCTGTGAGCCGCTTCCGGTGTTTCCGCAACGCGGCCGTTTTGAATGGCCACTCCGAAACTTTTCAAAATCGATTTCCCTTGGTACTCGTGAATGTTCATGTCCTTGCTATCAAATTTCGTGGCAAAGATAGGCAACAGAAGGGCGGTTTCTGATGTAGTTTGCAAACATGAATGAGATGATTATTCAAGCACGGGGCATTGCCAAAAATTTCGGATCGCTCCAGGTATTAAAAGGAATCGACTTGGATATCCAAAAAGGTGCCATCACCTCCATTGTAGGAGCATCAGGAGCGGGAAAAACTACACTCCTTCAAATTTTGGGAACTCTCAACACTCCTGATTCGGGAACACTCCAAATCCACAAAAAATACGTGCATAACCTGAGCAGGAAAGAGTTGGCAGCATTCCGCAATAAGCACATTGGCTTTATTTTTCAATTCCACCGGCTTCTTCCTGAATTCACAGCATTAGAAAATGTTCTCATGCCCGCATGGATTGGAGGTCAAGAAAAAGAGGAATCTGAGGCATATGCCACGGAGCTGCTTGTTGACCTTGGACTGCAAGACCATCTCAACCAATCCCCTAGCACGCTTAGTGGAGGAGAGCAGCAGCGAGTAGCTGCGGCTCGAGCGCTTATGAATCGCCCCAGTGTGGTTTTGGCGGATGAACCAACTGGAAACCTAGACTCAGGCAATGCCGATTCTTTGTTCGACCTGTTCATTGAATTGCGGGATCGCGTAGATCAAACCTTTATCGTTGTTACCCACAACGAAAAGCTTGCAGAGCGCGGAGACCACGTAATGAAATTGTCAGACGGCAATCTTATCTGAATCCCTATCGTCTTAGTCCCGGGGAAATACTATGCATGCATAATTCTTTGTTTTTACTATGCATGCATAGCAATTAAATCGTACATTGCTGACATGAAGCCCGTTGACACAATCGATTTTCATTTGCGCTGGGGCTGGACAAAGCTTTCAAGACTATATGCTTCGGAAGCCGAACGCAGAGGAATTCCGTTTTCCTATGTTTTTATCCTGCTCCATACCGAACGCGAAGGCACTCCATCCACACAACTCGGCCCGAAAATGGGAATGGAGCCCACCAGCCTGAGTCGATCACTCCGTAGCATGGAAACCATGGGGCTTATTGAGCGACTGCCAGACTTAATTGATGGCAGAGTGATGCGGGTATTTCTCACGAAAGAAGGAGTAGGTGCTCGAAGACAAGCCCGTGATCTCGTCGTTACTGTAAATGAACGGCTGCGTGAACTTCTTGGCATCGACTCCGTGAATCGTCTCCTAGAAGAAATGAAACGATTGAATGAAATCCTAGATCAACCAGAAGAGCTTCTGCTGAATATCCAAAGCAAAAATCTTAAACCCCAGACCCCTTCATGACCACTCTCCCATTGCACAAAATTAAACGCGTGGCCGTCCTCGGTTCTGGCGTCATGGGCTCACGAATTGCTTGCCACCTTGCGCAAACAGGGTCGGAAGTTCTTTTGCTCGATCTGCCAGCCGCTGAGGGACATCGAAGTTCGGTGGCCGCTGGACACCTCAAGACAGCACTAAAATCCAACCCTTCCCCACTGTATTCCAAACGATTTGCGAAACGCATTGAAACGGGAAACTTCGATGACGACCTCCAGCGACTCGGCGAATGCGATTGGATCATTGAAGTCATAGTAGAACGATTGGACATCAAACAGCAATTGTTTGAGCGTATTGAAGCCGTACGCAAGCTGGGGACACTAATAACGAGCAATACTTCAGGGATACCCATTGCTCAATTAAGTGAGGGCCGATCAGAAGATTTTCAAGCACATTTCTGCGGGACTCACTTCTTCAATCCTCCTCGTTATTTGCCGCTCCTTGAAATCATCCCGGGGCCCAAAACTAAACCAGAGGTTCTGGACTTTTTCACTCACTATGGTGAGCGTATTTTGGGAAAACAGGTCGTGCTCTGCAAGGATACACCGGCATTCATAGCCAATCGTGTAGGAGTATTTGCCATCCAAGCACTTTTCCACACCGTACAAGACATGGGATTATCGGTGGAAGCCGTTGACAAACTCACCGGACCAGCCATGGGTCGACCCAAAAGCGCCACATTCCGGACGTGTGATGTTGTTGGACTTGACACCTTGGTGCATGTCGCACGGGGTGTCGCAGACAATTGTCCAAACGACGAAAGGCGGGAAACTTTCGAAATTCCAAGCTATGTCCAACACCTTGTTGACAACGACCGCCTTGGCTCCAAATCAGGCGCTGGATTTTATAAGAAAGTCAAAAGCGAAAAAGGCAAAAGTGAAATCCTCGTGCTCGACCTCAAAACCTTGGAATACCGATCCAAGGTCAAGGTGAAATTCGCGACGCTCGAAGCTGCCAAAAACATAGACAATCTATCGGAACGGACGAAACTACTTTTTAACGGTTCAGATGAGGCCGGCGATTTCTATCGCAAAATTTTCTCTGACGTCTTCGCCTACGTGGCACAGCGCGTGCCAGAGATTGCCAACGAACCGTATCGAATCGACGATGCTCTTCGTGCCGGCTTCGGCTGGGAATTGGGCGCATTTGAAAGCTGGGACGCCATTGGATTTGAAGCCGGCTGCCAAGCCATTAAGGCAAAAGACCTCAAGCTACCTGAGTGGGTGGATCGATTTGCCAGCAAGGGTGCAGGGACTTTTTACAGAAACAGAGATGGAATAAGGGAGTGCTGGAATCCGCAAAACGACAGATACGAGGCAATCCCTGGACAAGAAAATCGCATTGCTCTCAGTTGGCTCCCAGAATCTGCAGTAGTGTGGTCCAATTCAGGCACTACAATCCATGATTTGGGTGATGGGATATTGAATATATCCTTTCATACAAAAATGAATTCAATTGGTTCTGAAGTTTTAGAAGGACTAAACAAAGTGATTGACCTCGCAGAAAATGAGGTCCAATGGAAAGGCGTAGTTGTGTCCAATGAAGGAGCACAATTTAGCGCAGGCGCCAATGTGGGCATGATTTTCATGCTCGCCGTGGAACAAGAATGGGACGATCTCAATTATGCAATACAGGTATTCCAAAGAACAATGATGCGCATGCGTTACTCCGGGATTCCCGTGGTGGCGGCTCCGCATCAAATGGCCTTAGGTGGGGGGTGTGAGCTCTGCTTGCACGCAGATAAAGTTATCGCCCATGCCGAAACCTATATGGGGTTGGTTGAATTTGGAATTGGAGTCATTCCTGCTGGAGGCGGAACGAAGGAGTTTGTAGTTCGATTGAACGATGAGACGCACGAAGGAGATATGCGAATCAACCGATTGCGCGATCGCTTCTTGACCATCGGGCAAGCCAAAGTGGCCACTTCTGCACACGAGGCATTTGAACTGGGTTACTTGCGCAAAGGGATTGACGAAGTCGTAGTGAACCGCAGGGATCAACTGGCCAAAGCCAAACGCGCAGCGATGGAATTAGCCGCTTCGGGATATACGATGCCGCTCGAACGAAAAGACATCACTGTTGCCGGTCAAGAGGGATTGGGAATTGTTTACGTCGGTGCGCACAGCATGAAGAGCGGCAATTACATTTCTGAACACGACCAACTCATCAGTGAAAAGCTCGGCTTTGTAATGTGTGGCGGTGATTTGAGTGAACGAACAGAAGTCTCCGAGCATTACCTATTGGACCTCGAACGCAAAGCATTTGTTGAATTGTGCAAGCAACGCAAGACGCTGGAGCGCATGCAAAGTCTTATTCAAAAAGGCAAAATTCTAAGAAATTAAACCCATGAATGCATACATCATAGGAGGTTACCGGTCGCCGGTTGGGAAATCGGGCAAGGGAGTGTTTCGATTTGTGAGGCCCGATGATTTGGGTGAGCAAGTAATCCGGAAATTGCTGGGGGATTTCCCTCAATTGGACAAAGAACGCATCGACGATGTAATCGTTGGAAACGCCACTCCGGAAGCAGAACAAGGTCTGAATATCGGTCGAATGGTGAGCCTCATGGGACTCGATACCGAAAAAGTTCCAGGCATGACGGTAAATCGGTATTGCGCCAGTGGCTTAGAAACCATTGCCATCGCATCTGCTAAAATCCATGCAGGTATGGCAGATTGTATACTCGCAGGTGGAATCGAATCCATGTCTCCTATCCCATTTGGAGGATGGCGAATTGTACCCAATGCAAAAGTTGCCAAGTCCAATCCCGATTGGTACTGGGGCATGGGACTAACTGCGGAAGCCGTTGCCAAGGACTTTGGAGTAAGCAGAGAGGAGCAAGATGCATTCGCATTGAATAGTCATTTGCGAGCCGCCGCTGCCATTGATTCCGGACGTTTCGCGCCCGGCATTGCTCCTATCGAAGTGTCTGAGGTTTATCTGGATAAGACGGAAAATAGGCAAGAACGCAAGCACATTGTGGACACCGATGAAGGAGTTAGACGCGAATCATCTGAAGCCGGACTCGCTCGATTACGACCGGTATTTGCGCAAGGCGGAACCGTGACCGCGGGCAATAGCTCTCAAACTTCCGACGGAGCCGCCTTTGTTCTAGTCGTCTCAGAAAAAATGCTCAAAGAGTTAAACGTAGAGCCTATTGCGCGTCTCGCGAGTTATCATGTGAGCGGCCTGGAACCGCGTATAATGGGAGTCGGCCCTATACATGCCGTGCCCGAAGCATTGCGCAAAGCCGGTCTCTCAAAGAATGACCTTGGAGCTGTAGAGTTGAACGAAGCTTTTGCCTCCCAATCCGTTGCCGTACTAAAAGCGCTTGACCTCGATCCAGCGCTAGTAAATCCAAACGGTGGTGCGATAGCCTTGGGACATCCACTTGGATGCACAGGTGCGAAACTAACTGTTCAAATGATGAACGAATTGCACATGAAAAATGCTCGCTATGGCATGGTCACAATGTGTGTTGGAACGGGCCAAGGAGCTGCTGGAGTTTTTGAAATGATGAACGTATAATTTGATTCAAAATGTCTGATCAATACAATGCCTTGCGCGGGGGCGAATTCCTCATCCGCGAAACAACTGCTGACGCCATCTTCATCCCTGAGGAATGGAACGAAGAGCAGCTTATGATGAAGGAAATGACGTTGGACTTTGTAGAGCAACGCATCATACCCAATCTTGAGCGCATTGAAAAGCAGGAGGAAGGGCTTGTGCCACAGTTAATGGAGGAGGCCGGAGAACTTGGGCTTATTGGCAGCTCTGTCTCTGAGGAATTGGGGGGAATGGGGCTCGATTTTAAATCAACTATGCTTATCACGGAAGCCATCGGAGGCGCGCACTCGTTTAGCGTAAGCTTTAGCGCTCACACCGGGATCGGTACTTTGCCCATTCTTTATTACGGAAATGACGAGCAGAAAAAGAAATGGATCCCAGGATTAGCAAGTGCCAAACTCAAGGGGTGTTATTGCCTCACTGAACCCAGTGCGGGATCAGATGCCAACAACGGTAAAACATCGGCCAAGCTCACCGATGACGGCACGCATTATGTCATCAATGGACAGAAAATGTGGATCACCAACGGCGGTTTTGCCGATGTGATGATTGTGTTTGCCAAAATCGACGACGATGAAAACCTTACTGCGTTTATTGTCGATGGGCATGCGGAAGGCATTTCAAAAAACCCAGAAGAAAAGAAAATGGGCATCAAAGGGTCTTCAACCCGCCAAATTTTCTTCAACGATGTAAAGATTCCCGCCGAAAACTTGCTCTATGAGCGTCAAAAGGGATTCAAAATCGCTGTCAATATTCTTAATATTGGACGGATCAAATTGGGCGGAGCCGTTCTCGGAGCCGCCAAGAGTGCTTGCTCGCATGCCGTGCAATATGCCAATGAGAGGGAACAGTTTGGTCGCCCTATTTCGAAGTACGGTGCCATTCGGTACAAGTTAGCTGAGAGTGCAATTCGTCTCTTTACGAAGGAATCTGCGCTCTACCGTGCCACGCAAAACATCGACGACGCAATTGCAGCGCTCAAAGCGGATGGGGTAGAACACGGCGAGGCCACACTAAAAGGAATCGCCGACTTCGCTCCAGAATGTGCGATGATGAAAGTATTGGGTTCGGAAGTATTGGATTACGTGGTCGACGAAACTGTCCAAATCTTTGGAGGCATGGGTTACAGCGCTGAGACACGGGCAGAATTGGCCTACCGCGACGCTCGGATAAATCGAATATTCGAAGGCACGAATGAAATTAATCGAATGCTGACGGTGGATATGATTCTTAAAAAAGCGATGAAGGGAGAGATTGATTTGATGACCCCTGCTATGGCCGTCGCTTCAGAACTAACCGGAGTACCCGAAATGACCATTCCATCTTCAGATCTGTTTGAAAAGCAACTACAATACATTCGAAATTTCAAGAAAGCCATACTGATGGTTGCCGGTTCAGCTGCCCAAAAACTCATGATGAGTTTGGCCAAAGAACAAGAGATCTTAATGAATATTGCTGACATGCTTATTTGGGCATATACTGCCGAATCAACCATCTTACGGGTTCAAAAGCTGCGGAGTATTCGCGGGCAAGAAGCGGATCTTAGTGTGCAAGAAGCCATAATGCGTGTATATACCTATGAGGCGTCAGAATGGATTCACAGCGCTGGCAAGGAAGCCTTGCTGGCGTTTGTAGAAGGCGACGAATTGAAAATGATGCTCATGGGAATGAAGCGATTCGCCAAGACAGAGGACTTCAATACCAAAGAGGCACGTCAACTAATTGCACTGGAACTCATTAATAAGAACTGCTACGCGATTTGAACTGGCTACACATGGGACTGGCGACGTGAAATCTTTGTTGAAATCAAACGCAAAATATTGCGATTGTATAGCGAGTGCTCGGGTATTTTTGTTGCATGGCAAAAAAGAAAAGCATCATCAAGAAGACTTCAGAGAAATTTCTCGAAGCGTACCTCAATAACGCAAGTCCCACTGGATTCGAAAGCAGCGGGCAACAGCTTTGGCTGGATTACATTCGACCTTATATCGACGAGCACATGGTTGACACTTATGGTACCGTGGTCGGTGTTATCAATCCGGATGCTCCGTTCAAAGTGGTCATCGAAGCCCATGCCGATGAGATCAGCTATTTCATCCACTACATTACAACAGATGGATACATCTATCTGAAGCGCAACGGTGGCAGTGACCATCAAATTGCACCGTCAAAGCGGGTGGACATCCACACTCCCAAAGGCATCGTAAAAGGCGTGTTTGGCTGGCCCGCAATTCATACGCGAACCCCGGGCAAAGAAGAGGCTCCAAGCATGAAAAACATCTTTCTCGATGTCGGAGCCAAAGACAAAAAGGCAGTGGAAGCAATGGGCATCCACGTCGGATGTGTCGTCACATACGAAGACCAATTCATGGTCTTAAACAAAGACTGGTACGTGGGGCGTGCGCTCGATAATAGAGCCGGAGGATTTATGATTGCGGAAGTCGCACGTCTGCTGCATGAGAGAAAAATAAAATTACCCTTTGGACTTTACATCACAAATTCTGTCCAGGAAGAAATTGGATTGCGCGGAGCTCAGATGATCGCAGAACGGATCGAACCCGATGTAGCGATTGTAACAGATGTCACCCATTGTACCCAGACGCCAATGATGAACAAAATCGAAAATGGTGATGTTGCCGCTGGGAAAGGACCGGGTGTCACCTATGGTCCCGCTGTTCAGAACAACCTTCTTCAACGCATCGTTGATACGGCAGAAGCGGAAAAAATTCCACTGCAAAGAATGGCCGCGAGCCGCTTCACAGGAACAGATACCGATGCATTCGCCTATTCCAACAAAGGTGTCGCCAGCGCCTTGATAAGCTTGCCATTGCGCTACATGCACACCACCGTCGAAATGGTTCACCGCGATGACGTTGAAAACTGCATCCAATTAATCCTAGCTACTTTACAAAACATAAAGCCAGGAGAGGATTTCAAATACATCCGATAAACCTTCGGAGCGAAGGCTTAATTCGCGAGCAAGCGATTTATGTTTTGCGCATTCCTGTTAATCTCAGCGGCTTGTTCCGCACTTAAAGCTTGGGCCTGATCTGTGGCACGTTGAATCTTCAACGCCATGGCTCGGGCCTCTTGCATTTTACTCAAAAGCACCTCGCCTTCAGTCGCAACGGCCTTGCGCTGATGGAATAACATTGATGCCTCAATCACCATGGCCTTGAGCTCTGACTCGTTCCAAGGCTTGGCGATGTATTGATAAATCCGTCCTTTATTAATCGCATCAATGACGGCATCTATGTCGGCGTGCCCTGTCAACAACATGCGAACGGGATCCGGAAAATCCGGCATGATCAATTCAAAAAACTCAACACCACTCAAGGTTGGCATTTTTTGATCTGAGATAATTACCTCAATGGGTTGTTCTCGAAGAATCCGAACGGCCTCGGTGGGCTCAGTGGTCACATGAACATGGAAGTCCCTTCGAAACGCCGCGCGAAACGCCGTGAGGTTATGCAGTTCGTCATCCAAATACAGTACGTTAATCATAGCGGAAATCGAATTATAAATTCTGTACCTACACCTTCATCCGTATCCACCTCCACCTCGGCATTGTGGTCGCTCAAGATGCCCCTGACAATACTCAACCCCAAACCAGTGCCTTCACCCACGGCCTTGGTCGTGAAGAAGGGATCGAAGATCTGTGCCTTCACCCCTTCTGACATTCCAGCACCATGGTCCTTAATACGCACTTCAATCCAAGATTGACCAATGCTATCAACCTTGCGTGACGAAATCAAAACTTTGCTCTCTTCAACGCTTAATCCTGCGCTTTCCATAGACTGAGACGCATTCGTAATGATGTTCATAAACACTTGATTAAGTCGACCAGGTTGGCAGCTTAATTGGGGTAGATCTTCGCCCAAATTTGCCTCTACAACCGTATGATCCTTCAAATTGCTTCTAAGAACAATCAGGGTGGACTCAATCAATTCATTGATGTGGGCTAACGTGAAATTATCACCATCCATTCGGCTAAAGATTCGCAA
>CESI01086400.1_pt1 | contig 12609 bp, 13 predicted proteins | sample 356301 | NCBI WGS metagenome assembly CESI01 (sample SAMEA2621423, study PRJEB7988) | marine metagenome | biome: marine biome (ENVO:00000447); feature: deep chlorophyll maximum layer (ENVO:xxxxxxxx); material: "saline water (ENVO:00002010), including plankton (ENVO:xxxxxxxx)" | depth 40 m | reverse complement strand
GCGCTGATTGAACAGAAGAGCCGATAGCCAAGGCGAAGATTCCGTTTGTACCGCTTTCAGTAGGCCCAATTGAAGAAACACCCCATCGGTCTGATGACTCTGATTTCACCGATGCGCCAACAGCAACGACGTTCCTTCCATTTGCCGGCTCCAAAAGTTGCCCTCCATTGTTGCCTGGTGCAATAAACGCAAGCGACCAAGGCATTTCTGCGGCCCAAGCATCAAAATCACCAGTGCGTGCAGTATACTCAGTAGTTGCATCGCCCCACGAATTCGAATGAAGCGTAGCACCGTTCAACCCAGCTTCGACGAGTAAAGCATCAACATCCGGCGGAACCCACCCGTCCTCAGAAACAATATCTTGGAAAATAAGTTGTGTGGCATAGGAAAGCGAGGAGCCGTTTTGAGGCAATGTGTTTGAACGCATATCATAGACGTTGTAACAAGATAATGTTCCTGCAACGTGCGTGCCATGTCGAAAATCCGAGTGGCCAGAAGTATCACCAGAATCAATCGAATGGTTGAGTAACAATACCTTGCGGTGATCAAAACCTGGAACACCAACCCCATCAGATAAATTCTCGCCAACTGAGCCAATTTCGCCTGCAGCAGTTGCGTTTCGGAAACAGGCATGGTCAGCATCGAGACCTGAATCAGCAACAGCAACAACAACCCCTTCACCATTTAGTCCCAATTCCCAGGCTGGATTTCCAGTAGTTACTCCATGTTGATGCAATGAACCAACTTGCTCGTTGCGCGCAGAAGTAGGCAGTACAGGCTCAACCCAAAGCAAACCATCCATGAACGCAAGAACCGAAAAACCAGCGCCCCACTCAACAACCTCAACATGAGGAATTACTGTTGAATAGCGTTCGATATCCGATTCAAGTACAATGCCAAATTGGGCAAATACAGTGATTAATTGTTGAACGGCTTCAGGGGGAAGGTTTGGCTCGAACACGAACCGGAGTGATTCGTATTCAGAAAAACGCGCTATGTCGCCTTTGAACTGAACGCTCGGAGCCTCGCTCACATGGGTGCCAAGCACTTGCCCACTATCTGATGAACTCCAAACCAATACTTCGGTCGAACTCAACATCCGCAGAGGAGCATATCCAACATCACCAAGCGATTCCCACAGTTCTTGCGTCCATACGCCTTCTTCAAGTATCAACACGCGCTCTTCTCCCGAAATATCCTCTGGGAACAATGACGACCCGAGGCCTTGAGCCAGGGGTAGCAACAACAGCATCGTGACAAACAAAGCGGGTCGCATGAATCGTGTTGAATCCTCAAACTTTGTCAATCTCGTGGTCAAATCTTACAGATAATGCGCGACGGCGCGTTTAAGTCGGGTTTGCGAGTCGCCCACTTCGATGAAGGCCTATCGCGTAACAGGAGTCGCACCATTTGGTAGCATGCGACAACAATTTTCTTTAGACTTGCCAGCTGCTGACGTTAACGATGCAGAACACCGAACTTACTCCATCATGGGCTCTCGGCACAAGGCTAACCGCCGTTCCATTGACCTTCTATCCGTTGAAGAAATCGACCCACGCATTTCCACAGAACCTCGTGTTACTGACCATTTCCGTGATGAAATCGCCGCTGCTGGCGGACTCATCTCATCTTCAAACGAAGAAGAGTGAATCTTTCGCGGCCTTCTTGAATGACAACTACCTCGGACTACGTGAGCCGCATGGTAGAACGAAGCGAGTTACAAAAAATGGCGCGTACTATTGACGCCCATAGAAAACAACTCGAAGACCTTCATTCGCGAATTGACCAAGTGACAGCCATTATCGATGAGCATCAGATTACTTCAGGAATTCTCAATCACCTTCAAGAGTCGAGTAAAACCGGCAAAACCGGTGCTCAACTTTCAATTGGTTCTGGCGTGACCTTGAATTATATTCATGAAAGTAAGGAAGAAGGAACCGCACTTGTCGATATAGGCAGTGGAGTTTTCGGCGAAAAATCATGGTCTGAAGCATTTACGATGACCGTTGAACGACAAGAAAACATCACGCTGCTTCACAAAGATCTTTCCGAGCAGTCAATAAGTTTAGAAGAAAAAATCACGCACTTGGCACAAGAGTTCAATGCAGCAGCCGAACAACTCCAACCATCCAAACCTGCACCATCTCCAACCTTTGAGCCAACAACTCCTCCAAAACCAGCACCCCCTTCATCTTCATCTGAAGAGAAAGAAACTCGTCGGCCACAACGACGCGGCAGCCGGTTTGGGAATGAATTAACACTCGATGACTGAGGGAGCCTAATGGGATTGTTTGACCGCTTTCGAAAACGGGTAACCGAAGTTGCCTCTGAAGTTGATACGGATGAACTTTCAGCTGAAGCCTCATCCCAAGAAGCACAAGAGGCTCTTGTCGCAGCCGAACAACTCCACTCTGAAGCAACCCCTGCTATCCACGAGACCCAAATTATCGAACACGTTGCTGATGACGCTGACGATGAATGGGAAGACCTTGAAGCATTAGAAGAGGCGGAACTTCCTGAAGCCCCAAGCGACGAATGGGAAGACTTCGATGAAGAAGAGGATGTTGCCCTTCCCGCCGAACTCTCTCGGAAAGAAAAGAAACGCCTTGACAACATCCGCCGTGCTGATGAAAAGCGAATGTCCAAGAAAAACAAAGAAATGAAGAAACGCGGCGCAGTTGAAATCGCTCGCCCTAAAGGCTCACATGTCGACCTTTCAATGATGAGGACGACAACAGGTCGTCAATTAGTCAGCGTACAATCGGCCCCTAAAGGTTCAGTTAAAGAGGCTGAAATTAAAACCGAAGCCGGTACAAAGGTCAAAGTTGAACTCGGGGGAGGGGTTGTTTCTGAAGGTGGAAGAGTGATTAAAGCCGGCGGCGCACTTGACAACCTCCTTGAAGAACTGGAATGGGTCCTTCTTGAATCTGATATTTCAAGCGACGCAGTAACTGCTGTAATCGAAGCACTCCGTGCAAGCCTCATCGGTTCACGACTTCGTAAAGGCGCAGACCTCTCAAAGGTTCTCGAAGCGGCACTCAAGCGAGCGCTTCGCAATATTCTCGCTGCAGGCTACTGGGACTTTGATGCAACCGTCAAATCATTTGTCGAGGCCGGAGATACACCAGTTGTCATCATGCTCGTGGGCGTGAATGGGACGGGCAAGACAACAACAGCTGCGAAAATTGCACAACGACTTCTCGATCAAAACTTCACCGTGGTCGCAGCAGCAGGAGACACGTTCCGTGCTGGCGCAATTCAACAACTCGAGTCCCACTGTGAAAACCTCGGAATCCGATGTATCTCCAGCCAGCGTGGCGGCGACACAGCAGCAATTGCTCGTGATGCAATTGAATCAGCCAAAGCCAAAAACATCGATGTAGTTCTTGTCGATACTGCTGGCCGAATGCAAAACAAAGTCAATCTGATGAACGAACTCAACAAGGTTCGGCGTGTTGCAAATCCCCACCTCACCTTATTCGTCGGCGACTCTCTCGCTGGCAATGATGCTGTTGAACAAGCAAGAATGTTCCAGGAAATTATGAAGTTTGATGGAGCGGTTTTAACCAAAATCGATACTGACGCCAAAGGCGGTGCAGGTCTTTCTATCGCCTTTTCAACCGGTAGACCAATTGTATTTGCCGGCGTAGGGCAAGGCTATCACGATTTGAAACAATTCGACCCCGATTGGCTCCTTGAGCAAATGTTCGACTGAAGCGAAGCGATGAGGACTTAGACCTCAAACCCCTCCGAACATCATGGCGGGTACCTTCAAAGACGGAGAAACGGAAGAGTTCTTTCAATTGATTCACATGTTCCAACGGTCGGCTATGCTCCATTTGGGGCTTTTACCAGACCAGGAAGGAAACATGATGTTCAATCTCGGGGAAGCGAAGGCTGGTATCGACTTATTGATAATGTTACAAGGAAAAACCAAAGGAAATCTAAGTGACCAAGAAGAACGATTGCTGAAAGGTATTGTCAGTGAATTACAATTACAATTTCTAAAAGCACCAGCTCGTCGACGTGAAGCAGAGAGCGATGCTGCACAATCTGAAACGATTCGTGAAGCCTTCACCAATCCTCAAAACGGACCAGTCGAAGACCTCAGTAGTACCGAAGACAGTGAAGAATGACCTTTCTTGAGCGGTTATTTGATGTGTAATGGCGATATCAGAGAGATGATTCACATGGCTTATGTCACACCGACTGCCGAAGAAACCGCACCAACGGTACTCATTGTGGATAACAACCCAATGTCATTGATGCGACTACGAGAAGTATTCAAAATTCGCGAGTTTAATGTCGAAGTCTGTGAAGATGGCGACCAAGCAGTTGACGAATATATTCGAATCGACCCTGAATTGGTTGTAATTGCCTTGGACCTCCCTTCTCTTGACGGACATCTTGCTGCTTTAGAAATGCGAGAACATGGTGGAGAAAGCCGTATTGTGTTTGTCGCCTCACGAAGGCAGGCACAATTGGCAGAGGACGCAAGTTACTCTGCAGGAGCAGTTGCGTGGCTTGAAAAGCCCATTTCTTCCACAGTAATCGAAGAGCGTTGGAGCGAAATCCTTGGCCCAATCCCCGATGCACCCGGACTTGAAGACCTCGACCAACTTTATCCCGAAGACCGAATTAAGCCACAGGCCGATGAAGGCCTCATGGCGCTTCCACCTTTGCCCGGAATGCCAGCCTTAGCATTGCCTGGAGTTTTGATTCAACCGCTTCCAGATTTGCAAGCAACTCTTCTTTCTGAAGACAAACCCAAGCCAAAACGGAGAATGTTCAAATTCTTAATCATCCTAACTCTGGTAGGAATAGGGGCTTTCGTTTATGCAAGTCAAAATGGACTTTTAGATCAGTTCTGAATAGTCTCACTCGGCCATATTGCTTCTTGATGCACATGCGGATTTTCAAGTTGAGGCTGTTCAGGTACAATCACAACATGGGCATCTGGAACAATGTTTGTGCCCGGGGGTAAACCAGTCATCTGGGTCACGATAACCCCATCATCTTCGAGTAACGAAGCATCATTTTGCGCGAGTCTAAAATCAAGTGACGCAGCCTTTTGGCCTGCATTCCAAAGGATCCATATTGGGATTCCAAATAACCCCACAGCCAAAAACCACAGGAATGTTCCAATCATTGTACCATTCCTACTTCTGCTTCCGTTCAAGCAGAGCATCCCATGATGCCTTAGCATACGCTTTTGCTTGTTGCGGTGGATTTGATGATTTGTGAATTCCGGAACCTACGATAATGCAATCCGAACCTGCGAGTACCGCTTCTCGCGGGTCTCCATACCGTTGACCCATTTCTCCATCACCAACTGCAAGGTTGACACCAGGTGTCCAAATGAGTTTACCATCTCCAACTGCTTGACGTAATAATTTCAAATCATCAGGCCGAGAGCCGTTCCCAATAAATCCGAAAACACCAGGGTGAGATTTACCCAGTGCGACGACTTTTGCAGTATATTCAGGGTCGAGTAAATTACCTCTACTTGACATTTGAGCTAAGAGAAGTACGCCCCCTTCTCTCCCCACATCATTCCATCCTGCTTGTAAACCATCGACGATATCCGGTCCAGAAATGAGGTGCGCTGTGACCAGGTCGGCCCAAGAACGAATGTCGTAAATTCCCGACATTTGTTTACGGCTAATGCCACCAATATCTGCAAATTTCCGGTCTTCAAAAACCAATAAATCGGCTGCTGAAGCCTTGTCGCAAAACGCAGACCATGCCCCAGGGGTCCAATCGTCGACCAAGTCAACATGAGTTTTGAGTGCTGCAAGGTATGGTCCAACTTCATCGATTAATTGATTCAGTTCGGCCATTGTAGAGCGGTCTGCAGCGAGACAAACCAAACTTTGTTTTCGACAAGCCACTTCCATGTAGGTGCGGGCCATTGCAAGTGGATTCTCACTCCAACGACGACCCCATGACTCGTTCGCCTGCATGGTTGTGCCAAAGGGTCTCTCCACTCATACCTTACGGCTTAAGGCCAACAAAGACTCGACTGAATCGGCGAGTGTTTTCTCTGTCGAATGAAGTATAATTCCTAAATCTTCTTCCATTGGTCCAATGTCATAGCCAACCTGTTTGCCGAGTGAAGAGCGAACTTGCCGCACAGTGAGTTTTGGATGAAATACGGCCATAACTGTGGCCATAGGCGAAGGTAAGCAGAACGTAGCCCATTTTTTCCCAGGGGAGAATTGACGCAGACTGCGCCCTATGTCGCGCATCCACATTCCTTCTTTGTGCAAGATATACCGGCCACCATCTTCCCCACCTTCAATGGCAGCAACATGTGCCTTTGCTACGTCTCGGACATCGACAAAGTTCAGGTGGGTGTGGAGGACAAACGGCAGTCGGCCAGTGAAATGTTTGAGATAAGCCATCGAGCCATGCGTATGGCGTTTTTGAAACACCGGCCCAAACACAATTGACGGATGTATTGTCACGAGCCTTGGGCGTTGCTCATCAGGGAGATGCTCGACAAAATCCCGCATAACACGCTCCGCTTCCGCCTTTGCTAAACCATAAGGGTTCGAGGAGAGTGAAGCATCATCACACCAATCAGATGAAGTGAAAATTTGCCCATTTGTACTGTGAGTTCTCCGGATTGCCGCTACAGATGAAGTGTGAACAATAGATTGTGCACAACCTGCCTTTTGTATTGCATTGCAAAGATTTTCAGTCCCAAGAACAGAAGGATCAACGACATCGCGTTGAGCGTCCCGCACGCCAATCATCAATGCAGCAGCACAATGAATGACAACTTCGCACCCCTCAACAGCAGCATCTACTTCAGCAGTATTGAACAAATCCATCTGATGAATTTCAAGCGTTGCATCTTTGTGCTTTGGAAACGATTCAAGAAACTTCGCACTTTCCGTATTCCGAGCAGTTGCCCGAACGTTGTAGCCTTTTTCTAGCAAGAGGTGGACCACATGTGAGCCAATAAAGCCTGCAGCACCAGTTACGAGAACGCCCATGCTGAACCGAAGAGCTACGCCTTCTTGATGTATCGTTCTTGAAACATCACATTGATGCCACCCCACTTCATGCCTTGACCAATGCGTATTGCCGTCTTCCTGTCGATGTTGATTTTCCTCGGCCCCCTTTCGGGCTGTTTCGGGGCCGAATCTTCACAAATGGAAGAGGTCGAAACGACCCAGTATCCGACAGAATGGGAGCGCCATACCCTTGACTGGAACTGGACTGACAGTTACTCCTACGTCTTACAACCAGGTCCATACACAGCTCTCGAAGTTCAAGAAGCGACCTTTGAGGTTGATACATCTGATGTATGGGAAACAGGCCCGGCTACGGCCAACATCCATCTTTCATATTGGTTGCCTTCGAACACAGAAATGGGTGAAACAGTTCCAGTCATCGCCGTCGTTAGCCCCTATTTTTCCTTTGGTCAGCCAGGAGACGAGTCAGGAGCGACCAATGTCGTAGGCGGTGGCCGTGGCGAGTTTATCTACGATAATTACATTCCACACGGCTATGCTTTTGCTCAAGTCTCAGTTTTCGGGACCGAAGAATCCTCGGGATGCTTTGATTATCGTGGCGAAGGAGAAGGCTGGGGAATTCACCAAGCAGTTGAATGGCTCGGTACACAAAACTGGTCAAATGGAAAAGTTGGATTGTATGGGAAGTCATACGAAGGCGCAACACAATGGGAAGCAGCCGTTCATGGCAGCGAACATCTCGCAACCATCGTTCCAATTTCAGGCACAACCGGCCTCCACCCACTGCTCTACAAGAACGGAAGTGCAGAGGCTCGTAGCCAAGTGATGCACATGAATTATTTTGGCAGTACCGTTGATTATAACGGCGAAGACTTGGACAATATTTGCCCAGACATCATCGAAGGTCTTTTTGCAGGTCCGGTGACATATGGTATGGGTGAACTCGACCCTTACATGGCCAATTATTACGAGGAAAGAGAACATATTTCGAAGGCACTTACCAACTATAACGGCAGCGTTTACTGGGTTCAGGGAATGCAAGACTGGAATGTAGATCCACACCAAGTATTCCCGTGGTATCAGATGTTTATCGATGCAGGTTTTGATGTTCGAGGCATGCTTGGTCAATGGGAGCACAACTATCCTGATCAATGGTCAAAGCATAACGCACAGGAAAGCGGATACGGTGGAGAAGCCATTCAAAATATGACGCGCTGGGATTGGGGTCAAGATTTGTTTGAATGGTTTGAGTATTACCTAAAAGGCATCGGAGAGAAGCCAGAACTTCACGCTCAAATCCAACGTAATGACGGTCAATGGCGAATCGAAGACACCTGGCCACCGCTTGACCGAACGTCAACCGAAGTCCCACTCGATACCTGCGTTCAAACTGGAACCCGAGTTCAAGGAGTTTCGGGCTCTGGCGGAAGCGTGAGTGGCGTGGTGATTGAATGCGATGCCCTCAGCACTGTAGACGACATTCACATTTCGGGATTAACAACTCTTCACCTCGAAGTTCAAGCGGCTATGGATGGGGGACAAATTTTCGTAGAAATTCAAGATGCTGAAACCAATCTTCGTATAGGCCATGCAACCATGGATATTCGCTACCACCAAGGCGGTAGCGAGCCGACCACAGTCCTCCCAGGTCAAAGCCTCACTATGCTCATGGAATTCCAAGCCATCGACGCTCTCTTACCCGCAGGACATGGGATTCGTCTTGTGCTGACAGAAACAGGAGAAGACTACCTCGCTCCTGCTTGCGGAGTCTTGTGCCCAATTACTGTGAATGGTGGAGTTCTTTCAGTACCACACATCGATCGTGATGGAAGCAACGTGCTCATCACCCCTCAAGGCGAAGATGCTGCTAATAATCAGTAATTGCCACCAGTATCACGCAATGTACGCACCATATCGATGCGACCTACAAGGCCAACGAAGACTCCTCGGCGATTTACCAGTAGCACTTCTTCTTCTCCGAGCAAGCGCCGTGCTTCGCCAATTGAGATATCAACATCAACCATCGAGAAGTTAACCCTCATGACTTCATCGACACAAGTGCCTCTGCCGACATCGCCCTTCAAGAGGCTTGATTCCGATACTAGGCCTACGACAGAACCGGTTTCACTGAGGACCGGCAATTGGCTTATGCCACCAAGAACCATTTTGTCAATTGCAGATTGGACAGTGTCCGTACGGACCAAAGTGGTGACTTCAGAGATCATGATGTCTCCCGCCGTATGAACCTGGTCCGGTTGTTCTTCTCGCTTGAGCGCCCCAACCATTTTTCGAAGCGTCGAAGCACGCGGGTCAACAGACCCGGTTTCCACTTTCGCAATGACGGATTGCGTCAATCCCGAGCGTTCAGCTAACACCGACTGTGTGAGCCCTAAAGATTTGCGCCATTGCCGCAAATACCCGCCGGTTGGAATTTCCATTGTTTACCCGTGGGGACCACTACCAATGAGTTCACCGGTCGGCGCTCGTTTCTACATCACATTTACTGATTTACAACACTCTGTTCAAATGTTCAAATATTTCGGAAAGAGGCAGACAATTGAATAAAAAAGAACGCGACGATAATCGCCATAAGTAGTCAATTATTTATTAAAAAGTTAAAAAAGTAAACATTTGACAAATTAAATTAGGTAAAAGATGAGCGTATGGTTGATATACCGTCTTTGCAAGCCTTGAATCGATACCTATGATGGATAAAGCAAAATTGGAGTACATTTGGCTCGATGGATACAGCCCGACACAAAACATGCGAAGCAAAACCTTGGTTCGCCCAGACTTTACCGGAACACTCGAAGAATGCCCTGTTTGGTGCTTCGATGGTTCTTCAACCCGTCAAGCAATGGGCGATGATTCAGACTGCCTTCTCAAACCTGTTGCGATCTTCCCCGACCCTCAACGTTTCAACGGCTTTTTGGTTATGTGTGAAGTAATGAACGCAGATGGAACACCGCACCCGAGCAATGGCCGAGCGACAATCGAAGACGACGATGAAGATTTCTGGTTTGGATTTGAGCAAGAATATTTCATCATGGATACTGAAACACAACTTCCACTTGGCTTCCCTGTTGGCGGATTCCCAGGACCTCAAGGAATGTACTACTGTTCAGTTGGTGGAAGAAACACTCACGGTCGTTCACTGGTTGAAGAGCATGCTGACTTGTGCTTGGATGCCGGAATCAATTTCGAAGGAATTAATCAAGAAGTTGCTTGTGGGCAATGGGAATTCCAAGTCTTTGCTAAGGGCGCTAAAAGAGCCGGAGATGAACTCTGGGTTGCTCGCTACTTGATTGACCGGTTGACAGAAAGCTATGGCTGCTACATCGAATATCATCCAAAGCCAGTCAAGGGCGATTGGAATGGTTCGGGAATGCATGCAAACTTCTCCGATGGTAAAATGCGTGACCAAGGCGGCGAGGCATTGTTTACCAAGATCTGTGAAGAATTTGGAAAGAACATCAAGAAGCACATGGATGTGTACGGAGAATTCAACGACCAGCGTCTAACAGGATTGCATGAAACCCAATCGATAGACCAATTCTCATATGGAGTTTCAGACCGCGGAGCTTCAATTCGAATTCCAATCACGACCGTCGATGATGGATGGACCGGCCGTCTTGAAGACCGCAGACCAGCATCGAATGGAGACCCCTACAAGATTGGGGCAGTGATTATTTCAACAACAAAGGCTTCTTACAAATGATTCTCTTCAGATTGTTGTTCACTTTTGCGAACTTTAAGAACTCCGATAATGACTGCACCAATGACCGTTAAGGTCATGATATTGGCGGCAATCATTGCAAAGGAATCGACAAGAATGCCGTAAAGAAGCCACAATCCCAATGCGAAAGAAACAACAGCAAACGTTGTCAAAGAGATTCCATCATGTCGTTTATGGACCCATACTTGGATAATCTGAGGAATCCAAGCAAAAATTCCGATGACGCCAGCGAGTAAACCAATTGCCTCAATCCATAGAGCAGCCATAGCCATAGCCGTTGGACCGACCCACATCAAACTTCGCGAGCCTCAAATGTTCTTGGCCCAGTCAACGGGAGGCTTTGAAACACTGATGTGTGTGATTGTTGCCCAATCGACTTTTCTCGGTGCTTTCTCTCCAACAACATGCATATCGAGAGTGAGGCCAAATGGAATTTTAGCAACGATGTTCTTCCCACCGGTCTTCAACGTGACTTCACTTGGGTTATTGTTGAATAAAGAAAATATCGATCGCTTATGTTCTGCAGTAGCCTGAACCGGGCTTTTTCGGTCGGCAAACCACGAACGCAAATGGTCGCCGAGTCCAAGACCAAAAACATCTCCTTTCAACATCAAACCGCCGTGAAGGTGGACTTCATCCCACGTGTTGAATCCTTCCAGAGTCTCCACCAAATCAGGATTCATTTCCCCCGGGCTGGTTGTTTCGAGAATTTTAATGAAACCCGCTTCATCAACCATTTCTGCCGCCAAATCCCTTGGGATTTTCGGCCACTCAAGCCGCTGATGAGTCATGGCCACAATAACTTGCATTTCAAGCGCTTTATCCTTAGAAAGCGAGAGTCGCTTTTCGTGCAATGCATTCAATATTTTCGCTTTACGTGCAATACGGTCAGCAACGCCATCGTGGTTATGTTGCGTTCCATTGTTTCGGTTTTGAACAAAATGATGTTCATCGGTGATGACAAATGAGCCGGCCCAGTGTTTTTGTTCCACGACCAGCATGGTATTGCCTCCGATAACGACCATGTCAATTTCTCTTCGTCCACCATCGGGGTCGGGAATACGAACTGATTCAAAAATTTTCCAACCGTTTTCACGCCCGGCCGCCCTTGATAATTTACATAGCCGCATTTCAGCAAGGTCGCCAGCGCGATGTATGTCGTCAGGAGGGTGCTTTAAGCGCCGAGAGCGCCACCATTTCCAACGAACACCCATCGTCATAGAAATCCATCACCGTAACAATTGGTCAACGCTTTCAACGATGACAGTGGGTTGTTGTTCGGCCCCAACTTCAAGTTCAGAAACATCAGTCATTGTCGCTTCACCAGAGAGCACCAACACGCCAACACAACCAGCCCTTGTCGCCATGGCCAGGTCGGTATACAACCGGTCTCCAACCATTGCGCAACGAGCGGGATCGAGGCCCAAAGCCTCAATTTTATGCAAAATCATACCTGCATTTGGCTTTCCAGTGATATGAACAGGGTCTACGCCGGTTGTGGTTTTGAGTAAGGCGAGATAGGCACCGACATCAGGCAAACCGCCATCGGGTGACGGGCAAACCATGTCGGGGTGACTTGCGACCAGTGGGACGCCAGCATGGAGAAAGATACTCGCTCTGGAGAGTTTTTCATAATCGATTTCCGTGTCGTAGCCAAGGACAACGTATTCTGGGCGTTCACTTCGAGTTTCAATGCCTTTTTCTTCAAGCATTTCTCGCATGCCTTCAGTACCAATTAACCATGTTTTCGTGATGGAGTTGGATTTGAGCCATGCTAACAAATCGTGAGTCGAAAGCAAGACATCATCTTCAACAGCAGGGATGCCAAACGCATGCAATTTCTTTACGTATTGCTTGACTGAACGACTTGAATTATTGGATAGGAAATAA
>CESI01043618.1_pt1 | contig 12614 bp, 13 predicted proteins | sample 356301 | NCBI WGS metagenome assembly CESI01 (sample SAMEA2621423, study PRJEB7988) | marine metagenome | biome: marine biome (ENVO:00000447); feature: deep chlorophyll maximum layer (ENVO:xxxxxxxx); material: "saline water (ENVO:00002010), including plankton (ENVO:xxxxxxxx)" | depth 40 m | reverse complement strand
ACTCAATTGTTCAAGTTGTTTCAATTAATTCATTGAGTAATTTTGCGGATGCAGGTCCAGGGATGGAGATTTTCTCTTTTATAAACTTTCTTCTCTTTAATGATCCATTTAGCTTTGAATCCTCTTTAAACTTTTGCACTACTACAGAATTATTATGGAAAGTTTGGGATTTTTTCAAAGCTTTCAGTATGTGGGTAGCTATGATTTTTGCTATGATGCTTCCCTGCATTTTCGCTGTTTTAAAGAAAAGGTCTTTAAACAATACAAATACATTAAGATTTATCTTTGGGTTTATTTTGGTATGGCTAATTTTTTGCATAGTTATGGTTTTCTTTCAATGGGCCCTCAGATCTACTGGAACGCTTGATGGACATATGGTTCTGTCAAACAAGTTTATTGCTGCACTCCTTCTCGCTCTAGTCGCAACCTATCAATTATCTAATCACAAAGTAAAAAATCTTAAAAAATTAAAAGATTTAAAAAGTGAGACGGACTTAAAACTTTGTTGTGGCACTAAAATTGCTAGGTCTGGGTTCAGCTTTGGGAAAACAAGTTTAAAATGTTGCTTCCCTTTGATGATGACTATGTTTGCGTTTGGGTTAATGAATATTCTCGCAACTGCCTTCTTACTTATTGTTATGCTTGCGGAAACTACCTCTGGACATAAAGGCCCTGCGACCATCGCTTCATCAATTGTACTTTATATTTTAAGTTTTTTATTTTTAATACCTATTATAAATAGTATTACCTAAGAAAACATGTGACAAAACAAAATTGAAAATAACAAATTTTAACAAAATGGATTATTAAGTGTACTTAAGTTATCCAATCTTCAACCTATCTAAAAAACTAAATGTTAATTTATTATTTATTTCATTAACATTAGCCTTTTCTTTTTCAACATACGTAGCAGCAGATATTATTCTAGATCGAAAATTAGGGTTTAGAGCCGATAAAACCTTTGGCTTTGGAAGCAAAATCAACAATATTTTTAAAGTAAAATAAGAGGTACGAATACTTGGTAAGACCTACAAAGCTTGCTATTTTCATTTTAAGAAATAAAAATCGTATAACACCCTATCTCCACTCTCAGTAAAAGCAAGCGCTCTAGTAAATAACATATTTAAAAAAGAGGAACAAAAATGAAATTAACTGACTTCAAAGTGCTAACATTTGATGTTTATGGAACTCTTATTGACTGGGAAACAGGCATGGTTAATGGACTCAAAACCCTAACTGACAAGATGAGCCGAAGAATTACTCGGAATGAAATACTTGAAGCTCATGCGCATTACGAGTCAACAACCCAACTATATACTCCCACAAAGGTATATAGCGATACTCTTGCAGTCGTGTATAAGCGTCTAGCTGAAGAATGGGGTGTTGTGGTGTCTTGGAGTGACTGTTTGACTTATGGAGCTTCAGTTAAAGACTGGCCTGCTTTCAAAGACAGCATCGAAGCTCTTCAATACCTAAAACAACATTTTGCACTAGTTGTTCTCTCAAATATCGACAACACAAGTTTTGTACATTCAAATAAGAAATTAAATGTAGTTTTTGATGCTGTTTATACTGCTGAAGATATTGGTTCATACAAACCCTCCCAAGTTAATTTTGACTACATGATTGAAAACCTTGAACGCCTTGGGGTATCAAAAACAGAGATCCTTCACACTGCTGAGAGCATGTTTCATGATCATGCACCGGCCAATCAATGCGGGCTTTCAAATTGTTGGATTTACCGGAGGCATGACCAAGAGGGGTTTGGCGCAACAATGAATCCTGGCCCAATGCCGTCTTATGACATGGTTTTCAACTCAATGGCGGAATTAGTCGAGGCTCATAAGGCTGAGATGAATTAATTTAGCACAAAGATACTCATTACGAGCATAAAGGCGTTTAAAAAAAGGTACTTCTAGAAAAGTAGCATGTTTTTAAATAGCAAACTATTTTTTTAAGATTAAATTAACTTAAAGTACTGTATAATTTTAACGCTTCAGGGACCGTAATCTCTGTTTTAACGTAATACACTCAATCTCTTATAATAAACCAAATAAAAAGCAACGTATTATGAACATAAAAAAACAAGCACTTAAATGAATGAGCACTTGTTTTAATTGTATAAATTTTAAATCTAGTATTAACGCTTTGAGAACTGAAAGCTCTTCCGGGCTTTTGCTTTTCCATATTTCTTACGTTCAACAACTCGACTATCTCTTGTCAGGAAGCCTGCCACTTTTAAGGCCCCCCTTAGAGCAGGATCATAAAGTTGCAATGCCTTTGAAATACCATGCTTAACTGCTCCAGCTTGACCAGACAATCCACCACCTTTAACAGTTGCAGTGACATCAAATTGTCCCTCAACTCCAGCAACGGTAAATGGTTGCCTAAGAATCATTTGCAGAACAGGTCTAGCAAAATAACTAATCATTTCCTTACCATTTACTACAACTTTTCCAGAGCCAGGCTTTATCCAAACTCTAGCTACAGCATCTTTTCTTTTTCCTGTAGCATATGCACGACCTAAGTTATCTCGCACTGCGACACGCTCTATGGTAACAACTTCTTCTGCAACCACTGGTAAAGCAGATGCCGCCTCGCCCAAATCATTTAGTGTTTTAATTTCATCAGCCATTATTATTCACTCCGCGTGTTTTTTTTGTTTCTAGAAGCAACATCTAAAATTTCAGGCGCTTGTGCATCATGTGGATGTTCAGATCCTGCATAAACACGAAGATTAGTCATCTGTTGTCGAGACAATGGTCCACCAGGGAGCATTCTTTTCACAGCCTGCGTAAGAACCCTTTCAGGAAACTTACCATCAAGAATATCTTGATTAGTACGGGACTTTATTCCACCAGGGTGACCAGTATGCCAGTAATTTGGTTTTTCTCTTTTGTTTCCAGTCAACTGAATTTTTTCAGCGTTTATGATAATAACATTGTCACCCATGTCCATGTGAGGTGTGAACGTAGTCTTATGCTTTCCACGTAGACGTGTTGCTACAAATGAAGCTAAACGTCCCAAAACAATTCCTTCCGCATCAATTAATATCCAAGTCTTATTAATATCCGCAGGTTTAGCGGTAAAGGTCTTCATAATTGTACCTCGAAATAAAATTAATATTTTTAATTGTATAATTATGAGCTGTTTGCTATTTTTTTGAGACGCAGTCAAGTACAAAAATTACATATTATCTATGTTTATCAATGATTTATAATATAGGTATTATAATACCTATATTAGCTATTTACTTGGATGGCGTAAGTAACTGAAAAACGAGCAACCGGCTTCTCTTCAACTGCTCCAGAATAGATACGTCCATCAAAAACGGCAAGCCGCTTACCTAATTTTAAAACGTTGGCTCTACAAACTAATAGTCCCGCTTCTGGCCTCCTCATAAAATCAATAGAGCAATTAGTTGTAACTGATTGAGCCACTGGGCCTAATATAGCTAGCAGACAGATGTAGGAAGTAACGTCACACAGTGCAAACATCGTAGGCCCTGAAACTGTATCTCCAGGCCTTAAGTGTTTTTGGTTTGTCATAAATCCTAAAACGGCGCTATCTTTAGAGATTTCTCGTATTACAAATTCATCAGTTATTTGTGGGAATTCAACCTTAATAAATTCATTAAGGTCTGGAATAGTCATTTTTAAATCCACACTTCCCTCCAACCAAAATTAAGTTTACCCTACTTATCAGGAGGAAATTAAAAATGAAAGGGACACCATCAGACTCAATTCTTTTGCGGGAATGTCAGGATAACATTGAGATAATTACAATGAACAACCCTGCCAAACTTAATGCGCTAAGTAACTCGATGCTTTTAGAACTTCAGAACTGTTTTGATGAGATATCTTTAAAAAAAGAAATCAAAACGGTAATAATACGTGGAAATGGTAAAGCTTTTTGTGCAGGTCATGACCTTAAAGAAATGATGGCATCAAAATCAGACGCTGACGGAGGAAAGGTCGCTATGGTAGACCTATTTAATCGTTGCTCTAAAATGATGCAAACAATTCAAATGATGCCTCAACCAGTAATTGCTCAAGTAAACGGATTAGCTACAGCAGCTGGATGTCAACTTGTAGCAACTTGTGACATGGCTGTTGCCTCAGAAGAAGCTCAATTCGGAGTTAATGGAGTCAACATTGGCCTTTTTTGTTCAACCCCAATGGTAGCATTAACAAGGAATATTTCAAAAAAACATGCTTTTGAAATGTTAACAACAGGTGAATTCATTGGTGCTCTACGTGCCAAAGAATTGGGCTTAATAAACCGTATTTCAAGAGAAGTTGAGCTATCTGTTGAAACAATGAATCTTGCTAAAACCGTAAGCCAAAAACTTAGTGCAGCAGTTAAAATTGGTAAGAAAGCTTTTTACAAACAGATGGAAATGCCTTTAGTAGAAGCATACAAATATACAGGTGAAGTTATGGCTGAAAATATGGGCCTTTTAGATACGCAAGAAGGTATCAATGCTTTCCTAGAGAAAAGGCCGCCTAACTGGTTTAATAAATAGAAAACAATTAAGTAGTAGAAAACGCTTACTACAGAGGGAAATAGTTTTAAATTAACATATGTAAGGACTGGATTAAGAGAAGATCTTGTATTACTTAAAATATAAAATATTATATAAACATAAATATCTGAATACCCTTAAAGGAGAATAAAAATGGCTGGCTCACTTAATAAAGTAATGATCATTGGAAATTTAGGCGCAGATCCAGAAGTTAGAACTTTTCAAAATGGTAATAAGGTATGTAACTTAAGAATCGCTACATCTGATAATTGGCGCGATAAAAATACTGGAGAAAGACGCGAAAAAACTGAATGGCACTCAGTATCCGTTTTCTCAGAGGGTCTTGTTAAAGTTTGCGAACAATATCTCAAGAAAGGTTCAAAAGTTTTTGTAGAAGGCAGTTTGCAAACTAGAAAGTGGCAAGATCAATCTGGGGCAGACAGATATTCAACTGAAGTTGTACTTCAAGGCTTTGGAGGTACCCTAACTATGCTTGATGGCAGAAATAACTCCAATGAAGAATTTAATAAATCTCCGGATAATTTTACACCAAATTCAAACGAAAATTCTCTGTCTACAAATACCAATGATATAGATGACGAGATACCTTTTTAAAATCATACTATTTGCTAAGGCTTCTCGCTTGAACTATTTATAACCTCACGCACGAGGTCTATATCAATCCCGTCAGCTACAAACGTGCTGCCAATATTATTAGGAATGATAAACCGTAACCTTCCATCTCGTACTTTCTTATCTTGTTTCATTAAATCCATTAAATCATCACTAATTGGAGTTTCACCTGATATTTGCCATATATCAGTCATCATATTAAGAGATTTCATAAAAGATCTAACACGTCCTGGCTCCTCTTGAGAACAAATACCGAGCTTATAAGATAGATCAAATGCAAGACAACACCCAATAGAAACACCCTCTCCATGCAAAAGTCGGTCAGAATACTCGGTAGCCGTTTCAAGGCTATGTCCAAAAGTGTGCCCTAGGTTTAGCAAGGCTCGATCACCGTGCTCTTTCTCATCACGCGCAACGATATCAGCTTTCATTTGACAACATGTAGAAATAACTTCAACCAGAGAAGCCCTATCACCATTTATTACTTTCTTTCCATTAACTTCAAGCCACTCAAAAAAACTATAGTTACCCAGAAGACCGTATTTAACCACTTCACCAAAACCAGACATAAGCTCTCGATGTGTTTGTGTACTCAATAAATCAACATCAATCAAAACAAGTTTAGGATGATAAAAACTACCTATTAAATTTTTACCAAACTTAGAATTTATTCCTGTTTTTCCACCGACAGAACTATCTACCTGCGCAAGTAGAGTTGTTGGCATCTGAATACATCTTATACCTCGCCGTACTATAGAGGCCGCAAACCCAACTAAATCACCAATTACTCCTCCACCTAAAGCTAAAACAAAATCATCCCGTTCCAGTTTGTTTGCAAGAATCCAATCAATAACTATTTTTAAATTCAACCAATCTTTAGAAATTTCTCCAGGCTTAAGACTTAATGATATTACATCATACCCACCTTCAACTAAAGCAGAGGTAACACTACCAAGATATAGTTTCTCAACATTAGTATCAGTTACAATTGCAATTTTTTTTCGTTTTAGAACTGAACTTAAAAAAATGGGTAATTGTTTTATAAAACCACTACCTATTTTTATGGAGTAGGAATTGTCTTTCAGATCAACGTTTACGCTAGAAATCATTCGTATCCCTCTCGAGGTAAGAATTATTTAACAGTTTTTCAATAATAGCATTACTGGTCATAGCTATAGTGTATTCCTCACGAATCTCCACACAAATAGTAGCCGTACCATAAATGGTGCTCCTGTCGCTATTTAATTTTTTTAAAACTTCAAAAGGGTTAGTTACGTTTAATAAAGGCCTGGTTTTATTATTTTTTATTCTACTCCAAAGGAGATTAAGATTAGCATTCAACCAAATGGAAACTCCTTTATGAGAAATTAATTTCCGATTAAGAGGTGACGAAAAAGCACCTCCACCGATAGAAATAATTTTTGGCTTTCCATCTAAAATTCTATTTAAAATTTCTGACTCTCTCTCGCGAAAAAAAGTTTCTCCATCTCTTTCAAAAATTTCTGCAATAGACCTATTTGCAGCCTTAACAATTTCTTCGTCAGAGTCTACGTGCTCTATGGCTAGTATTTTACTAAGGGCATTTCCTACCGCTGTCTTTCCAGAACCCATCATACCAACGAGAACTATGGATTTTCTTAAAATCATTTTCGCCCTAACCAACCAAGAAATAAAATACAGTTTAATTATAAATAGTGGTATACTAAATAAAATCTTGGTATAATAGTTTTTAACCTATAGTAAGATCATATAAAAATGGGTCCAGTTATCAATGCTTAAAGTAATAAAATTTCTTTTTATAATATTAGTAATATCAGTAGCAGCAAATTCAATTCATGCATACTTTGGAATGCTCCTTCCAGAACAAACACAAATTACCAAGTTGATAAATTTGGATGCAAATTAAGTTATTTATATGTTTATTTAGTCTTTCCATGTTTAATATAATTGGTATTGGCTTCAGTGAAACCAAACTTAAAGAACAACCTCTATCTGCAATTGATTGGCTAACTGATATTTACCTTGGCGATGAAGTAATCCCTAATTTAATTAATCCATCTATTGATGTTGATTCAGCCTTTAGCACCACTCAACCTGTAAATCCAAGCACCTCCACAAAAGCTATTAGCCAAACAAAAAAGAAGCCCTTAGATCTTTCAAAAATTTTTTTAAAGAAATCTACATTTGAAAACTTAAATATGATGATTTCACAAATTGATAGTGACATCCCCCTACCACTTCTTTCATTTTTCTATAAAATTCTTTCCATCAAGAACATTGAAACTTTCGAGGATGAAAACAGTCATCAGTTACTAAATACTAAAGTTGAAAAACTCTTAAATTTTGGTGCAGTAGATAAAGCAAAGTTCATATTAGACACTGAAAAAGGAAATAGTAATTATTTTTTTGACAGATGGTTTGATGTAAATTTACTTTCATACACTGAACAAGAGCCCTGCAAATCTTTAACTCTCGAGCACTACCAGCTCTCAAAATATAAAGAGAAAATTTTTTGTTTAACAACTTTAAAAAGCATAAAAAAAGCAAAATTATCTCTAACAGCTTTAGAAGCGCTGGAGATTATTCCTTTAAGAGATGAAGTTTTACTTTATAACCTCTTACACCCAGACATAAATTTACTTTCAAGCTTTGAAGATTTGGAAAGTAATATAACTCCATTAGATTACAGAATTTACAAACAAATTGGGAGAAAATTATCACTTAATAAGCTTCCTAAAATGTATCATTATTCAACCTTACTTGAAGAATCCAACTGGGAAGCAAAAACATCTGCAACGGAAGTACTGGTTAAAACTGGTGCAGTAAAATTTGAAAAACTTATTTCAACTTACTTAGAAATACCGGTCGATGCGACTGGTGATTTATCAAAAAGAGCTCGGTTAACTGTTAATTTAGAAAAAAAACTTAAGTCACTGCCTACTTCGAACACTTCCAAGGAGTTTACTCAGTTATTTAGAGAATTAAAAAAAACAGGGTTAGAGAGTGTAGCTATTCGTCACTACTCTAATGAGTTGTTAAATCTAGCTAACAATCAGCAAAACTCTAAAACCGTGTTAAATCTTCTTCTCAAGTCAGCAGATTTAATTAGCCTGCGAAAACTAAAAAATAAAAGAAAATTAACACCAATTTATCAAAACTTAATTTTTGGCACCGCGCTAAAACGAAAACCTAACTCTAAAGTAACAAGCGCCCTTTCAATAGCACTACAGGAAAAATCAGTGCCCTTAGCCTATAAAGACATGGTAGCAGAGGAAAAGTACGGAGATGCATTATTACGCTCCATACTTTTACTTAAAGGAACAAACTTAAGAGATCCTAAAAATTTAAAAGAAAGTATAGGGCTGCTTAATTTTCTTGGCTTTGATGATTTAGCCAGAGAGACGTCAGTCTACCTTCTCGCAAATAAGGTAGTTAAATGAATAAAAATAAGGGGTTAAAGCATTTAATAGAACAATTTTTGAATGCTCAAGTTGCAGAATTTGATGCAGCTAAAAATACGATCCTAGCCTACAAGCATGACATAGAGCATTACACAAATTGGTTAGCAAAGAAAAATTATAACTTTCTTGAGGTCGACCAAAACCAAATTAAGGCATACATTATTTATTGTTCTGATGTAGGGTTGGCTAGTTCCACGCGAGCTAGAAGGCTATCAGCACTTAAAAAAATCTACAGCTTTTGTTACGATGAAGGTTGGTGTAAATTAAACCCTTCAATAAAAATTTCTGGTCCAAGAAAAGGTAAATCGCTTCCCAAAACTTTAACTACAGCTGAAGTCAGTAAACTCTTAGAAGTCTCTGCAACTGTTGGGCGCACGTCCAATGACCGGAAACGAAATCACTGCATGATGCATTTACTTTATGCGACGGGAATGCGTGTTACCGAATTAGTAAGCCTTCCAGCCTCGGCAGTTAGAGGAGACCCCAACATGATTTTGATAAAAGGAAAAGGTAATAAAGAAAGAATGGTCCCGTTAACTCCTATCTCTCGGACTCTAATGGCTGAGTGGCTCGTATTAAGAGATAGAATGGATGCTCTAATTAGAAAACAAAAAGGTTCAACCTCAAAGTTTTTATTTTTCTCAAGTAGCGTTAACGGCCACCTCACTCGCCATCGTTTTTATAAACTTGTAAAGGAAATAGCCCTAAGCTCAAATATTGATCCTAAGAAAGTAAGCCCCCATACTCTACGTCACGCCTTCGCCACCCACCTTCTTGGTAATGGTGCTGATCTGAGAACTATACAGACACTCCTAGGGCATACTGATATATCAACCACAGAGATATACACTCATGTACTTGATGAAAGGTTAAAGAGCCTAGTGTTTAATCATCATCCACTATCAAAAATATAGTAATTAGGTAATAGGTATAAAGTAGTTTTTAAACATTAAAGTAACATTTTATATTACTATAAATCATGAGTCTGGTTTTCTTTGAAATTTTATAATATTGTCATCAATTCCTTCAATTAATTATTAAACTTTAGCAACTCAATCAAAATGGACACTTAAAGTGATGAACGTACTAGAAGCCTCGATTAACTCAAATATCCTGATTACTGGGAGCAGTATAATATTGCTCCTCTTCTTATCAGCATTTTTTTCTGGATCAGAGACGGCACTAACAGCGGCATCAAGGGCAAAGCTTAGATCAAGGGCTGACAAAGGAGAGCCTGGAGCAACTAGAGCGCTTAAAATCACTGAAGACAACGAAAAACTTATAGGCTCGATATTACTAGGTAATAACCTAGTTAATATATTGGCAGCGGCTCTTGCTACAAAATTATTCACTGATATTTTTAAGGAATCGGGAGTGCTCCTAGCAACCGTGGTTATGACTGTTCTTGTTTTAGTATTCTCCGAAGTTCTTCCTAAGACTTACGCAATCACAAACCCTGAAAAAGCAGCTGCCAGAGTATCATCTCCAATAAATTTTTTCATTTTTTTGACTTCCCCGTTAGTATCTGCCCTTCGTTGGGTTGTAAGGCAGTTGTTGAAACTATTCGGTGTGAAAATAGATCCCGACTCGCAAATCTTATCGGTTCACGAAGAAATAGCAGGTACGCTTGAATTGGGGCGACGTGAAGGGATTGTTGAAAAAGAACATCGCGACCGACTACTTGGGGCACTTGATTTAAATGAAAGAAATGTTGAAGAAGTAATGTTACATCGCTCCGAAATTAAAATGATAGATGGAAGTGCACTTCCCGAAACAATAATTCGTCAGTGCTTAGAAAGCCCCCACTCGAGAATTCCAGTCTATAAAAATGAACCTGAAAATATAATCGGTGTCTTACATGTCAAAGATTTATTAAGAACAATGGAAAAATATTTCAATTCTTCAAAAACTGAAAATAAGTCATTAAAAGGTTTTAATATAATTGATGTAATGAGAGAACCATACTTCGTTCCCGAAACTACAACTCTTGACGATCAGATGAGACAGTTTCTAAAGTTACGAACTCATTTTGCGCTAGTTGTCGATGAATATGGTGGAATTCAAGGTCTGATTACCCTTGAGGATATCTTAGAAGAAATCGTAGGGGAAATCACTGACGAGTTTGATATAGATGAAGTGCAAACTATTAAGCCGAATACTGATGGGAGTTACACAGTTGATGGATCGATGACAATTCGCGATTTCAACCGTATTTCTGAATGGAGTCTTCCAGACGAAGAAGCCAATACGCTGGCTGGAATACTTATACACGAAGCACAGTCTATACCATCAAAGGGACAAGTTTTTTCATTTCTTGGATTTAGATTTGAAGTAATTCAAAAGCTGTCAAACCGATTGACTAAATTAAAAATAGGTAGATTGTAATGCCTGAACAAATAATAATTGATACTGATCCAGGGCAAGATGATGCCGTTGCTATCCTCTTAGCACTGGCATCTCCCGATTGTATCAATGTATTAGGAATTACTGCTGTCGCAGGGAATGTTCCACTCGATTTAACTGTAAAAAATGCTAGAATAATCTGTGAATTAGCAAAAAAAACATCTATACCTATTTATTCAGGATGCTCTAAACCTTTAAAAAGACCTCTTGTAACAGCAGAGCATGTCCATGGGAAAACAGGTTTAGATGGTATCACGTTACCTGAGCCAAGCATGGCTATTCAGGAGCTTCATGCTGTCGATTTTATAATAGATACCATAAAAAATAATCCGAGTGACAGTATAACTCTTTGCGCACTAGGACCATTAACAAACGTTGCAATGGCGCTTCTAAAGGAACCAAATATTGCAAAGCGAGTTAAACAGATCATCCTAATGGGTGGGGCGTACTTTGAAGTTGGAAACATAACTCCTGCTGCTGAGTTTAATATTTTTGTAGACCCTGAAGCGGCAAAAATAGTATTTAATTCTGGTATTAAAATAACCGTCCTACCTTTAGACGTCACCCATAAAGCTTTAATTTCCGAGGAACGGATAACAGCTTTTAAAGAAATTAACTCACCCGTAGGGGATGCAGTAGCAAAGTGGACAAATTTCTTCGAACGCTTTGATAAAGAAAAATATGGTTCCAAAGGTGCTCCACTGCATGATCCTTGTGTAATAGCGTATCTGATAGAGCCAAATATTTTCGATGGAAGGTATGTGAATGTCGAAATTGAAACAAGCTCTGAGCTTACTAGGGGTATGACGGTCGCTGATTGGTGGAAAGTGACAGATAGGGAGCCAAATGCAATGTTTATAGGTGGGTTGGATGCTGATCGTTTTTTCGATTTACTTGTTGAGAGATTATCAAAACTATGATTTCACCAAAATTTCATAATATTTACACCCAATTACCTGAAAGTTTTTTTTCCAGGTCCACACCAACCCCTGTAAAAGCTCCAAGTGTTATTAATCAAAATGAAGAATTAGCCTCAGAGCTAGGGTTTGACCTTAAGTGGCTATCTTCACAAGAAGGTATAGCGATGTTTTCTGGAAATAGCTTACCTAAAGGAGCCGATCCGATAGCACAGGTTTATGCTGGTCACCAATTTGGAGGTTGGTCTCCTAGACTAGGTGATGGACGAGCACATCTAATAGGACAAGTGCAGGCAAAAGATGGGAGCAATTGGGACATTCAACTTAAGGGCTCCGGACCAACACCCTACTCAAGGTCAGGCGATGGACGAGCTTGGCTAGGACCTGTTCTAAGAGAGTACCTTATTAGCGAAGCGATGTATCAACTTGATATTCCCACTACTCGAGCACTAGCTTCTGTTGTTACTGGTGAAACTGTATACCGTGAAAAGCCTCTTCCAGGGGCAATTTTAACTCGGGTTGCACCATCGCTTATTAGGGTAGGAACTTTTGAGTACTTTTCGTCTAAAAGGGACACTGAAAGTATTTCACAACTTTTAAAATATTCAATCGCCATTCACTTTCCAGCACTTGATTCTAAAGATGCAATCGGTTTTCTAGATGCTGTAATTTCAA
>CESI01132203.1_pt1 | contig 12624 bp, 12 predicted proteins | sample 356301 | NCBI WGS metagenome assembly CESI01 (sample SAMEA2621423, study PRJEB7988) | marine metagenome | biome: marine biome (ENVO:00000447); feature: deep chlorophyll maximum layer (ENVO:xxxxxxxx); material: "saline water (ENVO:00002010), including plankton (ENVO:xxxxxxxx)" | depth 40 m | reverse complement strand
AATTCTTTCAATACCATTGATATATATTTCTTTAATTTACACTAACTACGACTTTAAATCTTACACAGTAGATGAGTATTGGATAGGACTAGGTATTGTTCACAAAAGTTCTTTAATTTTATTTTCAAATTTAATGTATCAGGAGATGTTTACTTACATTACGTTTTTTTGTTCATGGATAATAATCTGTTTGTATGTTGATGAAAAATTTACAGATTTTTTAATTGTAATATTTTTTTTCTTTTTTTCTGTTTTAATTTGGCCTTTAATGCAGGAATACTTCGATCCTATTATAGTAATATTAGCTTTAATGGCTTTTAAAACTAAAATTAAATTGAGTTATTACAATACCTTATTTGTATTTTTTTATTTTTTTATTTTTTTAATTATTGCAAATATCTATTATTTTAAAATCCTTTAGTCTTATTTTAAATTTTCTTTATAACAACCGAACGATTTAGCGCAAAAATTTTAGGAAATAAAAAAATTAATATTCTATCGATAAAACTTAATATTGAATTAAAAAAATTATTTGCTCTTATGTAGAAAATATTTTGATTCACACCGCTAGAATTTATAAAAATTAAAAACTCACTTAGTTCATTTTTTATAATTTTATAAAATGGAAAACTTTTATGAAACTTGTTTGGATTAGAAAAAAGTAAATTAGCTGTTGCAGTATTCGAAAACCACGGATCATTTGATTTGAAAATATCTTTTTTAGTATTAAAAATATCAACTTTAAATGACCAGCCTTCATCATCTAAAATATATTGTATAAGTCTCAAAAAAAAAGAAGCCTCTGGTTCATTTAAAATAATATATCCTCCTTTTTTTAAATATCTAGATATTAGTTTCAAAGTTTTTGATGGGTTTGAACAATGATGCAGAGAGTGATTAAATATAAATATATCAACTTTATTATAATATTTTTTTCCCAAATTTATTTTTCTCATATCTATTTTTTTATTGATCCATTTATGCTTAATTATGTCTGTAAGTATAATTTTTTTTGATTCAATAATTTTTTTAATGCATCCGTTTCCTGAACCTAATTCGATTATATATTTTTTATTTTTGATATATTTTTTCATCCATTTAAATCTTTTATTTAATAAAAATTCTAAATTTGGATTTTTAGATTCAAATACTTTTTTTCTCGATTCATTGAGATTTTCATTTTTGATTCTTTTGGACTTATACTCTTTTAAAAAAAGCATATATTTTGAATTATTGTTATTTTGTTGAGTAAATTAATTAATTCTTTTTTGTTCTATTAGCAAAAGAAAAAGATATAATTGTCAAATCTGTAGATATAAAATTTATTTAAATCAATAATTTAATAAAAATTAGCAAGTAATTTGTTTTATATTAACGAAATTGCTCAAATTAATATTTATTGAATATAAAACTTGAAGAGTAATTAAATTTATCTTATGTAATTCTGCAAAGCCCCTTTAGCTCATTTGGTAGAGCAACTGATTTGTAATCAGTAGGTGGTCTGTTCGAATCGGACAAGGGGCACCAAAAAATGAACTTTTTTTTAAAGATTTTATTATATATTACTATTTTTCTTACAATAGCATCGTTCGGTTTTCCTCTTATAATTGACATCTTTTTGATTTTTTTTATTATTAAGGTGCTTCATTTCAACTTTTTAAGTCTGTTAATTTTAGAGTTAGGATTTGTTTCGGTTTTTTTATTAGGACTTTTTATATCTAGTTCAGACCAAGAAAAAAAATTTTATAGATCACACGAAAAATTTTATACAGATAAGTTTATCTATAAAAAAAATATTAATCATAATATCGAAATGCCACACGGCGATATAGTGGCTTTAGAATATTGCAATGCAAATATAAATGTTGCGCAGCCGCGCCAACAAGAATTTATTACTGACAAACTTGGTTTTAGGAATAATAAATATAAAATTGAAGAAGCTGATATTTTGTTGGTTGGGGATTCGCAAATAACCGGCACTAGTAACACGCAAGAGTTTATACCAGCTAATATATTAAGCAAAATATCTAATTATAAAGTTTATACTCTATCAGTTATTGGAGGTCCTCAACATTACGAACATTACATCAAAGAAGTTTTAGGCTCCTTGAAAAAAGATATTAAAATTTATGTTTTTTATACTGAAGGTTCAGACTTTGAAATAGAAGAGGTAAATAATGATAAAAATTATATTTATTGGAATGGGATAAAAATGTCATATTTAAAATATAAATTTAGATTTGCATATGAAAGGATCGAAAGAAACAAAGATAAAGTCTTTGTAAAAAGATTAAATAAATTGTATCAAAAAAATTATTTTTATAAAAAGATAAGACCAAAGTCACAAAGATTAATAAAAGAAATTTTAGCAAAATGGACGAATTCTTGTCCCGTTGAATATTATTCTGTTTTAAATAAATCAATGGGTTTTTACTATAAGCCATTTAGTAATAATATTACTGTTGACGCTATTATTTTTTCTGACAAGTCTGTTTTAGATAAAATTAAAAAAATAGTTTATTTACCACAAAAGTACACCACTTATGGAAAAATACTAAATTCTGATTTTGAAACTAATTACAAAATATTTCAATTTTTAGAAAAAGAGTATAGGAAATTGGGTATTGATACATTAAATCTTACCGACGTTCTTCAAAAATCAGCAAAAGAACATATGGAAAAAAATGAGCTAATTTTTTGGAGAGACGATACACATTGGAATAAACTAGGAATATTATCAGCTATGAAATACTTAAATAAAAATATTAACTAAAGTTTTTTCTTAATTGTTCAATCTTAATTCTTTTTGCTAAATTTCTGCTAGGGTCATACAGCAGAACTAAATTTATATTTTTTTTTATTTTTACTGTTAAAGACTTAATATTTCTAATTTCAATATTATCAGCAACGGCTGCGATGGGTCTTTTTTTAGGTTCCAAATTTGTTAATTTTATTACTGAGTTGTTATTGACAATTTTTCCCTTCCATCTCCTTGGTCTAAAAGGGCTGATGGGTGTTATAGCTAATTTACCAGAATTAAGAGATAAAATTGGCCCATGTACAGATAGATTGTAAGCGGTACTGCCAGCTGGTGTAGATATCAAAACTCCATCGCCTATTAATTTTTTTATTACCATTTTTTTTCTTATTTTAAGACTCAACATTGCTGTTTGTCTGCTTTGTCTAAAAAGTGAAATCTCATTTATTGCTATTAAGCTTTTCTTTTTTTTAGAATAAACACCTGTAACTTCTAGTGGATTTATTGTAACTTTTTTTGTTTTGGATATTTTTTTTATTAAATTATTAGAATTGTATCCATTCATTAAAAAACCAAAACTTCCACAGTTAATTCCATAAAATGGTTTTTGGAATCTGTAATATTTTTTTAAAGAGTTAAGCATATAACCATCTCCACCTGCAACAATTATAATATCTGCTTTTTTTGGTGAGGTATTTTTATGTTGTTTTAATAATTTTTTTTTTAAGTTTTGCGATTTAATTGTTTTATCAAAAGTAAAAAAAAATTTAATCATTGTAGTAAAGATTTTTCTCTATTATCTTTTAAGATCTTGAAATCTGTATCGGCATGATAGGATGATCTTGTTAGAGGTGTTGAGGATACAAGTAAAAAACCTTTCGCAATTGCGATTTTTTTAAATTCTAGAAATTCATCTGGATGTACATATCTGTCTAAAGGATAATGTTTTGTTGTAGGTTGCAAATACTGTCCTATAGTTAAAAAATCAACATCAGCCATTCTTAAATCGTCCATCACTTGTATAACTTCATCTTTCTTTTCTCCTAGACCAAGCATAATACCTGATTTCGTAAAAATATTTGATTTTTTTGTTTTTACAGATTTAAGTAATTCAATTGAAGTAAAATATCGTGAGCCAGGTCTGACTTTTAAATATAAACTTGGGACAGTTTCTATATTATGGTTAAAAACATCTGGTCCTGCCTCTAAAATTTTTTCATATACATTTCCTTTTTTTAAAAAGTCTGGTGTTAATACCTCGATAGTTGTTCTTAAGTTATTTTTTTTAACTTCTGTTATTACTTCACTGAAATGATTAGCGCCACCATCTTCGAGATCGTCTCTATCAACAGAGGTAATTACCACATGATTTAACGCTAGTTCTTTTACTGCATTTGAAACCTTAAAGGGTTCCATAGGGTCTAGCAACATTGGCTTTCCAGTCTTAACATCACAAAAAGCACAACCACGAGTGCATGTATCACCCATAATCATAAACGTTGCGTGTTTCTTACTCCAACACTCAGTTATGTTTGGACAATTTGCTTCCTGGCAAACAGTATTGAGATTGTTTTTATTTACAATTTCTTTTGTTTTAAAAAATATTTCACTGTTAGTGATTTTAGTTCTAATCCAATCTGGTTTTTTTTTAAGTGGACTTACTGTATTTTTAATTTTCTCAGGATGTCTGGTCTTCATTTTTTAAGCTTAATTAATACTTCATCTTTTTTTCCAAATTTAAGCTTTGCTCGATATAAAGTTTCTAAATAATCGAAATCAGGATTTCCTGATAAAAGTTTATTTTTGTGTTCAACCGATTCTAATTTTTTTTTAAGGTCTAAAGTTTTTGCAAAAAGGTTTTTTTCATAGTTGTTTTTTTTAAAATAAGAGGCCAACCCTCTATCACCACCAATTAAATTAATTGCAATATAAAAAGTTAAGAAAATTTGGAAAAAAATTATTTTTTTAGTTTTTAAAATTTCAAAAGCTTTCATGTTTAGATTCTAGCTATTTTAACAGATTTTCCAAGTTGTTCTTCTATTCTTAGCAGTCTATTGTATTTTGCTACTCTTTCTGATCTTGCCAAGGAACCCGTTTTAATCTGAGTAGATTGAGTAGCTACTGCTAGGTCGGCAATAAAAGTATCTTCTGTGTCACCTGATCTATGTGAGATAACGGTGCTAAAATTATTTTTTTTTGCTAGTTCAATAACATTTAGTGTTTCCGTTAAAGTTCCAATTTGATTTACCTTGATTAGTATTGAGTTAGCAGATTTTTCTTTTATACCTCTTTTTAATCTAGCTACATTAGTTACAAATAAATCATCGCCAACAATTTGAACTTTTTTACCTATTTCTTTTGTTAGTCTAGACCAAGCATTCCAATCGTTTTCAGCAAAAGGATCTTCGATAGATTTAATGGGGTATTTAGAAATTAATTTTTTATAATATTTTATACTTTCATCTACAGAAATAAATTTAGAGGAGTTAAGTGAATATTGACCATCATGATTTATTAGCTCATTTGCAGCAACATCTAAACAAATGCTAATATCTTTGCCTGGTTTTAATTTAGATTTTTCAATTGAATCTACAACCATTTTTAAAGCTTCTTCGTTTGAGTTAATAGAGGGTGCAAATCCACCTTCGTCACCAACATTTGTTAATAAATTTTTTGATTTAAGTATTATTTTTAAGTTTTGTATAACTAAAAAACATTTTTCCATGGCATCCATAAAATTTTTTGCAGAGTCTGGTCTAATCATAAATTCTTGAATTCTTAAATTGTTATCTGCATGTGCTCCCCCATTAATAATATTCATTAACGGCTTTGGTAATAAAAATTTTTTTCCTAGATTTTGATATAGTTCTTTTTTTTTTGAACTTGCTGCAACTTTTGATGCTGCAAGTGAAACAGCTAATAAAGCGTTGGCTCCTAATCTTTTTTTATTTTCAGTTCCATCTAAATTTAATAAAATTTTATCTATTTTTTTTTGATCATGTATATTGATATTTTTTAAACTTTTATTAATTACAGTATTTATATTTTTTACTGCCTTTAAAACACTTTTACCAAAAAAATAATTTTTATTTTCGTCTCTTAATTCGTATGCTTCATAGGCACCAGTTGATGCTCCGGAAGGGACAATAGCCGAAGCTTTTGTTTTGTCACTTAAATAAATTTCTGCCTCAACAGTAGGGTTTCCTCTGCTGTCAAAGACTTGTCTGCCATGCACCTTAATAATTTTTTTCATTTATTAATTTTTAATTAATGTATCTATCGACACCAGCTGCTTTAGAAGGTTTTTTATTTCATTTAATGGAACCATATTTGGTCCGTCTGACGGAGCGTTATCTGGATCTTCGTGTGTTTCCATAAAAATTGCGCCAACACCAACAGCAATAGCAGCTCTTGCTAAATACGGCACAAACTCTCTTTGCCCTCCACTTTTTTCTCCCATGCCACCAGGTTGTTGCACTGAATGAGTGGCATCGAAAACTATCGGATAGCCAAACTTAGCCATGATTGGTAAAGCTCTCATATCTGAGACTAGGGTATTGTATCCGAAACTTGCACCGCGCTCAGTTATTAAAATATTTTTATTGCCAGACTCCTCTAATTTTTTTATTACATTAGCCATATCCCAAGGTGCTAAAAACTGTCCTTTTTTAACATTGATTATCTTTCCAGTTTTAGCGGCGGCAATTAATAAATCTGTTTGTCGACATAAAAAAGCAGGTATTTGAAGAACATCTACGTGAGGCGCTAGTGTAGAACATTGTTCAGCTGTGTGCACATCTGTTAAAACTGGTACACCGACTTCATTTTTAATTTTATCAAATATTGGTAAAGACTTTTCTAAACCAATGCCTCTTTTTCCTTTAAGGCTTGTTCTGTTGGCTTTATCAAAAGAAGTTTTATAAATTAAATTTATTTTTAAATCTGAGGTAATTTTTTTTAATTCTTTAGAGACATCTAATGCGTGTTGTTCGCTTTCAAGTTGGCACGGACCAGCAATTAAGGTGAAAGAATTGTTGTTGGCTATTTCAAAATTAGCACACTTTACTTTGTTATTGGTCATTTGTGTTTTCCGAATTTTTTTTTGCTGCTCTAATAAATGATGAGAATAGAGGATGTGGAGCAAAAGGTCTAGATTTAAATTCAGGGTGGAACTGAACGCCTATAAACCACGGATGGTTTTCAAGCTCAATGGTTTCAGGTAAAGAGCCATCAGGCGATAGTCCAGAAAAAATTAAACCTTTTTTTTCTAATTTTGATTTTAAATTTTTATCTACCTCATATCTATGTCTGTGTCTTTCATAAATTAAATTCGATTTATAAATTTTATTTATCAAAGTATTTTTTTTTAATTTAGCTTTATATGAACCTAGTCTCATTGTGCCGCCTAAATTTTTTTTACTACCTTTCTGAATGCTTTTTCCCTTAATCCATTCTTGCATTAATCCAACTACATGAATGCCACGATTGCTAAATTCACTAGATGTAGCTTTTTTTAAACCCAACATATTTCTAGCTGCTTCTATTATTGCCATCTGCATACCAAAACAAATTCCAAAGAAAGGTACCTTGTATTTTCTAGAATAAGCTATAGCTTCAATCTTTCCTTCAGTTCCTCTCGAGCCAAAGCCACCTGGTATAAGTATTGCACTATATTTTTTTAGAATATTATTTACATTTTTTTTATTAATTTTAGTTGAGTCAACCCACTCTGTGTTCAAGTCTACATTGTTGGTTAAAGATCCGTGTATCAAAGCTTCATCTAATGATTTATATGCATCTTTTAAATCAACATATTTTCCTACAATGGCAATTGAAACTTTTTCTCTTTTTGATTTTATTTTGCTGATAATATCTTTCCATATCTTTAATTGTGGTTTATTTTTTTCCTTCAGTTTAAATATATTTAAAATTTTTTTATCCAACTTTTCTTCGTTATACTTAATTGGAACTTCATAAATAGATTTAACGTCAACTGATTGAATCACATGATCTTGTTCTACGTTGCAAAATAAGGATATTTTTCTTTTTTCCTCTTTAGGAATGTCTTTTTCAGATCTACAAACAATAATATCTGGCTGAATACCTATGCTTCTTAGCTCTTTAACTGAATGTTGTGTTGGCTTTGTTTTTAATTCGCCAGAAGCGCTCACATAAGGAACTAGTGTAAGATGAATAAACAAACTTTTATTCTTACCCTCTTCATTTGAAAATTGTCTGATAGCCTCTAAAAAAGGTAGACTCTCAATGTCACCAACGGTTCCTCCTATTTCACATATTACAAAGTCTTCTTTAGAAACTTTATTAGAAATAAATTTTTTAATACTATTCGTGACATGAGGGATAATTTGAACTGTACTTCCTAAATATTCTCCTCTTCTCTCTTTTTCAATTATATCTTTGTAAATTTGACCAGTCGTAATATTGTCATCCTTCGTCGCTGGTCTATTTGTAAATCTTTCGTAGTGCCCTAAATCTAAATCAGTTTCTGCTCCATCGTCTGTAACAAAAACTTCACCATGTTCAAACGGATTCATTGTGCCGGGGTCTACGTTTAAATAAGGGTCAAGTTTTCTAATTCTTACCTTATAACCTCTCAGTTGAAGTAAAGAAGCTAGCGATGCTGAAGTCAAACCTTTTCCTAGAGATGAAACCACGCCGCCAGTTACGAATATATATCGCGCCATGGAAAAATATTATAGCGAGTTTTTTTTTAAAAACAAAGATTATTTTTGATTTTCGGGAATTTGTGGAAGGTTTCTTTTCTGTTCTTTTTCTTTTTCTAAATCAATAACAGACTGGACTTCTTTAATCTCATTATGTGAAATTGAAACGAGAACAACGCTCGTAATGATAAAAAAAAAAGCAAGTATTGATGTAAATTTAGTAAGAAAATCACCCGCTGTTCTTGATGTTGTGAAATTGTCTTGTGAAACACCAAGTCCTAAAGCTCCTCCTTCAGATCTTTGTAGTAAAATTACTATTACCAAAATTATGGCAAAGATTATATTTAAGCTTAGCAGTATACTTTCCATAAGTCTTATCTATAGTAATTCTTTATTATATCAATAAATTTTTTGTCTGACTTTGACGCTCCACCAATTAAAAAACCATCAATTTCGTTTAAACTTTTAAATTGGCTAATGTTTTCACCGTCAACTGAGCCACCATATAAAACAGCTGGCAGACTTGGTTTCTTGAAAAGATTTCTTAATGTTTTTTTAATAAATAAAGTTGTCTCTAATAAATCTTTAGTTTCAGGAATTTTTCCGGTTCCGATTGACCAGATTGGCTCGTAAGCAATTATAAGTTCCTTATAATTAAATTTTTTTTCTAATACATTTTCAATTTGCTTTTTTAAAACTTTAAAAGTTCTATTTTTTTTTTTATCAATTTTGTTTTCTCCGATGCAAAATACAACTTTTAATTTATTAGTTAATGCATTTTCAACTTTATTTTTTAACATCATATCAGTATCTCCTTCGGAACGATTATCTGAGTGGCCTATGATTACATACTGAGCCCCAACACTTTTAATCATGAATGAACTAACAGATCCTGTGTTTGCTCCAAAATTATCCTTGTGATAACAGTTTTGAGCTCCGATACTAATTTTTTTATTTAAAAATTTTTTTGCATAGCTTTCGACTAGAGTATGCGGAGGAGTAATGATTGTCTTATACTTTTTATTAAACTTTTTATCAGATGTAACAAATCTATTTATTTTATCGAGAACAATTACAGATTTAGGAACTCCGAACATCTTCCAATTTCCAATAAAATACTTCATGTCATTTGCCATATTTAATATTTTAATCTATAGGTGGTACAAAATATTACGTTCTAATAGATTAAAAAAATGTTTACTTCAATAAGAAAAATTACAACCTCTTTTTTGGCTAAAGTTTTAATAGGCATAATTATTTTGCCTTTTCTTTTTTGGGGGATGGGAGATGTCTTTAGAGGTGGAAACCAAAATGTTTTAGCCACAATTGACTCTGAAAAGATAAGTGCTCAGAGTTTTGTTGAATATGTGAATAGACTTAACTTAAATGATCAACAAAGAAAAAATTTAGGCAAAAGTAATTTATTGGATAAAATTTTATCTGACTACGTTGGTAAAAAAATCATATCTTTAGAAATAGAAGACAATGGTATTTTTATAAGCGATCAATCCCTTAAAAATATTATAACTACAGACAAAACTTTTTCAGAAAACAATAAATTTTCTAGAACTAAATATGAAAAATTTTTACTTGAAAGTAGTATAAGTGCACCAATTTTTGAACAAAACATTGCGGAGCAGGAAAGAAAAAGACAATTACTAACTTTTTTATCTGAAGGGATTTTCTTGTCTGATGCTTTAATAAAAAAAGAATTTGAAAATGAAAATCAGATAAAAACAATTCAATATTTGGATTTAGATAAATTATACCAAAATCTTCAAATTAAAGATGAAAATATTAAGAAGACCTATGAATCTAATAAAAATCTTTTTGCGCAAAATTTTAAAAAAATAAATTATACTGAACTTTTACCTGATAGCTTGTCAGGACAAAAAGAATATAACGAAGCTTATTTTAAAAAAATTGATGATATAGAAAACGCAATTTTAGATGGTGGTAAAATGGAAGATTTTGTTAAAATGTTTGATTTAAAACTTACTTCTATAAACTCAACTAATCAACTCAAGAAAAATAAAACTGGTCAAGACATAGTCAAAATTGAAGATAATCTTTTTACAAAAATATTTAATAGCCAAAATATAAAGAGACCTGAATTAATAAATGTTAATAATAAATATTATTTAAGCGAAATTGTTAAAGTTGAACAGGTAAGTAGATCTTTGGATGACAAAAAAATTAAAGATGCCATAATTTCACAATTAAAGGTAAAAAAAATTATCGAAACCAATTCAAATATTGTCAAAAAAATGTCAGAAGGAAAATTTAATAAAATAGAATTTTTTAAATTTGGAAAAGATAATAAGATTGAAGTAAAAAAAATTATACTTAAAGATATTAAAAATGAAACTATTTTTTCCGGAAGTATAATTAAAGAAATTTTTAAAATTAAAGATGGTGAATTACAATTAGTTACAAATAGTACTTTAACAAAAAATTATATAATTTTTTCTGAAAAAACTGAGAAACTACCTTTTAACAAAGACATAAAAAATTATGATCAATACAGGGCTAAAGCAAAACTTAATTTAGCCAATCAAATATATACTACTTATGATCAAGCAATTAACGATAAATATAATGTTGAGATTAATCAAAAGGTATTAAGTCGTATAAAAAATACACTGTAATGAAGCTAAATATTAGTTTTAATTCTTTTAAAAAAAAACATAAATTAAAAAAAGATCAACTAATATATAAAGTTAAAGACTGTAAAAATTATAAAAAGGTAGAAAATATATTTAATTTCTTATTAGTTGAAAAAAATAGTTTTATATTTGAGTCGGTTGAAAAAGGTACAATTAGAGGAAGATATACAATTGTAGGTCTTAAACCAGATAAAATATGGGATATTAATAAAAATATTATTACTGAAAAATTTGAAGGTAAAAAAAAAGTTATCAAACAAAATCCTTTAAGTTTTTTAAATAATTTAATTAATAATTTTAACTCTAAAATTCCTTCTGGTATTCCCAAAATGGCAGCTATGTTAGTTGGGTATTTTTCATACGACGTCATTAGATATGTAGAAAAAATACCTAACAAATGTATTGATGATCTTGGAATACCAGACGTAAGGCTTTCTAGGCCTAAGAATTTAATAATCTATGACAATTTAAAAAAGAAAATTTATTTTATAGAAAATATTTATGCTGAAACTAAGATAAAAAATTATTTTGACAAATATCAATCAATATTAAGAAATTTTGAAATTTTTCAAGATTATAGCAATATAAAATTACCAATAAAATTTAACCATCAAAAAAATAAAAATAAAATAAAAAGTAATATTTCCAAAAATCAATTTAAAAACTATGTGAAAAAAGCAAAAAAATATATTTCTAAAGGCGATATTTTTCAGGTTGTTTTGAGTCAGAGGTTTGAAAGAAAAATTAATAAAACCCCTCTTGAGATTTACAACTATTTAAGATTATCAAATCCTTCTCCTTTTATGTTTTATTTTAATTTTGGTGACTTCAAAATTCTCGGGAGCAGCCCAGAAATTTTGGTTAGACTTAGAAACAATAAAGTAACTATTAGACCCATCGCTGGAACAAGACCTAGAGGAAAAAATGCTGCACAAGATTTAAAATATAAAAATGATCTTTTAAAAGATAAAAAAGAATTATCTGAACATCTAATGCTACTCGATTTAGGTAGAAATGATGTTGGAAAAGTGTCAAAAATTAATACTGTTAAGGTAACTGAGAGTTTTAATGTAGAAAAATATTCTCATGTTATGCACATTGTTTCTAATGTTGAGGGAGAATTTAATAATAAAAACTCAATATTCGAAACTTTACTTTCTGGTTTCCCTGCAGGAACTGTAAGTGGTGCCCCAAAAATAAGAGCAATGGAAATTATTGATGAATTAGAAAAAAATAAAAGGAAACTCTATGCGGGTGGGATTGGATATTTTACTTCTAATAAAGAATTTGATACGTGCATCACTTTAAGAACAGCTTTAATTAAGAATAATAAATTTTATGTTCAGTCAGGAGCTGGAATTGTAGCCGATAGCATTCCAGAAAATGAATATCAAGAAACAGTTAACAAAGCTAAAGCGTTAATGAAAGCTACAGATTAAATGAAGGTACTACTTATAGATAATTATGACAGTTTTACTTATAATTTATATCACTACATTTCTAAATTTAAAAAAAA
>CESI01053870.1_pt1 | contig 12641 bp, 10 predicted proteins | sample 356301 | NCBI WGS metagenome assembly CESI01 (sample SAMEA2621423, study PRJEB7988) | marine metagenome | biome: marine biome (ENVO:00000447); feature: deep chlorophyll maximum layer (ENVO:xxxxxxxx); material: "saline water (ENVO:00002010), including plankton (ENVO:xxxxxxxx)" | depth 40 m | reverse complement strand
CTATTGAGAGCAGCGAATTCCTGCTGAATGTAACCCATTGCTATGCCATATCCGAGCGTAGGAGATTGGGTCCCGCTAGTTATATGGCCAATAACCTGTCCGGATGGGCTTTCAATTTCATATCCTTGGCGTGGAATTCCACGTTCTTCTAAAACGAAACCACGAAGCAACAAAGGAGATCCCTGTTCTTTTTCTTTGGCTAGTCTTTTCCCATCGACAAAGTCTTTGTTGAATTTAACAATCCAACCAAGGCCAGCGGCCAGCGGCGAAGTGCTGTCATCGATATCGTTGCCATATAGGCAGAATCCGGCTTCCATTCTCAACGTGTCGCGTGCGCCCAAACCGCAGGGTTCAACTCCAGCTTTCAGCAGTGCTTCCCAGACAGCTCCGGCGTGCTCATTGGGCAGGTAAATTTCAAAGCCTCCTGCTCCAGTATAGCCTGTGGAACTGATGAAAGCGGACTTGCCGACAATCGCATCTTCCCGGAAAGTGTAATACTCCATTTCATCAAGGCCCGATGAAGCAGATAGTGGTTGCAAGTATGCTAAGGCATGCGGTCCTTGAACAGCGATGAGGGACCAATTGTCTGATTCATCTGATACGGAGGCATTCCATCGGTTTTGGGAGGCAATCCAATTCCAGTCCTTTTCTCGATTGGAAGCATTGACGACGAGCATAAAATCGACCTCGCTGATGCAGTAAATCAAAAGATCGTCTACGATTCCACCGGATCCGTTGGGCATACAACTGTATTGAACTTTGCCGGCTTGAAGCTTTCCGGCATCATTGGATGAAATCCATTGAATCAATTCGATGGCTTCAGGACCTTTGACTCGAAATTCCCCCATATGAGAAACATCAAACATACCGCAAGCATTCCGAACTGAATTGTGTTCTTGTATCAATCCTGCGTAAGAAACGGGCATTTCAAACCCGGCATAGGCTACCATCTTAGCTCCTGCATCCAGGTGATGTTGGTGCAATATTGTCTTATTTAAGGGAAGCGCTGAATCGTTCATGAAACGAAGTTAAAGAGTCTAAGTTGCTCGTTGAGTCAAGCAATGAATTTGTTGATGAACAGCGGTAGGTCCAAGCGTCATTAAAGCGTCAAGAATGGAACAGCCTGGAACGAATCCATTTGTCTGTTCAAAAAGTTGCGTATACCGTTGAAAGGCCCATCCCTCTCCGGCAAGTGTGTGTTTGTCGCGCAAGTCTATTGGCGTTCGTTCAAATGCAGGCAAGGGCACGTTTAGGGGGTGCAATGTCCAATCGCATGTTGCGGCAACCCATTCAATCGTCGCGCGATTGAATGCAGTAAGATGCTTAATGTCTCTCGGGTCATTGTTTGTGTTATTGGGCAAATATTCCTTCCAAATATGGCGGAGATCTTCCTCGAAGTGTTCAAAAAAGGGAGCCCCACCATATGCAGATTTGAGCGTCCGAAACGAGTGGGTAGGGGCGAAGTGAGGAGAAAGCACCCTGTCTCGTTCATCTGAGTTAACTTCTTTTGCTTGCAACGGAAACGAGAGTACCACCTTTCCTTGTGGCCCCGAAATCACCATACGATTGCGCAATGTCTGTTTTGCAAAATGGCCGTCAGTTTCGAAGGCGAATGATCCTCCATGGCCACCCGTCGCTAAGTACCACCAGTGCAAAGGCGGAAAGGGCGCGAACGGGAGTACGGCAGTCATTTAACGGACTGAAACATTCGCTCCCAACGGATTTTACTTTCTCCATGCTGAGCTTCGTTTTGTTTCGAGAACCAGACGAATGAGGCGCGACCAACGATATGGGTTTGCGGAACGAATCCCCACATTCTTGAATCAGCAGATCGATGGCGGTTGTCGCCCATCATCCAATAATAGTCAAGGTCAAAGGTGTAGGATTTAACTGCTGCTCCATCAATGTAAACTGTTCCATCGCGCTCATCCAGGTCGCGTCCTTCGTAAGTCGAAATTGCACGGCGATACAAGGCTAAATTGCGCGCGCTCAAGTCGACAGTCATGCCTTGATGGGGCAGTCTAATGGGGCCAAGATTGTCTGGGTCCCATTGGTCAAATTCAGCGCTAGAAACATTGGGGAACATAGCGAGAGATCCTTGCCGCGAAGAGACATCGATGCGTTTTATAGAGGTGGCTAACGTACCTTTTTCGAGGGAGTCAATTTCCTTAAAGGTCAAGGCTAACACCACTTGGACAGCATCTCCCATCATTTTAGCAGGGCCAAGATCGACATTGGTCAAATTCAATCCGGAAATAGCACGTCGCGCGTCCAGTTGTGATTTGAATGTTACCGTGTACTCGTATTGCAAACCGGCTGGTGGCTCAATGGCGGCTCCATTGATCTGAAGTACACCGTCAACGACAGAAATCGCTTCGCCGGGTAGACCCACGCAGCGCTTCACGTAATTCTCTGTTTTGTCAAGTGGCCTGCCTTTGATACCATACCGCTTGGACAACTTTCTCCGTGCGTCGGCATTGTAGCGTTCGCTTTCTTCAAGGTACATGTCAATGTTTCCACCAGCACTTGCAATGGCTTCACCTCTTAAAATACCGTAATAATCATGACCAGCTAAATTGGGGTCAACCACTATGGTGTCGCCGTGGGGGAAATTAAATACAACAGCGTCATAGCGCTTCACGTCACTGATCCCAGGCAATCGAGTAAATGGCAATGCAAACCATTCGAGGTAACTTGGGGTCATGCCGCCTGGAATGACATTGTGAAGCAACGGAATAGAAACAGGTGTTTGAGGCACTTTTGGGCCGTAAGCTGTTTTGCTGACATAGAGATAATCCCCCACAAGCATGCTTCCCTCCATGGATGCCGTTGGAATAGTGAAAGCTTCAAAGACAAAGGTCCGCACAATGGTGGCAACAACAAGTGCCCATAAAATGGACTCGCTCCAATCGCGAAATACAGATTTCTTTGTTTTGCTCCAGTCTCTTCTGCCGGAATACTTGGCATCGCTCGAACTTAACAGCGGAAGGAAAACCCATGGAATTGCTCCAATCTTCCACTGATCTGAGGAAGACCTTTGATCAAAGCAAATGGACAATTCCACGTGCATGATAACAAGAATTAATAGGTTGATGCCTGGAATGATGAGTAAGAAAATCCAATACCACGGTCGCTCAATTGCTTTTAGCCATGTCCAGTAATTCAATCCAGGGATATGGCCATGCCAGCCTGTGAGTTGTGCCGTCTTAAAGAGTTTGGGCAAGAATATTGTGTGCTCGATAATGATCACGAGTAACAATATCCAAGGAAGCGATTGAATGATGGGCATTTTATTGTCAGCGGTTATAGTTGATGGCGCTTATGAAGCCCCGGTTGCCAATTTAAAGTTAGGCCAAGAGTAGATTGGTTTTGTAAGCGAAAGAATCCCCAGCGGAGGGATAAATCTTCTGAAACATCAAACGACTGCAAGTTAGCGCTCACATGGGCGTCGAGTATAGAGAGTCCATGAATTCCGGCAAGGAGCATCCAAGACAGGTCTCGATATCGTTGGTCGTATGTTTCACGTTCCGTGAGAGTGTTGATCGCAAAAAAACCGGAATCCTGTTCGATTGCAGCGATTAGATTCGTTCGGGTGTTTTTTAAATCTCGGGTGTTGTCTATCAAGAATTTCACGCCGTAGGCGAACCCACCCCAAACGCAAGCTGCCTTGAAGTAATTTTGGTTGGACAATTGTCCCGCTCCCGGAATAAATAGTGCCAATCGTGTTGTACGCAGGATTTGCTGTTCAGTATCACTCCGGGTGCTGTCTGACGCCGCAGTCGTTGCAGGTTCAAAGGCAGGCTCTGATGCGTTTAGAGCGGACCAAGACAGGCAAGCAATTGATGCTATTATTAGGCACGATTCACGCATCAATTCATTCTTTGAATATCGGTCTTTGTTAAATGCCCCACAATTGAAGTAGCTCATCTAATTCTTCCGAGGAGTAGTATGGAATTTCAATCTTTCCCTTTCCATCTGATGCCGATTTTAGCCGAATATTTTTCCCGAATTTTAGACGCAAATCTGCTTGGACTTTTTGCTCGTCAAACGTCAAAATTGGCCTGTTTTGATGATTGGTTTGATTCCGTTTGACTTGGGACAACTCTTCGACTTGACGCACGGATAAGTTTTGTTCGACAATTCGACGGAATACCGTTGATTGCCATGCGGCATCATCGATCGCGATTAGTGCTCGTGCATGTCCCATGCTGATTTGCTTGTTGCGAACAGCGATTTGCATCGGCCCAGGCAACTGCAGCAATCGGACGTAATTTGTAATGGTGCTTCGGCTCTTTCCCAAACGCTTGCCGAGCTCTTCATGTGTTAATTTGCATTCCTCGATGAGCCGTTGAAATGAAATAGCAATCTCAATGGCGTGTAAGTCTTCTCGCTGAATATTTTCGACCAAGGCCATTTCGAGGACCGTTTGGTCGTTGGCCTCTCGGATGTATGCAGGAATGGCCTCAAGGAGGGCAAGTTGCGCCGCGCGAAAACGTCTCTCGCCGCTAATTATTTGGTACTTTTCCGCGCGAATTTTATGAACGGTAATGGGCTGAATGATTCCCAGTTCTTGGATGCTCTTAGCGAGCTCTTCCAACGGTGCTTGTTCAAATTCTTTTCTCGGTTGTTCTTGATTTGCCTCGATTTGACTAATGGTCAACATAGCGATCGTACCTGCCATGTTTCCAATGATTGACGGAGGAGCGACCGCAGGCGTAGTTAGAACTCGCTCAGGTGCATGAGAAAGCAGCGCGCCTAATCCTTTTCCAAGGGCTTGTTTTTTTGCCATTACCGAGCCTGCGCTTTAGTCGTTTGTCAGTGGAATTGTTTTTTCCTCATCGGTCAATTGCGTCATGCGATTGCGTTGCAGAAGTTCTCGAGCAAGATTGAGGTAGTTTATTGAACCTTTTGAGGATGCATCATGCATGATGATGGACTCTCCAAAGCTCGGTGCTTCCCCAAGTCGTGTATTCCGATGTATGACGGTTTTCATGACCATGTCTTGAAAGTGAGTGCGCACTTCGTCCACTACCTGATTCGCCAATCTCAGTCGTGTATCGTACATCGTCAACAGGATTCCTTCAACATCGAGTGCTTCGTTTAGCTGAGTCTGGACAATTTTAATCGTGTTTAGAAGTTTTCCAAGGCCTTCCAAAGCAAAGTACTCACATTGAACAGGGATTAAGACAGAATCGGCAGCGGTAAGTGAGTTGAGCGTTATCAATCCAAGGCTTGGAGAGCAATCGATGAGAATGAAGTCATAGTCTTCCTTCAAGTGTGCGATAGACTTGCGCAACTGTTGCTCTCTCTCGTCAACAGAGATTAGCTCGATTTCAGCTCCTACTAGATCAATGCGAGCCGGAAGAACATCGAGATTGGGTGTGGATGTTTTTTGGATGTAGGACTTCACCGCAGTGTCTCCCAACAACGCTTCGTAGGTTCCATGATCGACTGCACTAGGTTCAATGCCGAGTCCGGATGTAGCATTGGCCTGCGGGTCGGCATCAATGAGAAGCGTTTTATATTCTAAAACAGCAAAGCATGCCCCTAGGTTAATGGCAGTTGTTGTTTTGCCGACACCTCCTTTTTGATTTGCAATGGCGATGACCTTTCCCATGTCTCCGTGTTGTTTTCTGTTTTTGCGCCTACTTTGACGTAAACGCCTCAAATCTCTTATAAATTGCGCCGCTTTAGCACATTGAATCAAGAAGTGGTCCGAACCGACAAGCCGGTTTGGACGCTGCGTTCATCCCTGCTTAAATTTTCAAGCTTGAAAGTCACGCATCCTGCATCATCCAAAGATAATGGCGCAGACGTGCGAGGGCGGTAAAAGTTTTCAACGCTTTGACGCTAGAGCTATGGGGTGCACTGGGAGTGGAACGCTCACTGAAATTCAGAGGTCGTCGAAACTAATGTCATCTGCATCGGATTCTGCTCCATTGCTTTCAGTCGGCTCAGCCGTTTCTGTCTCAGTAGCGTCGTTCGAATCGTATTCAGGCTTGGCTTCATTGCTGTGGCGTGCTTCACGTTCTGCTATAGGGTCGCGGTACTCTCCGGTAGCCATAAGCTCGTCGATTTTATCAGTTGCAGCGATGAAACCTTCTTCAAAATTTTGAAAATCTTCGCGATAGAGGAAAATTTTGTGCTTTTGGTAATGAACGTTGCCGTCATCGTCAAAGCGCCGCTTGCTTTCTGTGATTGTCATGTACAAGTCTCGTCCCCGCGTCGCTTTTACATCAAAAAAGTAGGTGCGCTTTCCTGCACGTACTGGCTTTGAAAATATCTCTTCTCTATTGTTCTGGTCACTCATAATGCCGAATGTATAGACGCTAATATATTTCGATGCTCGGGCTTATGCAAAATTATTTATGCCGTTTGGTTAACGAAGAAGGTGAATTGAGCCCGAATAAATACGTGGATATTTTAATTGATCCTCAATTTTGACTTGATAATGATAGAGCCCATCAGGCACGAAGTACGATCCGTTCATGGTTTCTCCAAGCCAAGGCGTTGCAGCATCAACGGTCTCCCAGATCAATTGCCCCCACCGATTATAAACCTGAAGATGATACTCGGTGATCCCTAAAGCGATAGGTATCCAGACATCGTTGACTCCATCGTTATTAGGCGTGAAAGTGTTGGGCGCATAAAAAACAGTTCCGGAAACGGCTACTTCACCGAATGCAGTGCTGCTGCATCCGGCTTCATTGATGACAGTTTGTGTCACTTGAAAGAGCCCGCCGTCCGAGTAGGCGTATTCGCCGCTGCAATAGGAAGACGAACCTCCATCTCCGAAATTGTAGAAGCACTCTAATCCGCTGTCATACATTGAGTTATAACTCACGGTAGGGTCTAAAATATCGACCTGATTGGGGGTTATGTCGAAGCCTGCCTGCGGCACAGGTAGAACTTCGATGATATTGTTTTGGGTCAGAATCAGCTCTTGGCTGCAAAAGCCAGTGGAGGTCATTTGCAAGGTGACAGAAAAATTACCAGAATTTTCATAAATGTGGCTGGGGCTCGGAGCAACTGAAACAGTTCCATCACCAAATTGCCATTCGTATGTTGTGGCAGTTTCGGTTGTGCTGTTGTTGACAAAATTCACAGAGTGCGGAGGGCAACCAAAGGCAGGACCCGACTGGAAGTTGATGGTGGGGTCTTCAATTACCCAAATTTCTTCTGATGCGACTACTTCACATCCGTTCGCTGTTGCTGTAACTTCGACTGAATAGGTTCCAGGTTCTGCGTATGAGAGGTTATTGACTGAACCATTTGATGCATCGGCACTCGTGGTCTCGCCTCCAAAATCCCAGTTGTATTGCGTCTCAGGCTGATTTATGAAGATGGGAGTGAGGCTGAAATTATTCGTCGAGAAGCATTCTGGATCAGGCACTTCGAAAGCCGGGTTAATTTCAGGAAATATTTCCACGGTTGCGGACGCTGTGTCATTGCACGTAAATGGAGCGGAAACAATCAATTCAACAGTAAATATTCCAGGGTACGGATAGGTGAATGTTGGTGATTCTTCGAACGAGAAATCTTCACTTCCTATCACACCAAAGTCCCAGGCCCAGCTTTCTCCATTTTCTGAGAGGTTATCGAAATCGAAGGTATATCCTTCGCAAAAAGAAGATTGGTCTGCAATGTCCGCGAAAGGATCATCCGGAGCGACCCAGTCGAACGTTTGATTTGAAACGCAGCCGTAATGCTCTGCGACGGCAGTAACGCTCCAGTTCTCTTCATTGGCAAACGTTACCCATCCGGGACTTTCCAAATTTGAGCTGGCTGGTAAACCTCCGGAGAAAGTCCAAGTGATATTGGTGTTTGCTGTGAATGCTCCGTCCACAGACAAGTCAAAGGCTTCGACACCTCCCAAACAGGCAAAGTCATTCAGTTCTATTTCCAAGTCAATGGGCTCATAGATGTAGAAAACTTGGCTTGAAGTATCCGCGCAAGGCCAGGATGGATTGGCAATCAAGAGCACCTCGTAGGTTCCCGTGTCGGGATAAGTGAACGTGGGAGATTCATCGAAGCTGATATCCGAATCTGTCCCAGCAACGCCAAAGTCCCAGAGCAATTCTTGTGCACCAATTGAATTCTCAAAAAACTCAATGGTCTCGCCGATGCAATATTGGTCGGTGGATTGGGGCTGCGCAGCCGAAATGATGGTCGGATCGCACATGACCACGTTGAATTGAAAATCCCGCATGACCGTACTGAGTAACTCGCCATCACGGTATTCCGAAACACAAATTCCAATAACGAAAGCTCCAGGATTCGTGGGGAATCCTGTGATTGCTCCGGTTTCTGAATCAATTGCGAAAGGTGGAGTCGAAGGGATGGGATCGACCGCACTGAAGCCGACTCCCCATGGTATTTCATTGAAGGTTGCCGCTGGCAAAGGAGCAGGCGAAGGGTTGTCCGTACTTCCACCGTTGAGGGGAGTGCAAAATGAGTAGCTCAGAGAGTCTCCGTCGATATCTGTGGCTCCTTGGTCTAAAAAGAAATCAAAATTGGTGCAAATCGCCTCCGGCGGATATGTATTAAAAACAGGACTGCTATTGGGGTTAGAATCATCCACGAATGGCGGAATTTGCGTGGTCAGTGTAATTCCAATGACTCCAGGGTCGGGAATGTTTGAAATGCCTGGATTTCGGCAGCAACGTTGAAAAACAATATCATAACCTGTAGCGCTAGGCGGGAGGTTCACAACGATGGAGTATTCCAAGCGTTGCATGCACAGGTCTTCGGGCAAATTTCCACAGGGGTTCTCTAATATCGTTTCCAAGGGATTGACGGTTGCTACATCGAGGTTTACAATGAAGGTGTTGAATTCCTGTGCACCCTCAAATATGCCGAGCTGGATTTCGGGATCAAGATTTGTTCCGCCGTTTTGCCATCCGCTCGGTTGTTCATTTCCATAGCATTCGCGGTAGAAAACCAAAGAAATCGCAAAATCGCCATTTCCCAGATATTCGTAAGTTACCTCTCCGCCCATCGCATGCGCTGCGACAGCTTTATTGCTCTTTGACGTCAATAAAATAGCAATCAGAAAAAGTCCTGCATAGCGCACTGCACAGGACATAGTCCTTAACAAATGTTGCTCCAACAATAACGGGTTTGACATCATGACGAGGCGCATTCCACTGACAAATTACGATATATCAACACCATATGTAACACTTAAGTTGCAAGCGAGTTATCTTTAAGCCGTGGAAGATAAAAAAGAGCGCATCAGATTTGATGCATTGGATATGCATCCCGACGTCATGGACGCGTTGGATTCGATGGGATTTCAAGAGGCAACACCGATACAATCCGAGTCCATTCCAAAAATATTGAACGGGCAGGACCTCATGGGGATTGCGCAGACGGGAACTGGAAAGACAGGTGCTTTCTTGTTGCCGACCATCGATCGTATTTTGGATACTCCTGACAACGGGAAAATAAAAACGTTAATTGTCGTTCCTACGCGGGAGCTGGCTCAGCAGATCGATCAGGCAGTTGAAGGCTTTGGTTACTATGCCAAAGTGACCAGTTTAGCCATTTATGGCGGTGGCTCAGCACAAGATTTCACACGAGAAAAGAAAGCCCTAACCAAGGGAGCAGACATCATTGTTGCTACACCAGGTAGGTTCCTCTCTCACCTTACCTTGGGCTATGTAGACTTGTCTCATTTGACATGCTTGATTTTGGATGAGGCTGACCGGATGTTGGATATGGGCTTTCATGGTGACATCATGCGCATTGCTGAAAAGTGTAAAAAGGATCGTCAAACCTTGCTCTTTAGCGCTACGATGCCAGATCGAATTGAGACGCTTTCCAAAGATTTGTTGAACAATCCAGTGACAGTGAAACTGGCTTTGTCCAAACCAGCTGAGAAGATTAAACAGGGTGCTTACGTATTGTTTGATTATCAAAAGGATGATGTTCTGGTGGAGCTCTTGCGCGATCGTGATGTGAAATCGGGCATCGTGTTTACCTCTAGGAAGCGAACAGTGTCTCAGATCACGAGAACATTGAAAAAAGCGGGCATACGCTGCGAACGAATTTCATCGGATGCGGAGCAATCTGAACGCGAGTCAGTAATGCTCGGTTTTCGTCAGCGGAAGTTCCCCATTTTGGTAGCTACAGACGTAGTGAGCCGCGGCATAGATATTGACAATATTGAACTGGTCGTTAATTATGATGTTCCACCAAACGAAGAGGATTATGTTCACCGTATCGGCAGAACCGCTCGCGCGGACAAGGATGGAGAAGGTATAACCTTGATCAATCCTGACGATCAATTTCGATTTGGTAAAATTGAGAAGTTGATCGAAAAGGAAGTCCCCAAGCTAGAGATTCCTGAGCGCCTTGGAAAAGGGCCAGAATACAACCCAAAGAATCGTGCCGGAGGTGGCGGACGTCATGGAGGCCGATCTGGAGGACACGGAGGTCCCGCTGGCCGAGGAGGTAAAAAGCCCTTCCGAGGAGGAAGTTCTCAAGGCGGTGGCGGAAACCGTGATAAGAAGCCGTTCAATCGGGACAAGTCGAAGAACGGTTAACGCTTCATGGCCCAAAATAATAATGAGTCTCGTATCTTCTTCACCGAGGAGGAGTGGAGAGAAAAATTGAGTCCTGAAGTTTTTCGTGTTCTGAGACAGAATGGAACAGAACGCCCCTTTTCATCTGAGTACCATCGAACCGGGCACACGGGAGTATTCCAGTGCGCAGCATGTAAAACGGATTTGTTTTCCAGTCGATCCCAATTCGATTCAGGATGCGGATGGCCGAGTTTTGATCGTCCTGCAGATTCTGCTAATGTTGAGGAAAGGTTGGACCGTACCCACGGCATGACACGCGTCGAAATCCGTTGTAAAAAATGCGACGGTCATTTGGGACATGTTTTTCCAGATGGTCCGACCGGAACTGGAAAACGCTATTGCATCAATGGTGTTTGCCTTTCCTTAAAGTCTTAATGATTCAGAGAACCATTCGGCCCTCTATTCCCTCTGCAATCGCAGGGGTACGACTTCATTCTTCCTTGTAGAACCGCCTTTCGAAAGTCGCATTTTCTCAATCTGATAAACAGGGCCATTACCATGGCCAACCCACCATTAAAATCAATTGATTTGCGATGCAAAGCAATTTTGATGTCAGCGTGGCACAATCTGTATAAAATGAGGAGTACTGAGCTTGAAAGCGGCCCTGTCGATTGTCCTTTTTTTTAGTGGAGAGTACCGCCGGAAATCCGTCGTTGCAGTCTCAAATTATTTTTTCTTTGAGAGAGCCCAAAACAAAAAGGCACCACCTATAAACGTCGCTAGAGAGATGAGTTCGGCTTGGGTGAATTCCAATCCCGCGAAGTCGATAACGGCATTTACTCGAATTTTCTCTATGAAAAAGCGTTCAAGGCCGTTGAGCATGCAGTAAATGGCAAATAACATCCCAGGGGTTCGAAATCGTTTTCGCAGTTTCCAGAGAAGAACAAAAATGACCGTCGCCATGATGGTTTCATAAAATGCAGTTGGGTAAACACCGGGGTCAAGATAAGTTCCGTAACCATCAAATGATGGCCAAGGGTCGTTGGGTCCGATCAGGCGACCAGTGTATCCAGCCAACCGCTCACCAAACACACCGTTCACGTTGTTTGGAAATTGATAGGACCACATCCAGTCTGGCAGCCAACTCAACCATTCGGGCATTGGATTCGAATTGGGAATGCCCCAGTCGCCGTCTCCGCTCACTTGGCAACCTATTCGTCCAACGCCATAACCGAGCATCAGTCCGGGTGCGACAGAATCCGCCAAATGCAGAAAGTGAATGTTGTTCTTTCTGGCGTAAATGTAAACGGCGACTCCTCCAACGATGAGTCCACCGTATATCGTCAATCCACCCAAGAAATTTGAAAGGGACGGATCAGTGAAAAACCGAACCAATTCGTCGGGGTATTCCAGCAGATGGAATAGCTTGGCTCCTGCCACCCCGCCAATCGCAGCCACAGCAACGATCCCGCCAACGTGTTGGCTGGCTGGAAGATCTATTTTTTCTTCCTTGACAGGTTGCTGGCGGGTCTTCCGTGTTTCCCAGTATTTCCACCCGATCATTAAGCCAGAAAACACCATTCCAAGTGGCAAGCTGCCTTCCAAACTAAACAAATGAGACTGAGGTAAACCACTAGAAAACAGTTCCTTGGAGTTTACAACTAGATATATGAACTTCCAGCCTATAAGAAACCCAATCATGCCTTGCGTTGCCCATTCCACTGCTGATGTTGTTCCACCTGTTCGGACGGTTAAGGTGCTGGGCGTAAATACTCCGAGTTTTTGTTTGCGGTCCATTTCGCGCCTCAACGTGGCCGCAGCGGTTGCAAATGCGAGTGCAACGAATAGCCCAAAACTGTTGATCAGCTTTAACGCGGGCAATTCCCATCCAAAGAGATCTAAAAACACATGGTACAATGTCGGATACATATGGCGATGATTCTTTAAATACGGGAACCTAGGATGTAGCCATTTGCTCGAATGGCTTTCAGTTTAACGTTTGCAATTTCATTGGCTTCCACCTCAGAGGCGTCAACTCCAACCCGCACGTATTCTGGAGTGTATCCAAAACGAAGTCCGTCTTCAGTAGCAGCCTCAAAGAGTACTTCGCGCGAA
>CESI01065995.1_pt1 | contig 12687 bp, 12 predicted proteins | sample 356301 | NCBI WGS metagenome assembly CESI01 (sample SAMEA2621423, study PRJEB7988) | marine metagenome | biome: marine biome (ENVO:00000447); feature: deep chlorophyll maximum layer (ENVO:xxxxxxxx); material: "saline water (ENVO:00002010), including plankton (ENVO:xxxxxxxx)" | depth 40 m | reverse complement strand
TTTTTTCAAAGAAATATATCTTTTGGATATATCTTTCAACTCGTTAAGTAACGGTCCTAGTCTTTTAATTTTGGAGACGGGACTATGGACTTAAACCCATACTTATCAATCAAATAAACTAAAGAAGTCATAGTCGCGGCACCAAGCTCTAACTCTCGTTTATTAACAGCATCAAAAGTGTCATTTGCCGCATGATGGTGGTCAAAATAACGCTGAGAATCTGGACGCAAACCTGCCAATACATTTGTACTTTTCTTTAGTGGACCTATATCTGCACCACTCCCACCCTTTTTAAAATAATGAATTAGATAAGGCTCAAACAAAGGCTTCCATTCAAAGATTTGATCTACTTTGTAGTCTGGACCATCAAACGTAAAACCACGTGGAGTAAATCCTCCAGAATCACTTTCTAATGCAAAGATATGATTCTCCCCTTTGCGTGTCGCCTCTTTGGCATAGGCGGTACCACCTCTTAATCCGTTTTCTTCATTCATAAATAAAACCACTCTAATAGTACGCTTTGGTTTGATTCCAGAATTTTGAAGTAATCTCAAAACATCCATCGATTGCACACAGCCTGCTCCATCGTCATGAGAACCATCGCCTAAATCCCAGGAATCTAAATGACCACCAACAGTTATAATTTCATTTGGAAACTCTGACCCTTTAACCTCTCCAATTACATTATAGGATAATACATCTTTTAGTTGACGACAATTTTGTTTTAAAAACAACTTAATACTAGGATCTATCTTTAACATACTACTTAACTTTTCTGCATCATTAGTACTGATTGCTGAAGAGGGGATCCGTTTTGAAACAGGCGTTTTACCATAAGACATAGCCCCTGTGTGAGGCAAATCGTCTAGCCTCAAATTCATGGAACGAACAAGTGTGGCTACAGCTCCTAATTTCCCAGCCTCTTCAGCGCCGTTGTAGCGTTGATCCACACAACCACCATAAGCTTCAAAAGTGAGTATTAAATCGGCTTGCATAGGGCGGTTGAAAAATACTATTTTTCCTTTAACCAGTTTTGGGTCTAGGGACTTTAATTCTTCAATGCCATTCACTTCAAGAACCTCGGCTTTCACGCCTTGTATGTTAGTAGCAACGGACCCTCCCAAAGCACATATATTAACCGAAATAGTTTTTCCAGGAGCTGTTTCTATATAACCAAACTCAGGGTTACCACGCACCCACTTCGGAACCATTACAGGTTGAAGCCAAACACGATCAAGGCCCAACTTTTGAAGCTCGGACTTGGTATACTCTACGGCATATTCTGCATTTAAAGACCCGGACAAACGACCACCAATTTCATTAGACAGATAGTCCAACCACTCGTAACTATGCCCATCAGTCAAAGCATTTTTATAAATTGTTTTTATATAATCGGCATCCGATTGCGCTGGAGACTCAAACCCAAGAAGGCAAAAAGTGATGAAAAGTAAACATCTCATAATTTTGATTTTATTATGTAAAATTAAAGGATGTAAACTGAACTGGCGTTAAGATTATTGTAAAACTCGATTATTTACTCACAAAAGATGTTACGTCAGAAACGGTAACTTCAGATTCTCCAAGAATGATGAGTCGTTCAACCACATTTCTTAATTCTCTAATATTACCAGTCCAATCATAAGACTTAAGTAAAGAAAGTGCTTCTGTAGAAAAACTCTTTTTAGAGGTTCCTTGCTCTACTGCGATTTTATCGGCAAAATAATCTACTAATAACGGTATGTCCTCTCTGCGATCATTTAAGGACGGTACTTTAATCAAAATCACAGCCAAACGATGATACAAATCTTCACGAAAACGACCTTCTAATATTTCTTTTTTGAGGTTTTTATTAGTGGCTGCAATGACACGCACATTAACCTTAATATCTTTATCGCTGCCAACTCGCTGAATACGACTCTCTTGAAGTGCTCTTAATACTTTAGCTTGTGCAGAAAGGCTCATGTCTCCAATTTCGTCTAAAAAAATAGTTCCCTTATTTGCAGCTTCAAACTTACCAGCCCGGTCTTTGTGAGCACTTGTAAAGGCGCCTTTGATATGGCCAAACAATTCACTTTCGATAAGCTCGCCAGGGATTGCGGCGCAGTTAACTTCAATCATAGGCCCATTTGAACGGCTGCTCTTTTGATGCAACCAATGAGCAACTAATTCTTTTCCGGTTCCGTTAGGACCAGTGATTAAAACACGTGCTTCTGTCGGGGCTACCTTATCAATAATAGATTTTACAGCCTCTATTGCTGGGCTATTCCCGACCATTTCATATTGCTTACTTACTTTTGTTTTGAGGCGTTTATTTTCCACCACTAGTTGTTTTTTCTCTAGGGCGTTTCTTATGGTATTTAATAAGCGATTTAAGTCTGGTGGCTTAGAAATATAATCAAAGGCCCCCAAGCGCATCGTGTTGACTGCTGTATCCAAATCACCATGTCCCGAAATCATCACCATTGGGATTTCAGGTTTTATTTTTTTCACAGCTTCAAGAACCTCGACACCATCCATTTTGGGCATTTTAATATCACATAATACTAGATCAAAATCGGTATTTTTAATCATTTCTGTGCCTGCTAACCCATCTTCAGCTTCAAAAACCTTATACTGGGTGTTCTCTTCCGTTAGTATTTTAACTAATACTCGACGTATTGAGGCCTCATCTTCAATAATTAATATTTTGGACATTTAGTTATAGTTTTATATAATAGTATCGCAACAATAAAATTAATATTTCAACCACTTATAAAGTTCTTTATAAGTGGGTTTTTTACCATACATTAAAATTCCAATGCGGTAGATTTTAGCTGCAAACCATACAGTAAAGATAAACGTTATAATAAGGATTGCAAGTGAAATCAATTGTTGCCATATGGGAACGCCAAAAGGAATCCGCATTAACATCACCACAGGGGATGTGAACGGTATAAAAGATAAAACAGTACAAACTGTTCCATGTGGATCATCGACAACAGTAGGCCCTCCAACATAAATTGCTAAAAACAATGGAAGCATTATTGGCAACATAAACTGCTGAGAATCTGTTTCATTGTCAACTGCTGCTCCAATAGCAGCAAATAAAGAGCTATATAGTAAATAGCCCCCAGTAAAATATAAAAGAAAAGCTATAAGCAAGTTAGCTGTGGGTAAAGTACTAAATTCATTGAAAACATCTTGGATTTTGTCTCCAATACCAGGATTGGACAATGCCTCTGTAATTAAGGCTTGCTGCGAGGACTGAGCTTCTGTAAGGTCAACTCCAAAAATAGCTATTAGTGCCATAAAAAAAATAAAACCTAAAATAATCCAGATGACAACCTGTGTAACCGCCACCAAAGCGGTTCCTACAATTTTACCCATCATTAACTGAATTGGCTTTACCGAAGAAATAATCACTTCAATCACACGACTCGTTTTCTCCTCAATAACGCTACGCATGACCATCCCCCCATAAATCATTATAAACACAAACAAGAGGAACCCTGCAACTAGTCCAAACGATAGCTTCATAAAACTGCCTATTTTGGAGGTTTTCACACCCTCAAATGATTCTTGATTAATAGAAATAGAGGTTTTTGAAGCCTCTATTAAAGACAAATCAATTCCTTCGTTTTGCAATTTCAGTTCAGAGAGCTTATTTTCAATTTTAGATTCTAAAGAAGATATCAATGACAATGAGGGCGATTCTTGTGAATAAAAAACAATTACACTAGATACCGATTCTATTGGCGCACTAGGAATATAAAGTAAGCCAGAGGCTTCTTTTTTATTTGATATAATTTTCGCCGTTTCTAAATCAACCTCAGAAAGCTGAGTATAAATTGTCTGATCGTTTGACAAAAAAGAATCTGATAAAAGACCGGATTCGTCTAACACATAGATAGATCTAGCTGTATCTTGATTAAGATTCGTCAAGTATCCTACAAAAGATGATAGTGCTACAATAATTAGAGGAGTAAGAATAGTCATTATTATAAATGACTTTTTTTTAACTTTGGTTAAATACTCGCGTTTGATAATTAATGGAAGTTGATTCATGATTAATTATTTTTAATGGATTGAATGAAAATATCGCTAGCATTTGGTATTAACTCCTTGAAGTGCAGCACCTGAGATTGAGCCGTCAAAAAAGCTAATAAATCGTTTGGAGTTTGATGAGCACCTAACGATATATTAAGTTTTAAATCGTTGTTCAACGATTTAAAATCTGCTGTTGACACTTTAAAATTAGCTTCTATAGTTTGTTTTAAAACTGCAGAATGCTCAGCCATTAACCCAACCTCAAAAGTATTTGTTTTATAGGCACGTTTAATATCATCAAGGTTCCCTTCCAGAATTTTTTTTGATTCATGAATTAATGCGATGTCATCACATAACTCTTCAACGGACTCCATCCGGTGAGTAGAAAATATAATAGTGGCCCCCTCATCTCTAAGTTGTAAGATTTCATCTTTAATCAAGTTGGCATTAATTGGATCAAATCCAGAAAATGGCTCATCAAATATCAATAATTTAGGCTGGTGTAATACAGTGACTATAAATTGTATTTTTTGAGCCATTCCTTTAGAAAGCTCATCAATTTTTTTATCCCACCAATGCCCAATCTCAAATTTATCAAACCAATACTGTAATCGCTTTTTAGCTTCCGAATAGGACAATCCCTTAAGTTGTGCCAAGTAAAGAGCTTGCTCGCCTACTTTCATTGACTTATACAGGCCTCGTTCTTCTGGCAAATATCCTATATATTGGACATGGTGCGGCTGTAAAGGTTCTCCATCTAAAAAAACGGACCCCTTATCGGGCATGGTTATTTGATTAATAATTCTGATTAAGGTAGTTTTTCCGGCGCCGTTTGGGCCTAAAAGCCCAAAAATACTGTGTTTTGGCACCTGAATGGAAACCGCATCCAAAGCTTGGAATGCTCCAAAATATTTTGAAACTTCTTTGCATTCTAAAAGTGTCTTCATGTAATTAGTTTAAATATAAGACGTAAAAATAAAAAAAAAGTTACAAAAAAAACAACTAAATACTTATGCAGAATCGATTCAATTGATGGAAGTTAAACAGATTTTAGATTTACTAATTTCAATTCTAGTATATTGCATTCATAAATACGTATTATGAAACTAAACTTACTGTCTTGTGACGCTCAGCGACCAGACAAAAGAGCAATTACTAAATGCATCCTAGAAATTTCATTTAACATGAACTCATCCTTAGCATATGAACTAACTGAAATCATGCTTGAAGGAGATGCTGTCGATGTTGAAGTAGAGGACAAGAACTCAGGGTCGGCTTTAAGAGCTTTACGAAAACTAAGTATAGACTACGAAATTATAGATTGAGTTTTTATAAGTAGTAGAAAACTGTGAGAAAATGACATATGCTTCCCAGAACAACAAATACGTGAAAAAAAGCATGGTTGTAATTGATTTCTTTAATAGAATAAAAAACAGCTCCAACTGAGTAAAAAACACCACCTGCCATTAATAACTGTAGGCCTTCAGAAGCAATGTCTTCCATTAGTGTATTAATTACAAATACAATCTGCCAACCCATCAAGAGATACATGATAGTAGATAGCTTGTCAAAACGTCCCGTAAAAAACAGTTTTAAGAAAACACCAACAGCAGCGAAAGTCCAGGTAGTCCCAAAAACAATCCACCCCAGCGAACCATCCAATGCAATAATTGTAAACGGAGTATAAGTACCAGCTATTAAGACATATATCGCTGCATGGTCAAAAATATTTAATTTACGTCTTAATGTAGTGTCTATAGCAGAATGATACGACGTAGAGGCTGCATAAAGAACTATCAAGCTAACTCCGTATATAATAAAACTTGCTGGCTTCCAAAAACCTTCATAGCCAAAGGATTTTATGATCAAAAATGGCAAAGCAATAACGCTTAACAAAAAACCAAAAGCATGTGTGATGATGTTTAAACGCTCTTCTTTTTTTGAATAATAGTAATTTAAATCTTCATTCATACTATTTTAATAACTCGTAATTTAATAAACAAATGTAACAAATTGATTATGAGCAAATGGGGGTGTAAAGCTATAATAGTAATGTTTTTTAATAAAACAATAATAGTTTTTTATTACTCAAAAATAAAAACACACAAATAAAACTATAATATACAAGCTAATAAAACCTTCTCTTTTCTTTAGAAAAAAACCAATTAATAAATAATTATAAAAATTAAGTAATGACTAATTTTTAATTAAGTAAAATATTAATCTTAATGAAGTATATTTATAAATAGATTATAAAACAAGAAAATGAATTTTCAAAGACTATCCCTATTAGTAATTTTATACACATACACTAATTGTATTCAAGCACAAGTAGCTGTAAATCCAATCTATTCTAATATATCTCTAGACTTTGAAAGTAGAGCTGCTGACCTAGTTTCAAAAATGACCTTAGAGGAAAAAATATCTCAGTTAGGGGACGGTGCACCAGCTATTCCTCGCTTAAATATTCAGGAATATCATTGGTGGAATGAATGCTTACATGGCGTCGCTCGGGCTGGGACAGCAACAGTATTTCCTCAAGCTATTGGCATGGCCGCTTCATTTGACACAGATGCCATGATAGAGGTTGCAGAAATCATAAGTAGTGAAGCTAGGGCGAAACACCACGAAGCACAAAGAAATAAAAACTATAACATATATAATGGACTTACATTTTGGTCTCCCAATATCAATATTTTTAGAGATCCACGTTGGGGAAGAGGTCATGAGACCTATGGAGAAGACCCCTACCTTACTGGGCAAATGGGCATGCAATTTGTAAAAGGATTACAAGGTAGTAACCCAAAATACTTTAAAGTTGTAGCAACTGCCAAACATTTCGCGGTACACAATGGTCCCGAACCAAACAGGCATAGTTTTAATGTACTTCCCTCAAAACGTGATTTATGGGAAACCTATTTACCTGCATTTAAAGATTTAATTATGGATGCGAAAGTCTATTCAGTGATGGGAGCTTATAATCGCGTAGATGGAGAATCAGCAAGTGCAAGTTGGATGTTATTGAAAGATATTCTTAGAAAACAATGGGGATTTGAAGGGTACGTTGTTTCAGATTGTGGTGCTATAAATGATATTTACAGCTCTCATAAAATTGTAAATACAGAAGAAGAGGCAGCTGCACTTGGAATTCGAAGGGGTTGTGACCTTAATTGTGGTGATGTGTACCAAAAGGCCTTAAAAAAAGCGGTGTCTCAAGGGTTAATAGGAGTGAAAGAAATAGATCTTTCAGTGTACCGATTAATGTTAGCACGGATGAAACTAGGGATGTTCGACCCAATAGAACTTGTTGATTATGCTAAAATTCCATTTGAAACTAACAATAATAAAGCGCACAACGAGAAGGCCCTGAAAATGGCTCAAAAATCCATGACTTTATTAAAAAATAACGGAATCCTTCCATTAAACAAAAGCAGCATCAAAAAAATAGTCGTAATAGGGCCGAATGCAAATAATCTTAGCGCCTTGAGGGGTAATTACTATGGTAGTGCCTCTAATCCGATAACTATTATCAATGGAATAAAAGCACAAGCTGGTTCAGATATAGATATTGTATTTCACAAAGGGGTTCCCTTAGTCACCAGCCAAGACAACGAACCTCAAGTGCTTTCTAAAGAGATTTTAAAAGATATTGAAACAGCAGATGTAGCGGTATTTGTTGGTGGTTTGGATGCTAGCTGGGAGGGTGAAGAAAGTAACGAAATGAGAGAGAAAAATGGTGTTGATGGATTTCATGCAGGCGATCGAACAAAAATTGAACTCCCAGAAATTCAACTAAATGCGCTGAAATCGATAAAAAAAACAGGCACTCCTCTAATCTTTATATTACTTGCTGGAAGTGCTATTTCATTAAACGGATTAGAGCAAGAGCTTGATGCATTCCTTGCAGCATGGTACCCAGGGCAACGCGGAGGCGATGCGGTTGCAGATGTTTTGTTTGGAAAATACAACCCTGCTGGCAGGCTCCCTGTAACCTTTTATTCTTCAACCAATGAATTAGCTGACTTTGAGGATTATAATATGCGAGCTGGTAAAGGGTTTACCTATCGCTATTACAAAGGAGAAGCCTTATATCCGTTTGGCCATGGTATAAGCTATACGACTTTTAAATATTCTGACATGATAATTGACAAAACTATGATAGTTGATACTGATGACATCTTAGTTTCAGTAAAAGTTAAAAACAGTGGTGACATAGACGGAGAAGAAGTTGTACAATTATATGTGAAAGATGTAGAATCTACCACTTGGATGCCGATTAAACAACTTAGAGAGTTTAGACGTATTTCATTAAAAAAAGGAGAAGAAAAAACTGTTGAATTTAAGTTAAGCCCAATAAAAGATATGCGTTATTATGATGCCCTGAAACAAAACTATGCTGTTGAACCAGGCGAGTTTGAAATTCAAATAGGATCATCAAGTAGAGACATTAGGTTAAAAAAAATAATTGAAGTCAAAAACTAACACTACGGTTTTGGAATAGTCCCAAAAAAACCTTAATAGTTATTAAGTTTTTTTTTTACAAATACTACTATGACTTAATGTGAATAAATTAAGAAAACATATCTTTTACCTTTTCAAAAAAAGACTTATCTGAGCTTTCTGGCTTAGGAGAAAAGTGCTCATCAGTCTTCATTTTTTCAAAGAAGCTTTTTTGTTCTTTGCTTAGAGTTTTTGGCGTCCAAACATTAATATGCACTAACAAATCTCCTCGACTGTAGCCATTTATATTTGGAATACCTTTACCTCTCAAACGGAGTATTTTTCCCGATTGAACTCCAGCTTCAATTTTTAATCTCACTTTACCAGTTACAGTATCAATTTCTATTGAAGATCCTAATATAGCATCCGGCAAGCTAACATATAAATCGTAATGTAGATTATCACCTTCACGCTGTAAAGTAGGATGTGTTTCCTCGGAAATAGCCACAAGTAAATCTCCTGAAACTCCATTTCCTGGGGCAGCATTTCCTTTACCAGTAACCTTTAATTGCATGCCATCAACAACACCTGCTGGTATTTTAATTGAAACGGTTTCTTCTTCCACTAAAAACCCTTGTGAATCAGAATTTGAAGGCCGCTTATCTATACATTGACCTACACCACCACAAGCTGTACAGGGAGCTGCAGTTTGCATACGTCCAAGTATCGTATTTGTAATTCGTGTCACCTGCCCCGCTCCATTACATGTAGAACATGTTTTGTAGCTTACGCCGTCGGCCTGTCTTTTACGTTTAACTTTAACTTTTTTCTCGACACCATTAGCAATTTCTTCGAGTGTTAACTTAACACGAATGCGAAGGTTACTACCTTTCACAACTCGTTGACGCTGTCCACCAAAGCCACCAAAACCGCCGCCGCCGCCAAAAATATCTCCAAACTGACTAAATATGTCATCCATATTCATGTTTCTACCACCACCAAAACCGCCACCACCTTCAAATGCTTGATGTCCATATTGGTCATAACGTGCTTTTTTGTCGCCATCACTCAAAACTTCATAGGCTTCTGCAGCTTCTTTAAATTTATTTTCAGCTGTTTTATCATCAGGATTTTTATCAGGATGAAATTTAATCGCCATTTTCCTGTATGCCTTTTTAATCTCTGCTCCTGAAGCACCTTTGTTAATCCCTAATATTTCGTAATAATCACGTTTTGCCATCTCAGTATTGAAATTTTATATCTTAATTATTATTAGTTCCCAATTACAACTTTTGGAAAACGAATTACTTTATCACCTAATTTATATCCCTTTTCAATCACATCAATGATTTTTCCTTTCATATCATCAGAAGGCGCGGATATTTGAGTGATTGCTTCATGGTCGTCAGCATTAAACACATCTCCACTGGCAACCTCAACAAGGGTAAGTCCTTTTTGCTCTAATATTGAGGTTAGTTTGTTTTTAATCAACGCCACCCCTTTTGATAGTTCAGTTGCTTCACTTTTAGAAATTTCTAACAAAGCACGATCAAAATCATCAACAACAGGAAGTAATGCCTTTATAACATCTTGACTCGCTGTTGAAAATAGCTCAATACGTTCTTTGGATGTACGCCGCTTATAATTTTCAAATTCAGCAAATAATCTTAAAAATTTATCTTTTTCTTGTACTAAATCTGCCGTAAGTTGTTCCTCTGCTGTAAGCTCAACAGAAGCTTCTACAGCTGTTTCATTAGAGGTTGTTTCTTCGGAAGGTTCAACTTCCTTTTTGCTTTCTTTTTTACTCATTGTATTTATAATAGCTTGGGTAATTAGTTTATTTTTTTGATTAATGGCAAAAGTACTGCCAATATTAATAAAATGTCAAAATGTCATAAAGTATTTTTAGTAAGAAGAAACTTCAAAATAATAAATAACAAAAAAACACAGGAAATTGAAGATAAAATTATAAAAAATCACTATAAGAGATGATTAAGCGCTGCATCCAATTCATAGTACTTATATTCAAAACCTAAGTTTTGTATTTTTTGTGCAGAAACTCGCTGACTTTCTAGAACAATAGCGCTCATTTTTCCTAAAGCAAAATTTAGTACAATCTCGGGTACATTTGGAAAAAAAAGAGGCCGCTTAAGCACTTTAGCAACCGACTTAACAAAATCCTTTTGCTGAACTGGGTTGGGAGCAACTGCATTGAAAACGCCTTCTATATCAGATTCTAAGATGAATAAGAATATACTCACTAGATCATCAATATGAATCCATGACTGCCATTGTTCGCCAGACCCTAATGCAGATCCTATGTAGCCTTTGATTGGCCCAGATATTTTAGGCAAGGCTCCTTCATTTGCGTCTAAAACTATTCCAATTCTAAGAGCTGTTGTTAAGACGCCCAAAGACTTAAAAGACTTAAGTGCACCTTCCCAAGACCTAACTACTGTTCTAAGAAAAGATGCATCTGTTCCTTGAAAATCTTCTTTGTAATAACGTGTTTTGGAATCAGGGTAAATCCCAATAGCGCTAGCAGAAATAATATGCTTAATAGGAAATTTGTGTGTTTCTATTGTTGAGTGCAACAGCTCCAAGGCGTTTTTTCGGCTAGAAAGAATAGTTGACTTAGATACTTTAGTCCAGCGCTGTGCGATGGATGAACCGGCTAAATTAATAACGGTACTTACGCCTTCAAAACATTTAGGGTCTATCTGGTCGAGTTGAGGGTTCCAGTAAAAACCTTTATAGTTTCTTTTTGAACTAATCTTACTTTTAGAGGTCGTTAGATAATGGATATTAAATCCTTTAGATAGGCATTCTTTTACCAATGCTTTCCCTACTAATCCAGTAGCGCCTGTTATTAAAATTGTATTTAACATCACTACAAAACTAATAATAACAAGCTCGTAAATAAATTAAATCTAAAAGGTTTAACAATACTTTAAGCATAATAACGTATTTATTGGGATTAGACCAGTCTCCTATTAAGGTTTTGTAGCTCTCAACATTTCTCTTTTACCCGGCGGTCCATCCAATCTCTCAACAATAAACCCAACAGCTTGCATGGCACGACGTACACTTCCTTTGGCGGCATAAGTAACCAAAACTCCATTGGGTTTAAGGGCTATAAACATCAGATTAAAAATAGCTTCTGTCCATAAATCTGGTTGAACTCGAGCTCCAAAAGCATCAAAATAAAGCAGATCAAAAGAAGACACATCGTCAAGTTCAGAAAAAAATTGTTGGCGCTTCTTTAATGAAAAACTTGAGGTGATTGGATGTAAGTTGTCCCAAGAAACAAGATGCATATCATCAAACACAGAATGTTGGTCTGGCGCAAGCAAAGTCGTATAATTTAATTTTGATAATTCGGTCTCTTGAACCGGATATGCTTCTACTCCTTCATACTCAACCTGAATATTATTTAGTGAAGCTTCTAATGCAGTAACTAAAGCATTTAACCCGGTGCCAAATCCTATTTCTAAAATACGTAACGTGCTTACTTTATGAATTTCTATAAAATGATGCAATCCCATTTTAATAAATACATGCTTGGCTTCTTGAATAGCACCATGAATAGAATGGTACTGTTCATTCCAATCTTCTATTTGAATAGTTGTAGAGCCATCTGATGTGGTTATAATCGAGCGTTTCATTGACCAGAGTTAGAGAGCTAAAAGTGCACCAACCGCTTCAAAACTATATGTTTTTTCTGGGTTTATAATGGCTTCAATTGTAGCTTCAGTAGCGCCTGCGTCTTCAGCATAATGCTTTAAATCATCAACTGATATTTCAGAAACAAAAGCTTTGCCGCTAACAATTACTGTTCCATCTGCGTTTAATGGCATAAAAAACCCATAGTCTTTAAAACGCATCATTATTTCGTTTCCATTGCCCATTTCTAAGGTCATCCAACATCCTTTTTTTGAGCATACTTCTAAAATTTTACCTTCCACTTTTGCATAAACAGTATCCAAAGGGCTCATGGTTTGATAAGATTTATTCAAATCGCCCATGGACATCACAGATTGCATATCTATTTTGGCTCCATAGCCTTGGTAAACAACCGAACCAATAGTGACTGGAGATTGTGCTAGGTGAACCGTTTGTTTACAAGAAGACAAGCTTATGGTTAGTAAGGTTATAATAATACTATTTTTCATGAATAAATTATTAACTATTAATTATGTAAAAATATAAGAAGTTTTAAGA
>CESI01092792.1_pt1 | contig 12762 bp, 10 predicted proteins | sample 356301 | NCBI WGS metagenome assembly CESI01 (sample SAMEA2621423, study PRJEB7988) | marine metagenome | biome: marine biome (ENVO:00000447); feature: deep chlorophyll maximum layer (ENVO:xxxxxxxx); material: "saline water (ENVO:00002010), including plankton (ENVO:xxxxxxxx)" | depth 40 m | reverse complement strand
TTTGCACATTGTGACGTGCTGATCATTGGCGCTGGCCCATCCGGTTTGATGGCGGCACTGACGGTGGCGCGTTCTGGTCTGGATGTGATTTTGGCGGATGAGAATGACCGTCTTGGCGGTCGATTTTTGTCAGAAGTTGAAGAGGTTGCAGGCGTCGCGGGCCATATGTGGGTTGATGACGCTTTGGCCGAGCTGGTGGGCTTCGCCAATGTGCGGATCATGACCAACACCACGGTCACGGGTGCTTATGATCAGGGTACCTATGGCGCGTTGGAGCGGGTAGGGCATCATCTTGATATGGTCCCTGAGGGGCTGCCTCTGGAGAGCTTCTGGCGCATCACGGCGAAACGCGCCATTCTCTGCTCTGGCGCCTTAGAACGGCAAATAGCCTTCCCAGACAATGACCGCCCAGGAATTATGACCGCAAGCGGGATGCGCAGCTATCTCAATTGCTACGGCGTGAGCCCGGGACAGAAAATTGCAGTGTTTGGTAATAATTCTGACGCCCATCGCACGGCCCGTGATTTTGCCGAGGCCGGTGTTGAAGTGGTGGCCATGATTGACAGCCGTGAAGGGACTTCAACGCAAGTGGACTACCCAACCTATGCGGGCGCGGAGGTTGTGGCCACCTCTGGCCGTTTAGGCCTTAAAAGCATCAGCATCCGTCACAATGGCGGGCTTAAGACCATTGAGTGTGATGCATTGGGTGTATCAGGGGGGTGGAACCCGTCAGTACATCTTACCTGCCATATGAATGGCAGACCTGTGTGGGATCCAAGCTTGGCCAGCTTCCTGCCCAAAGAAGATGCTATCCCGGGCCTTGTGGTCGCTGGAGCAGCCTCTGGGGTGATGACCACTGCAGGCGCATTGGCACAAGGTTGTCAGATGGCGCAAAGTGTGGCGAAGGATTTGGGTAAACGGCTAATGCCCAGTGATCTGCCGCATGCTGAGGACAGGCCCTATGAGATTGAACCCTTTTGGGACGTTGGCGGTAAAGGCCGGGCATGGTTGGATTTCCAAAATGATGTGACTACAAAAGATGTCAAACAAGCCGTGCAGGAGAATTTCCGCTCGGTTGAGCATATGAAGCGTTACACTACTCAAGGTATGGCAACGGATCAGGGTAAAAACTCAAATATAACAGCACTTGCGGTTTTGGCAGATGCTACCGGACGCGGTATTCCGGAAACGGGCACTACAACATTCCGTCCACCCTATGTGCCCGTAGCGATGGCGGCTCTTGGCGCGGGTGGGCAGGGCAAAGGCTTTGCACCAGAGCGATTTTTGACCAGCGATAGGGCGACTCGGGCGTTGAGGGCGCCGATGATTGAGGCCGGGCTGTGGTATCGGCCCAGCTATTTCCCGAAAGACGGCGAAACCCATTGGCGGCAATCTTGTGACCGAGAAGTTGCGATGGTGCGCACTACGGTTGGGCTTTGTGATGTGTCGACGCTGGGAAAGATAGACATCCAAGGTCCGGATGCGGTGGCGTTTTTAGATCTACTTTATACTAATTCTTTTGCCTCTTTAAAGGTGGGACGGGTGCGCTACGGATTGATGCTGCGTGAGGATGGTCATGTCATGGATGATGGCACTTGTGCGCGGCTTAGTAACAGTCATTATCTAATGACCACTACCACTGCTGCCGCGGGCCAAGTGATGCGGCATATGGATTTTGTTCATCAAGCTTTGCGGCCAGATCTAGATGTGAGTTTTACCTCTGTGACCGAACATTGGGCCCAGTTTGCCGTGGCGGGGCCGCAGGCGCGAGCTTTGCTCAATGGCATTTTGGACCGAAAAATTAGCGACAAGACAATGCCCTATATGGGCTGTGGGGCGGTACAATTAGGCGGGATCGAGGGCCGTCTATTTCGCATCTCCTTTTCAGGCGAACATGCTTATGAACTGGCGGTGCCGGCGCGCTATGGCGACAGCCTGTTTCGCTTATTGCTTGCACAAGCTGAGGCTTTGGGCGGCGGGCCTTATGGAATCGAAGCGCTGAATGTGCTACGGCTTGAGAAGGGGTTTATCACCCATGCGGAAATCCATGGCCGCATCACAGCCTTTGACATTGGCATGGGACGGATGATCTCTGACAAAAAAGATTGTATCGGCAAATCCATGGCTGCGCGGTCAGGTCTTAATGGGTCAGAACGTGATCAGTTAGTAGGGCTGCGACCGGTTGGGGCGGTGAAAAAAATCATCCCAGGGGCGCATTTGTTTGAACCGGATGCCGCGCCAATTCGAAAGAATGATCAAGGCTATGTGACATCAATGTGCTACTCGCCTACGGCTGAAACGGTCATTGCACAGGCATTCCTGCGCGATGGGCGTAATCGGATGGGGCAGGCTGTGAAGATGGTGGACCACCTGAGTGGCGTCACCACGCTCTGCGAGGTTTGCAATCCAGTGTTCTTTGATCCTGAAGGACGGCGTCTTCGTGGTTGAATTATACGCAACATCGGCATCTGAAGCGGCTTTGCCCTTGAAGATTGGTGGCGTGTCTGTTGCTGAGGTGGCGACATCCTTATTTTTGGTCGCACCCTTCAAAGGGAAGTTTACACAGGCGGCCACAGTTTTGAATACACAGATGGGCTTGGAGTGGCCTGCCGTGCATGAACTGAAGCGCATGGGAGGGGCCTATGTACTTTGGTTCGATCACGCGCATATTGCGTTCATGGGTGCTGAACCATCTGTCGAACTGGCCCGATATGCTGCGGTGACGGATGTCAGTGATGCCTGTTGTATCATTGATATATCAGGCGTCTCGGTGCGAAATGTTTTGGCACGCGTTACGCCTTTGGACGTAAGGGCCAAAAGTTTTAATATCGGAATGACACAGCGCAGCATGGTCATGCATATGCAGGCCAGTATTACTTGCTTGGGAAAATCAAAGTTTCGGGTCATGGTATTTCGCTCGATGGCGCGAACTTTGGTACATGATCTTACTATAGCGATGGAATCAGTGGCGGCGCGTGAGAAGAAGGTTTAGAAAAAACCTATGTCATTGCCACCCGGATTTTTAGATGAACTGCGTAGCCGAACCTCGATCTCACAGGTCGTGGGACGCAAAGTCATGTGGGATAGCCGAAAATCCAATCAAGGCAAGGGTGATATGTGGGCGCCATGCCCGTTTCATCAAGAGAAATCTGCAAGCTTTCACGTCGATGATCGCAAGGGTTACTACTATTGCTTTGGCTGCCATGCCAAGGGTGATGCTTTGGGCTTTATTAAAGAGACTGAGAATGTGTCTTTCATGGAAGCGGTCGAGATATTAGCGCGAGAGGCGGGGATGCCGATGCCTGCGCGCGACCCGCAAGCCCAACAAAAGTCGGACAGGCGCACGCAGTTAGCTGACGTGATGGAGCAGGCTCTGCAATTTTTTCGCCTACAACTAAGCACTGGCGCTGGCACTGATGCACGGAGCTATTTAACCGACCGCGGTTTGGCGCAAAAGGCGTTGGATAGGTTTGAGATTGGCTTTGCTCCTGATGCTTGGCAAGGCTTGTGGGATCACTTGACTGCCAAGAATGTCGAGGATGAATTGATCATGGCAGCTGGTCTTGCCAAGCCCTCCAGTAAGGGTAAGCGGCCTTATGACACCTTCCGCAATAGAATTATATTTCCAATCCGTGACCCACAGGGCCGCTGCATCGGCTTTGGTGGTCGTGCGATGGATTCGAATGACAATGCCAAATATTTGAATTCACCTGAAACCGAACTCTTCGATAAAGGCCGGAGTCTCTACAATCATGGCCCCGCCCGTGAGGCTACAGGTAAAGGAAAAATTCTGATTGTGGCTGAGGGCTATATGGATGTGATCGCGCTTGTGGAGGCGGGGTTTAGTGCAGCGGTGGCGCCTTTGGGAACAGCTGTGACTGAAACCCAATTACAGCTGATGTGGCGAGTGTCAGATGAGCCTATTATTGCTCTGGATGGTGATGTTGCAGGCGTTCGGGCAGCTCAACGTGTGATGGACTTGGCTTTGCCTCTTCTGGAAGCTGGAAAATCTCTGCGGTTTGCTATGATGCCTGAAGGTCAGGACCCGGATGATTTAATCCGTGCGGGTGGGCCGGGAGCCATGCAAAATCTGTTGGACAGTGCACGCCCAATGGTGGACTTGCTTTGGGAGCGAGAAGTTTACGGTAAAAACTTTGATAGTCCCGAGCGCAAAGCGGCCCTTGATAAAATTTTGCGTGATAAGCTCCGGCTTATCAAGGACCCTTTTATCCGGGGGCATTATGGTCAGGCAGTAAAGAATATGCGCTGGGAGCTTTTTCGCCCAAAAATGCAAAATCGCAAATTTTCGTCTAAAGGTGGGCTCGCGCCAGCAGCACCGCAAGCAACAACACGATCGTCTTCCTTGGCAAGCTCACCTGAACATAGCCATGTTTTGCGACAATCGGTAATTCTGGCGAGCCTGCTGAAATCTCCTGAAGCACTCACGGCAGTGGAGGGGCAGTTAGAAGATTTACAATTCGTCAAACCACAACACCGCGATCTACAGCGGTTTTTATTGCAGTACGTGGGACCCCTTGAAGGGCTTTGGGCTTCGGCTGAGAAGGTTTTTGGGGCACAGAAACTGGAAGCTCTATTTAAGCTTCCGCATGTACTGATAGCACCCTCGGTGCGCAATTGTGATGATGTTAAATTTGTGATTGCCTGCCTTCAACAGGAGTTTGCTCAGATGTTTGCAATTGATGCTCATGGGCGTGAGGTGGCAGAGGCAGTACAGGATCTCTCGGACTTGGATGACGAAGGATTGACTTGGAGGCTCAGCGAGTCAGCAAAGCAAATGCAGGAAACGACACAAGGCATTCAAGAAGATAAAACGGAATATAAAACGGCAAAAAATGGCTTGAAAGTGAAGCTAGAAGAGCAAAATACATTGGATAACCTACTTAAGCAGATCAATTTTTCAAAACCTAACCGATAGTAAGCTCTGTGGGGGTGGGAACTGGTAACCGAATCAGGCTAGATAGCTGAGAGAATCACTAGATAGACCGATTCGTTCTAATGTTCAGTCTATGGTCCCCAAGACAAGGAGCCACAGCGTATGGCCGCCAAGGATAATGACGAGCGCAAGCAAGACGCTGCCGTAAAAGAGCCTATGATTGATATGAGCCAAACAGCGGTCAAAAAAATGATCGGTGATGCGCGTGAGCGCGGTTATATCACTTACGACCAGCTCAACAAAGTTTTACCACCCGATCAGGTCTCCTCCGACCAGATTGAGGATGTAATGTCGATGCTTTCGGAAATGGGTATTCAGGTGACTGAAGAGCACGAGTCTGAAGAGGAAGAAGAAAAAGGCCCAACGGATTTGGTGTCTACAAGCCAAAACCGTGATTTGGCTTTAGCTGGCGCGAACAATGAGAAATTAGACCGTACAGATGATCCTGTTCGGATGTACCTGCGCGAGATGGGATCGGTTGAACTTTTGAGCCGTGAGGGCGAAATTGCGATTGCCAAACGCATCGAGGCTGGGCGAAACACTATGATTTCTGGGCTTTGTGAAAGTCCTCTGACCTTTCAAGCGATTACGATTTGGCGCGACGAGTTACTGAGTGAAGATATTCTTTTGCGCGATGTTATAGATTTGGAAACCACATTCGGCCATCATATGGGCGAAGAGGAAGTGCCGCCCGTTGTTGCGCCAGCCGTTTCTGCCGATGAAACAGCTTCTGCCAGCCCTGATCTAGATGCTGACGGCAACCCAATTATTGTTGATGATGATGACGACGAGGATGAGGGTGCTAACCTGTCGCTTGCGGCAATGGAAGCGGCTCTGAAGCCACATGTATTGGAAACTTTAGAGGTTATCGCCCACGATTATGGCTTGCTATCGGAAATGCAGGACGTACGAATATCAGCTACGTTAAATGAGAAAGAAATTTTCTCTGAGGCAGCAGAAGCCAAATACCAAAAGTTACGGTCAGAAATTGTTTTGTTGGTGAATGAATTACACCTGCATAACAACCGCATAGAAGCATTGATCGACCAACTTTATGGCATTAACCGCCGGATTATGTCGATTGACAGCTCCATGGTTAAATTGGCCGATCAAGCCCGGATCAATCGCCGCGAATTCATTGACGCCTATCGTGGACGTGAGCTTGATCCAAATTGGCTGACCGATATGAGTGAAAAACCCGGCCGCGGCTGGAAAATGTTTATGGAGCGCAGTGTAGGAAAAGTTGAAGAATTACGTGCTGAAATGGCCCAAGTTGGACAATATGTGGGCCTCGATATCAGCGAATTTCGGCGGATCGTTCAGCAAGTTCAAAAAGGTGAAAAAGAAGCCCGTTCAGCAAAAAAAGAAATGGTTGAAGCTAACCTTCGTTTGGTGATCTCTATTGCTAAAAAATATACTAACCGTGGTTTGCAGTTTTTGGATCTGATCCAAGAAGGTAATATAGGGTTGATGAAGGCGGTCGATAAGTTTGAATATCGCCGAGGATATAAATTTTCCACATATGCGACTTGGTGGATCCGTCAGGCTATCACACGTTCTATAGCTGACCAAGCACGTACCATCCGTATCCCTGTTCATATGATCGAAACAATAAATAAACTTGTGCGGACTGGGCGGCAAATGCTGCATGAGATTGGCCGTGAGCCAACTCCTGAGGAATTGGCGGCGAAGCTGCAAATGCCTTTGGAAAAGGTGCGCAAGGTTATGAAGATAGCTAAAGAGCCTATTTCTTTGGAAACGCCGATTGGGGACGAGGAAGACTCTCAGCTTGGAGATTTCATTGAAGACAAGAATGCGGTTTTGCCGTTGGATAGTGCTATTCAGGAAAATCTTAAGGAAACTACAACTCGGGTTTTGGCGAGCCTCACACCACGCGAAGAGCGGGTGTTGCGGATGCGTTTTGGGATTGGCATGAACACAGACCACACTTTGGAAGAAGTGGGCCAGCAATTCAGTGTGACGCGGGAGCGTATTAGACAGATTGAAGCTAAGGCCTTGCGTAAGCTCAAGCACCCAAGCCGCAGTCGCAAGCTCCGCAGTTTCCTTGATCAGTAGAGATATTCATTTGAAATTAAAAAGACCCTACTTTGTGGGGTTTTTTTGTTTTCGAGTTTCCCTTTTTAATTGAAGCAGACCTCGACACTGAACTTACTACTAAAATTGTTAGATTTTCACACTAGGACACAAAATGCAGTGGGTGCAATTCCCCTCTACCCAAACCGTAGTGAAATGTTATATAAACACCGAATAGGTGGGCGTAATGCCCTGCAGGAAAACTTAAAGGGGATGGCACATGCGTTGCCCGTTTTGTGGAAATGTTGACACACAGGTAAAAGATTCTCGCCCCGCAGAGGACCATGTGGCGATCAGGCGGCGGCGTTTTTGTCCTGCTTGTGGCGGTCGCTTTACTACTTACGAACGGGTGCAACTGCGAGATTTGGTGGTTATCAAGTCTAACGGTCGTCGCGAAGATTTTGATCGTACGAAACTTGAGCGCTCAATTCGCATTGCTTTGCAGAAACGTCCGGTTGAGCCAGAACGGATGGATCAAATGATTTCAGGCATCGTGCGTCGGTTGGAGAGTATGGGTGACACAGATATTCCATCAACCTCCATTGGTGAGATTGTGATGGAAGCTCTGGCTCGGATTGATACCGTAGCTTATGTACGCTTTGCCAGTGTATATAAAAACTTTCAAGCAGCAGATGATTTTGATAAATTTGTCTCCGAACTGCGGCCAAATTTGCCGTCTGAGGAGTGAGCTCTTTAAAAGATTTGCGATATATGACGCTGGCCCTAAATTTGGGTCAGCGCGGCCAGGGTAATGTTTGGCCGAACCCGGCGGTGGGTTGCGTCATAGTTAATAATAGTCGAATTATTGGTAGAGGCTGGACCCAACCGGGTGGGCGTCCACATGCTGAGGCCATGGCCTTGGGTCAAGCCGGAGCTCAGTCCAAGAACGCCACTGCATATGTTACCTTGGAGCCCTGCGCTCATCATGGTGCTACGAGCCCCTGCGCCGAGGCTTTTATAGCTGCTGGTATTAGCCGTTGTGTGGTAGCTGTGATAGATCCTGATCCACGGGTCTCTGGTGCTGGGATTGCGGAGATGGAAGCGGCGGGCATCCAAGTGTCTCTTGGATGTATGACTGAGCAGGCGACAGCTGCACACCGTGGATTTTTCAACCGCGTGGTCAAGGGCAGGCCACGTGTAACACTTAAGCTAGCCATGTCGGTGGATGGCCGGATTGCAACTCATGCTGGTGAAAGTAAATGGATCACTGGGATGGAAGCACGCCGCGATGTTCACAGTTTGCGCGCCTGCCATGATGCTGTTTTAGTAGGCAGTGGTACCGTGCGAGCTGATGATCCCAGCCTCACTGCTCGCGGTCTTGGCCATATATCTCAACCTATTCGCATCGTGGCATCGACTAATTTAGATTTTTTAGGCACTGCACTAAAAAATTCTCGTGATATTGCTCCGCTTTGGGTGTGTCATGGGCCTAATGCCGTGGGTATCGATGCTTGGAGGGTTGCCTGCGATCAATTGTTGGAAGTGCCAATGAATGCTGATGCCAAACTTGATGTAACGGCAATGGTACAGTCGTTAGCTTCCGAAGGTCTGACATCGGTGTTTTGTGAGGGTGGCGGTAGCTTGGCTGCCTCCCTACTCAAAGCGGGGCTGGTGGATGATTTGGTTGTTTACACTGCTGGGCTTGCACTCGGTTCAGATGGGTTAGCAGGTGTAGCTAATCTGGGTGTAGAACGGCTGCAGGAAGTCGGTCGATTTACCTTGGCCAGTTGGCGCAAAATTGGCACTGATACACGCCAACATTGGCGTCAACACTAACTAGTGTAATTAGTTTTAAGAGTGCCCTAACCTATGGGCGAAATGCGCAAACTAATCGTAATCATAATGGTTGATATTTTGTCGATCAGACTTTTTCAAACAAAGTAAGATGTGGCTCTTGTAACAACTAAAAGTTACGGTATTTTTCTACGTAAAATAACTCAATAATTGAAAATTAGCATATGATGACATTTTTCAATTAGAATTACTCTGGCTTGAATTCTTAATACGAATTGTCGCAGTTTCGATTCATACTGTAACCCTTGCCCCAAGCGTATACTGGAGGTAGTAACCGTTAAAGGGGAAAAATCATGTTTACTGGTATCATAACTGATGTTGGCTCTATCAGATCTTTGAAGCAGCTGGGTGATTTACGCATTGAGATAGCAACTGCCTACGAGCTTTGTTCGATTGCTATTGGGGCCTCAATCGCTTGTAATGGCGTTTGCTTAACCGTCGTGGAAAAAACCACAGACAGCTTTGTAGTGAATGTCTCTGCTGAAAGCGTTGCTCTCGCAAATATTGGTGATTGGCATTTAGATGCACCCATAAACCTTGAACGCGCGTTGAAGGTTGGTGACGAACTTGGCGGGCATATAGTGTCTGGTCATGTGGATGGTATGGCCAAAATAGTGGCCATGCAAGATGAGGGTGACAGCACACGTGTGACCCTGCGAGCGCCTGACGCTCTAGCTAAATTTATAGCTCCAAAGGGCTCGGTGGCTTTGAATGGTACATCTTTGACCGTAAATGAAGTTAATGGCGCAGATTTTGGCATTAATTTCATTCCACACACAAAAGCAGTCACCACTTGGGGTGAGTCAAAGTTAGGTGATCGAGTGAATTTAGAAATTGACACATTGGCGCGGTATGTCGCGCGCTTACAAGATTGGACCTAAGGCATGAATGATACGCTGCCATTTGAAACGCCGGGCGCAGTAGAACGCGATATGGCTGATGTGATTTCACCGATTGAGCATATTATTGAAGATGCCCGTAATGGCCGGATGTTTGTGCTGGTTGATCACGAAGATCGCGAAAATGAGGGTGATTTGGTTATTCCTGCGCAGATGGCAACACCTGAAGCCATCAACTTTATGGCCCGCTATGGCCGTGGGTTAATTTGTCTAACGCTCACAAGCGAGCGAGTTGAAGCTTTAGGCCTAAAATTAATGTCAACTTACAACTCGTCGCGCCATGAAACAGCCTTCACCATTTCCATTGAAGCTCGTGAAGGTGTCACAACTGGCATCTCAGCGCATGACCGAGCCCGCACTGTTGCTGTGGCTATTGATACTAGCAAGACAGCAGCTGATATTGCTACTCCGGGTCATGTATTCCCGCTGCGCGCACGTGATGGTGGTGTCTTGGTGCGTGCCGGGCATACTGAGGCTGCTGTGGATATTTCCCGGTTGGCCGGCCTGAACCCGTCAGGCGTTATTTGTGAAATCATGAATGATGACGGTAGCATGGCCCGTTTGCCAGACCTTATCAGTTTTGCAGAAGAACATAGACTTAAAATTGGTACAATCAGTGACTTGATCGCGTATCGCCGCCGCCACGACAACCTCGTGCGTGTCAAAGGGCAGCAGGTTATCCACTCGGAATTTGGTGGTGAATGGCACATGCGGATCTTTAATGATGAAACTCAAGGCGCAGAGCATATTGCTTTGGTCAAAGGTGACATCAGTGGCCCGGAGCCTGTACTGGTGCGGATGCACTCGCTGGATCCGATGCTGGATATGGTGGGTACGGGAACTGTAGGCCGAGCGTTTGAGTTTTCTGAATCTATGAAAATTATTGCGGAAGAAGGTCGGGGCGTTTTGGTGCTCTTACGTGATTTACATATGAAAATTAGTGCAACAGACGATGGTAGTCCGCAAACATTACGCCAATATGGGGTGGGCGCGCAGATTTTATCGTCACTGGGTTTATCAAAGCTCACATTGCTGACCAATTCACCAGAACCAAAAATCGTAGGTCTCGAAGCTTATGGGTTGGAAATTTTAGGTACGCAAAATATTTCGGAACGCATCTAATGGCTAGTGCAGAACAGCATCACACTTTAAATCGACCAACCTTTGATACAGCGGTTAGTATACTGATTGTGGTGGCTCCTTACTATCAAGATATTGCAGAGCAAATGGTAGCTGGCGCCAAGGCTGAGATTGAAGCCACTGGTGGACGTTGGGAGTTAGTTGAAGTCCCTGGGGCTTTAGAAGTCCCAACGGCCATTGCAATTGCTCACAGACAGGCACAATTCGACGGTTATGTAGCTTTGGGCTGCGTTATTCGGGGTGAAACAACGCATTACGACACCGTTTGCAATGATAGCAGCCGTGCCTTGCAGCTTTTAGGTCTACAAGGTGCGTGTATTGGTAACGGAATACTTACAGTTGAAAATCGTACTCAGGCGGAAGTACGCGCGCAAGCAAATGGTCAAAATAAAGGCGGTGGTGCAGCAGCAGCAGCACTTCATCTAATAGCCTTAACGCGTAAATGGGAGAAACCCCAAGGAAAAGTTGGGTTTTTACCCTCTGAGGAGAATACTGGAGCATGAGCGTTTCTAATTTATCAGGCAATCAAAAGCGCCGAATGAAGTCGGCTAGTCGCCTGTACGCCGTGCAGGCACTGTTCCAGATGGAGGCGTCAAGCCAGCCCATTGATGTTGTGCTAAAGGAATTTGAAGAACACCGCATGGGCGTCGAGCTGGATGGAGTGTTGCTTGAAGATAGCGATATTGAGCATTTTGGTCATGTGGTTGCAGGTGCAGTTAATAATCAGGCTCGGATTGACCAAATGACAGACCGAGCTTTGGTCGCCAAATGGCCCATTGCGCGCATTGACCCCACTCTTCGGGCTTTGTTTCGTGCCGCGGGCGCAGAATTTGTTGAAGGTGATACTCCGCCAAAGGTTGCAATCGTCGAATATGTTGAGGTGGCGCTTGCATTCTCTCCTGATGGTAAAGAACGTAGTTTTGTCAACGCAGTTCTGGATCATATGGCCCGCGAGGCTAAGCCAGGGTCATTTGTGTGAGTGCGATGCCAATCCTCGACTGGGTCAATGATCCTGTCGATAAGTTGCGTGCAAGCTATGCCGCTGAGCGAGCAAAAATTACACATTTTTCTGCATCAGGTGTTACGATTGACGAGGTGGCGTTCATCAGCGGCCCAGGACTAAAATTTACCCCAAATTCTTTAATAGATGGCGCTGACATCCTCTATTTTCATGGGGGTGGCTGGATTGTTGGTAGCCCCTGGACCCATCAAACCCTGTGCTCTTGGTTAGCTAAACTGAGTGGTCGGCGGGTATTTGCGGCGCCCTATGTTTTAGCGCCGGAATACCAATTCCCAGCTCAGGCTGATCAAGCTGTTCAGATTGCTAATCACTTCATGGTAAACCGCGACCAGGTAATTTTGGCTGGTGACAGTGCCGGTGGCGCTATGGCTCTGTGGGCTGCGGCCGGAGTGAATGCACGCCAAAAGGTGCAGGCATTGGTCAGTCTATATGGTGCATATGGCGGCCAAGAGGGCCCATCCCATGACGCACACGGCCACGGCCCAGATGGGCTTCAAACCGTTGCGCTACGCGCGATGTACCGCCATTTGGGCTGTGAAGACGTTACTGACTTCCGTGCAAAGCTTTCCAAATTTGGAGCGCCTTTGCTATTGGTTACAGCCGAATGCGATCCGATAGCGGATGACAATGACTGGCTGGAGAAAAACATCGGCCACCCGGTGACCCGTTTATTGGCGTCGGGCCAGCCCCATGCCTATTTGCAATCGTGCGGTAATGATAAGGCAGCCGAAGCTTCGATGCGGGAAATTGCTGATTGGATCAACGCTTTGTGACTGAATGAGCTGGGGCGGACAAAGGTGGCGGGCCCGCCAGTACAACCGTGTTGGTAACTTAATTCCCGAGGACCTGTATGTACAGGT
>CESI01060901.1_pt1 | contig 12793 bp, 10 predicted proteins | sample 356301 | NCBI WGS metagenome assembly CESI01 (sample SAMEA2621423, study PRJEB7988) | marine metagenome | biome: marine biome (ENVO:00000447); feature: deep chlorophyll maximum layer (ENVO:xxxxxxxx); material: "saline water (ENVO:00002010), including plankton (ENVO:xxxxxxxx)" | depth 40 m | reverse complement strand
TTTCTTTCAACCTGACGGGTTTGCCAGCTTCGCTGGGCAAACAAAAACGGCAAGCTTTAGGCTTGCCGTTTTTAAGTTGAGTTCACTGCTAGCTCACGTCATTTCTTGTAAAACCTGACTATCCGAATAGGCTCAACCCGAAGTATTTTACAGCTACCGTGTTTACAAAAATCACGAGTAAAATAAGCGGAATAAAGGTTTTAAGCGAAATATCCACGTACTTTTCAAACCAGCTGCCTTTGTAACCACTGCTGCCCTCTTCCAAAGAAGCATTGAAGTTTGCACTCTTCCAACGATAAATAACAAACAAACAAATTAGCAAGCCGTTTAAAGGCAAAATCGTGTCGTAGAACACATCGTAAATGACATCAAACAGTGATTTATCTGCGCCAGCGTAGTGCATAAACGACGTAAGCATATCAACTTTACCGAATGACAACGCACTTAGGATGGCTAGCAAAATCATAATGCTTCCTAGCGACCCAAGCGCCCATTTACGGCTTACACCTTTTTCATCCATAAGCGCCGCAACAGGTACTTCAAAAATAGACACTAGCGACGTAATTGCCGCAAAGAACACTAATAAGAAGAACAAGCTGGCGACAATCGATGCGCCCATATATCCAATCGAATCTTGTAACGCTAGAAAGATACTAGGTAGATAAGTAAAAATCATACCCACTGACGATTCACTTAAATCATCAGGGTTAATGTCTGGGTTAAAAGAGAAGATGGCAGGAAGGATCATCAAACCCGCTGTGAACGCCACGGCCGTATCCGTTAACGCCACCAGCTTGGCAGCGCTCGGTACATCTGCACGCTTATCAATGTAGCTACCATAGGTTATAAGAATACCCATACCCAACGATAGAGAGAAAAAGGCCTGCGATAGCGCACCATTCACCACTTCAGCAGTGATTTTTGAAAACTCAGGAACAATGTAGAACTCAACGCCAGCCATCGCATTTTCGCGGGTTAATACGAAGATAACGAGACCGATTAGCATCACGAATAGCGCAGGCATGAGCAGCTTTGCCGCTTTTTCTATCCCTTCTTTTACACCGCCTTGAAGGATGAGGTAGACCACACCAACAACGGCCGCCATATATAAAAATATGGCTTCTGAGTTAATAAACAGCCCAAAGGTTTCTGGGTTAGCTAACTTGTCTAGATTTCCGCTTACTGCTTCGAACAAATAGCCGAAAAGCCACACGGTAATAACCATGTAGAAAACGGCAATCATGAATGGCGTAGCAATAGCTAGCCACCCCGCGACTTTCCATTTCTTTTCATTACCGCTTATATCACTGTATGCACCAAGCGGGTCTTTTTTAGCATGGCGACCAACTGACATTTCCGCCAGCATTACCGGTAAACAAATGGCAAAAACGAAAATAGCGTACATTAAAAGAAATGCACCACCGCCATTTTTAGCTGCACCGACAGGAAACCCTACCAAATTACCTATGCCTACCGCAGAACCTGCAGCAGCCAAAATAAAACCTATGCGCGATCCGAACTGTTCTCTGGCCCCGCTCATATCCCTTCCTCTTGTTGAGTTATTGTTATAGCAGTTCGCCGTATCACGCCTTGTGATGCACAAACACGTCGTGTGCTCACAATTTATGCAGGTTGTCGGTACTTACTATTCGTAAGAATCAAGCCGAGCGAACTGGTATTATTTATTATCAGGATGGCGTTTGTTGTTATGACTCACGTGTGGCGTCAACGCGTTGTATTGCTACCTCTATGGGCTTATCAATACGCTGCACCATTCCCAAAAATAGCATGGTAACAGCAGTGAAATAAAAAGTCTTGATGTTGGACTTGCTGAAATGATGTTAGACCGTATCACCAAGTTACCACTTCGCCATTCCAGTCGATAAAATGACAAGCTTGGTCTCGATTAAGCGCCGAAAGGTGGTGAATGAGCTGTTTAGCGGTAAACTCAGGCGTGAACAGTTTCTTGGCGGCGACGTTCTTTTGAAAAGGCTTAGAAAGCCCCGTATCAACCGTCCCAGGGTGATAACAAACAAGCATCACGTCTTTCAATCTGCGCTTGTATTCTACCGACGCCGTTTTAACCAACATGTTGAGCGCCGCTTTCGACGCGCGGTAGCCGTACCACCCGCCAAGTCCATTATCTGAAATACTCCCTACTCTCGCGCTTAAGCAAACAAGGGTTGAGCCTTCTTTACTCATAATATTCACCAAATGCTTGAGCCACATTGCGGGAATAATGCTGTTAGTCGAAAAATAAGCCGCTAAGGCCTGCTCGCTGACATCTTCCAAACGTTTCTCAGGATGAATGCCATCGCTTTCGCGGTGTAGAAAGCCTGTTGTGATAACTACCGTAGTTAACACAACCTGCTGTTCAGCCAGCTGTTCAACAAATTCGCTTATGTGCCTATGGTCCTGTTCGGCCAGCTGATGATAGGTAACATCCCCAGAATGATTGGTGTCAGATATAGGGGCGCGACTAACCGCGAACACCCTAGCACCATCACTGCTATATTGCTCAATAAGCGCAGACGCAATCCCCCCCGACGCGCCCACTATTAGGACGTTATTTTTCACTGGCTTCTCCTGGTATGCAGCGATCGCACTGGCGTTTTTTACCTGTTAACAGGTATGAAATGGTGTATCTATGCTTTGCGAATACATTGTAGAAAGCATCGGCTACATAACGAATAACAGGCCAGCGAAGCGGTGCATATAGCCAACCCATGCCCACGGCTTTCCATGCTTCATGAGTGACATCAAGGCCAGTTATCAACGTCCCGTCTTCACGAAGTCCGTGAATTCTTGCATTGAGTGCATGCCAATCCATGGTTGGATAACGGTTCGAAAAATCGGGGGCCTGAATATCTACCAATGTTAATTTGTTGTGCTTGTCTCTTTTTCTTAAATGACGCATTTCAGCGATACACAACGGACAATACCCGTCATAGAAAATAATCACGACTGAATACCTCTGCCAAATTTTGAACACGTTTATACGCATTCTTACCAGTTGCAAACTGCTTGAAAGAAAGCAGCTAGCCTCACATGTTAAAACCTTTCACTCAGCTCGCACATTATTCTTATTTAATATTCGTTTATACGATAAAAAAACACGCTTGGATGACTTGTGTTGTGACCTACCCGCACCCACACTACAGACAAAGATTAAGAGAGGTTTTTACTATGGCAAATTTACAAGTCGCCACATTGGCAGGCGGATGCTTTTGGTGTATCGAATCAGCGTTTAATAGCGTTGAAGGCGTGGAAAAAGCAATTTCTGGCTATGCTGGAGGCGAAAAGGCCGATCCAACCTATGAAGAGGTATGCAAAGGAAATACTGGCCATGCTGAAGTGGTACAAGTGACATTTGATGCCGACAGCATTAGCTACCGAGAGATACTAGAAATTTTCTTTGCGCTGCATAACCCTACACAGCTTAACAGACAGGGCAATGATGTAGGAACACAGTATCGCAGCGCGGTTTTCTATCACGATGATACACAAAAAGCTGAAGCAGAAAAAATTATCGCAGAAATCACAGAAGAAGAGATTTGGCCCGATCCCGTAGTGACTGAAATAGTAGCAGTAAATAACTACTACGACGCCGAAGACTACCACCAAGATTACTTCAAAAATAATCCACAAAACCAATATTGCTCTATGGTGGTGGCGCCTAAACTTGCGAAGTTCAAAAAAACCTTCGCTTCTCGACTTCGCAGCGACGCATAGATAAAACAGCGATATTAAGCGCGCTATCAATAGCGTTAGCCAACAATAAAAAGGGTTGCTTAAAAGCAACCCTTTGGTTTTTCAATCTATTCGTTTTCTTATTATTCAAACCAAACGCTGTTAATTTCTAGTGGAAATAATAAAGGCGCTAAGTCTTCATAACGCTTCTTATGCGCTTCACACGTCGCGTTTTTAAGGTAGTTTTTCTCCCAAGGATCGTTAATGATCCACAAGGTATTTTCAATGGTCACTAATCCTTCCATCGACGAATTATCCATTGTGTACTGTTCGCAACTCTGATCGCCGGCAACGTCGAAAGTAATAGGGATACGCTTTGTTGGCTTACTGCCACTCACATCAATTACCCACAGTTCATTGTCGTTTCTTGCTGCGCCAAACAAATAGGATGCGCCCGTTGAATGAGTATATAACGCCAGTCCATTGATAGGATGATTACCTGAAGTAAACGAAGGAAGTTGAAGGTTAGGCTCGCTCACTGTGGCAAAATCATTCGACGAGAAAAAGTCTTCATCAACAGCCAATGTAAAAATTCTTGGCTGTCCTGCTTTATCTTTCTCTAGCGCCAGATATAACGTGCCGTCTTCAGCCATCGTCAACCCTTCAATGCCGTCGTTAGGAAAATTACCTACTTCAAAATCGTTGGGAAACTGAAGAGGTCGCACATCCGACATTTCAACCGAGCCATTATCTTTTCGTGTCAATTTTACCAACAAGGTAGGGTAATCTGTTGACCCTGTTTCCTCGTATTTGGATTCACAGCGAGGGCTTAATGCGCCGGTACGGGTAGCATCTTCGGTAACCGTATAAATTACGTTAGTGTCTCTGGGGTCTACGGCTAGCGCTTCTAAATCAGGTTGCTCGCTCAAATAGCTATAAAAGCAGCTTCGGCGCACGGTGTTGGAAAATGAAAAGCGTTCGCTCGATGCGCTCAGCGTTGCGGTATCTGGTGAAATGCTATGAAGTTTCAACTGTTGAGTGGTATCAGCGCTAGCATCTGCGATAGTGACAAGTTGACCGTCTAGCACCACTAACCCTGAGGTTTGAGGATCAAACATAACGTTGCCTTTTTCATCAAGGATCCATTTACCCACAGTGACTTCTGTTAAGTCTTGAGGTTCAGGAGTAATAACAACGTCTTTCGGCTCGCTACAGGCGCTTATCAGTAAAGTGGTTAGCACAGCACTGGTTAAATATTTTAGCATAGTGTGAAGTCCTCTCTCCGTTTATTAAGACGAGAGCAAAAGGTAAAACTGAAAAAATTGTAAGGGAGTATATCGAGCATACCGTTTATTCACAAAAAAGAGTAAGGTTATGCGATAGACATCAGGTTTGCTGAGTACATATATGATTTGGCAACGTTAAATAGTCGTGCTGTCATCATGTTTTCAATTAATGTGCAGCATATTTAGTTAACACACTTACGTGTATTAATATTGACGAAAATTAAAGGAGAGCGTCATTTCTACGCAGCACTTGCCCCAAGTTATTGCAGGTCCAATAGTAAGAAAGGTGACATCTACAGAATGTCATATTTGGGTAGTAACCAGTAACGCCGATTCACCTGCGCTAAATCTATCTGCAAATGAAGTCGTCGTCAGCGGCAATTGTCAACGCGAAACCATACGCGTAGGTAAGTACGCATTTATACACTTGCTCTCTTTCACTTCGTCAGAGCCCTTCAAAGATACTGCGCGGATAGGTTACTCGCTATCTTTTAGCGACGATGCTCAGCAGGCTTCATGGGAAAATGAACAACGCGGGCTTCTTTACGATGGGCAGTCTTCCTTATGTTTCCACTACACCGAGACTCCCGAGACCATATTGCACGGCTCATGCCGTAAGCCTCACTTTCACAGTGATGATGCCCTAGCACAAGTAGATGTACTCCATAAAAATGCGTTCAAAAAGGAAAATGATTTTCCCGATCTCCTGTTGATGACGGGCGATCAGATTTACGCTGATGATGTCGCAGGTCCTATGCTTAAAGCCATACACAGCGTGATTGACCGTTTAGGTCTTTATCATGAAGCACTGGAAGGGGCAGTAGTAACCAACACTAATGAACTTGCCACACATGAACATGGGTATTACGAACGAGAGCAGCTTCTGCCACAAATTGCGACCAATACGGTACTGTCTTCAATATTCTTTGGTGCTAAGAAAAAACCGGTATTCACATCAGTAAACGCGCAAAACCATTTGATTGGCAGTGCGGAGATCATCGCTATGTATTTACTGGTGTGGTCCGACACGCTTTGGGCTGATATCAATATAGATAAAGATGGGATCCCCCCAAAATACCACGCTATTTTCGACAAAGAACACGAGGCGCTTAACGGCTTTGTAAAACAGCTACCGCAGGTACGTAGGGCTCTGGCACACATTCCTACCTATATGATTTTTGACGATCACGATGTTACCGACGACTGGAACTTAACCCGGGGCTGGGAACAAGAAGTCTATGGAAACCCTCTATCAAAACGCATGATCGGCAATGCGCTTATCGGCTACTTGCTTTGCCAAGGCTGGGGAAATGCTCCAAAAAAAGTAGCGCCATTAATTGCTAAAGTACAAGAATCAATGGGAGAAAGCGGTTTAAACTCGCACGATGAAATCATTGATGATCTTTTGGATTTTGATCAGTGGCATTACCGTTTAGATACTACACCACCTATTGAGGTTTTAGACACCCGCACGCAGCGTTGGCGCAGTGAATCTAATATGAATAAGCCCTCGGGGCTAATGGACTGGGAAGCACTGTGTGATTTTCAGCATTCGATAATTGGCAAAGAATCTGTCATCGTTGTCTCTGCCGCTCCCATTTATGGTGTAAAGGTTATCGAAGCCATTCAAAAGGTGTTTACGTTTTTTGGCAAGGCGCTTACTGTTGATGCTGAGAACTGGATGGCCCACAAAGGCACCGCGAACGTTATATTAAACATATTCAGGCATTACAAAACGCCCCCCGATTTCATCATTCTATCTGGCGATGTGCACTATTCCTTTGTATACGATGTACGCCTGCGCTTTAGGCGCAACAGCCCTCACATCACCCAGTTCACCTGCAGTGGATTAAAAAACGCCTTTCCGGATGGATTGATCAAATGGCTAGATAGATTAAACCGCGTGCTTTATCGCTCTAAATCGCCTCTAAACCTTTTCACAAGACGTCGAAATATGTCAGTAAAAGCGAGAGAACCAAGTTTAGGCTATGGCGAATTATTCAACGGTTGCGCCATTGGTGTATTAAAAATTTCACAGAAAACCACCGATGTTCAGTGCAAAGCTTTGTTGAGCAACGGTAAAGAGGTAGAATTCCCAGCTTCTAAAGACGATTAGTTCAAAAGAGGTATCTAATGAGTGATAGCGCACTGTCCATCGGATTATTTTACGGCTCAACAACCTGCTATACCGAAATGGCAGCAGAAAAAATCCAAGCGCAGCTCAATAGCCTTTTCGACGAAGATATTGTTGACCTTCACAACATTAAAGACGTTAACCTAACGCGCACGGCCGAATACGACATTATCATTTTTGGTATTTCAACGTGGGACTTTGGCGAGCTCCAGGAAGATTGGGAGTCTCATTGGGAAGAAGTGCACGGTTTGGATTTATCAGGGAAAACCATCGCCTTATTCGGACTTGGCGATCAACTTGGTTACGGTGAATGGTTTCAAGATGCACTAGGCATGCTTCACGATGCAATATTGCCATCAGGATGTAAGATCGTGGGTTATTGGCCAAACGAAGGATACGAGTTTACCGCCTCAAAAGCGTTAACCGAAGACAAAACTCAGTTTGTTGGCCTGTCTCTTGACGATGAAAACCAATACGACAAAACAGACGCACGCATCGAAGCATGGTGCGAACAGTTATTGGTCTCGATGGCTTAACGCCTATTAATTTCGGATGTCAGTGTTGGAAAGTAAAGGCCGTATTCATCAGCAGTTTTATCGCAACGGCCCAAGCCACAGGGACGGCGCTGATGTTTCATTTCAAGATATTCGCAAACTGTTTAATTTCGCTACGATCACTGTGGGTAGATGGGTAACAGCAGAAGAACAACAGATCGCTGCCAACCTCTTTTTCGATGCGCTTTACGATCTGGTCGCGATCTTAAATATCAATGAACAGGTGTTATCGTTAAACGGATCCCTGTCACTGGCTTTTGGCAGTGGCGGTCAAAAACACAGCAGTGCCCACTACAACAGTGCGAAAAGACAGCTTGCGCTAGCAAAAAATGCAGGAGCCGGAGCGCTAGCCCACGAATGGTTTCACGCTTTCGATCATTATATTGCGCCGCGCATGTTCAACGGTATTGCTGCCGGTAGCTTTGCCACACAGGCCTGGCTCGACAATGCCCCGATGAATCCTCATCCGTTGAATCAAAAATTGAGCGATTGTTTCTCGCTATTGTTCCTAAATGATCAAAAAAGACCAAATGAGTACTTTGTGCGATCCGTAGAAGCTGATCGCGCGTTAAAAATGTATTATTATGCTATGCCTCAGGAGATGGCTGCCCGCGCATTTGAAGCCTGTATTCAAGATCACGAGATCAAAAACGCATTTTTGGTGCAGGGGACAAAAAAATCAACGGAAGCTAGACTTGGCATTTATCCTCATGGTAACTTGCGTACATCACTCAATCAGGCATTGATGTTGTATTTTTACCAATTAGGTGTCGCTATTTCACATAAACAAACCTAGTTTGTTGTTTTATTACTGTGAAACTGAGTATTTTTTCAACAACAAGTGTTAATGAGCACACTGTTTTTGTACAAAACCCTGTATATTTTTGTAACAAGCAGTATACTAAAGCGCTCGAACGTAACAGAAGAAAGAAGACGAGATGAAAAGAAAGAAGCATACCTCGGCTGAAGACGAGGCTCAGATTGATATGACCCCCATGTTGGACATCGTGTTCATCATGTTGATTTTCTTCATCGTAACGACCTCGTTCGTGAAAGAGAAAGGTTTGGACGTAAACCGTCCTGAAGATAATCAAGCGAAAAACGATAAGCCTTCAAAAGCGCTTTCTATCCGTATTGATGCTGATGGCACAATTATGATGGGCGGCCGCGAAGTTGATATTCGTCGTGTGGTTGCAAACACGCAAACATACCTAGCGGAAAACAACACGGATTCAGCTGCTATCCAGGCTCACGAAGACAGTGAGCACGGTACTGTGGTAGAAGTTATGAACCAAGTTAAAATTGCAGGTATTGATAAAGTATCTGTTTTGGTTAAAAAGAGCAGCTAAAACGCCTTTCTGACCACGCAAAATAAAGAAAGCCACCTTCGGGTGGCTTTTTTCGTATAAGACCTTATACCAAAGTATCTCTTGTGCTATCGCATGAATTTTGTTCAGATCGTACCATTCGGTGTGTCTGGAAAATCCATGTTGAAACTCGGTTCCAGACTCTGATGTCACTGGAGCCATTATGCACAAAAAAATACTCTATACTGCTGTACTTGCAGCGGTTATGTCAGCACCACAAGTGTCTGCCGCCAAAATTGAATTAAGTGAAGCGTTTGAATACAACGCATTCATCTTCGATAGCTTTACCGGCCAATCTTCCGATGTTGAAGGAAGACTAGCTGTCGGTGGCGAAATGAACGTATCCGATTTCAATGTCGGCTTACTGCTATCGCCAGATATGTCTGAGTCTGCTCTTGCCGTAGGCGGTAACCTTCATTTCACGCGCGGTGATGTTCACGGTGGTTCAACTACCGTGTCAGGTATGGTGTTTGGCTCTGAACTCACATTCGATAAAGCGGTTAACGCTCAGCAGACTGTAAATCTCATTAATTCTACGGTGAAGTCTGGCGGTATCTCATCCAAAGGTGATGTCAAACTAGGTAACTCAAATGTTGTATCAGGTGATGTGCACGCCAATACTGTGAAACTTGGTGGGCCTAATAGTGTTTACGACAGTGTGAGTAACCCTACTTTATATGGCTCCCAAGTTGAAAACGGAAACGTATTTGCTGAGTCTAGCGTTGAACTTGATAGCAGCGAAGTTAACGGTACCGTAACGCTTAACGACGTTAACAATTACACCGCTATCAATGGTTCGACAGCAACATCTGTTGAACAGGGCAGCGTGAGTAAGGCTAACGTTAACAATATCGACTTTAATGCTATTGCTGCCGAAGTAACAGCGCAGTCTCAGGAGTTTGCGTCAATGTCGGTGAATGGCACAACAACATTGTCGTGCACTGACGCTAACGATTCGGATCAAGCGGTTGCTTGTACCGACGCTAGCAAGGATGTATTAAATACCATTACCTTCTCTGGCTCTGATGATATCAATATCTACAATATTGACGCTAGTTGGTTCAGCGCTGCTGATAAAGGCATTGTTTACGATTTCTCAACCACCAGCTACAACATCATCAATGTGTACGGTGAATCAGTTGAGTTATTTAACACTGGCTTCTTTAATACGGCCTTTACGCAGGAAAATGAATATTTCAGAGAAAATGGCCAGTACAGAGACAATGACAACAATGTAGGTCAGCGTCATGATGGCCTTTATACCAACAACATCTTGTTTAACTTTGTTGATGCTGATTTTCTTACACTACATAGTGTGGGTGTTAAAGGTAGTGTACTGGCGCCATATGCAGAGCTAAGTTTCTACAATGGTCATGTAGACGGTAATGTCATTGCTAATAGATTGGTCACTCCGTTGGTGCAACTGATTAATGACGACGGCGAAACCTACAATGCGCCAACAGGCCAAGTAAATAACTATCAGTTCGGCGCTATCAACGTAAGTGAACCTGCATCAATTGCTCTTTTATTTGGCGCTGGATGTTTCATGCTAGCTAGACGTAGAAAAGCGAATTAACGCTTTAAAAAGAGAGTGAATCTTCAGGCAAAAGCGGCTTTATAGTGCAAAGCCGCTTAATCTTGGCGAAGACAGCAACAGTTCATCGCTTGTTACACCAGCACCTCGCCCTTCTCGCCACCTTATCTGAATACCCGCTTCAAATGCTTGGTACTCAACCGCAAATGCTTTTCCTATATACCCAGCCACAATCCAGTTGTGATTGATTCGATACTGACCTTCAGCCATAAAATTTCCGCTTAAACCCGTATCTGAGCTTTCACCAAGGGTCGCGTTCTCGTCTGCCGTTGGGAATGCACCTCCAATCGGAAAGCGCAGATCATCGTCTTGTTCAACACGTGAAAGCGCAAGTGAACTTCGAAGTTTAACTTGCCAGTTTAGCGCCTCAAGCGTTAACAGCTCTGAATAGCCCCCGATGCTGACAAACTGACTGGGGCTAAAGTAACCACCATTGCCGACCGTAAAGCCGCTTAGATTTTTATCATAGCTTGTATAGCTCAAGAATGGCCCTACACGCCAATAGTCAAGCTTTGGAGATATCATGGTAGCAATATCGTAACTTACATCCCCCCGTAGAGAGAACGCGCTATTATCGGCAACCTGCTCGCCTTCTAAGCGACTAACCTGAGCAGTACCTGCAACAGACCAGTTGTCGGCCACTGCATGCGCTACTAACCCTCTTATGCCACTTTCTATCACGTATCCCCAAGGTTTCGCGTGATCGGCATTGAATGTTCCGGTTTGGCTTAATAAGCTATCTTCTTTTGCCTTTCTAAACAAGGTTGCAGCTACCGTTGTACTGGTAAGAAATTTGGTTGCAGATATCTGCCCGGTTACTTTAGCGCCAACGGGTTGATCGAACATGGCATATTCAAGGTTGGCGTAAAAATTGAAATCAGGTGCCTGATAATGCGCTTCGGCGCGAAGCCCCTTATCTTCAAAGCCGCTTATTCCCGAAAATGCTCCACTCAATTGGTTGTTACCAAACCAGTCTCCAACTTGAGGGCGACCGCTGTAGAATTGCTTATAGTCGAGTGATACTTGCCACAGCCAGTTTTCATAACCGCTGCCAATACCAATATATTGCGACAGAACATCGAAATTACCGAGTCCCTCGCTCCCGCTTCGACTGCGAGTATTAATACCGTAGACTGCACTTAGGCCATCTTTAGTTTGTGCTGTAACTCCCCGCGCATCGCGATTTTGATAGGCTAGCCAAAACTGTTTTCTGGGCCAGGCGTTACGTGTGGTGCGTTCTTGCAATATGCTTTTTACCGCACTGTATCTCAGCGCCAATCGGTTCAGTGTGGCTTCGTCGTCTCGATTAATTGTAACCAATTCATTGGCAATTACCGCATCGGTTGGCGTCTTCGCGAGCACTCGCTCGAACGCTGCTGTGGCGGTTGTGGTGTCTTGTGTCTCTTTAGCAGCCCACCCAATTAGTGCTTGCTCATCTACACTTAACGGTCTCAAACGGGCGAGTGCTTCGCCTGACTCAATACTTTGCTTGTAGCGCCGTGTATCGTAAAACTGAGCCTGTCGGCTAGCCAGACCATCAGCACAGCGTCGAATGAAAACCTCAGTATTGACACTACATGCTAGGTCGAACGCGCTTTGCTTGGCCGTGTCGCTGCTTTGCGCGCTAAGTGACAAATACCTGCCTTCATTATCGTTCACCAAACTAAATAGCGCGTCGGCGAAGTCGTAATTTTTCAAGTCGTATTGTTGCCATGCCGCGCCCTGCAGCACTTCTTTCACGTAGCCGCTGTTATCAGATTTGAGAAATTGCTCCAGCGTTGTCGTATCGCGCAAAGACAATGCCTGCTGTAGCTTAATACCAGTGACACTGTTAAGGCCTTGTTGAGCGGATTGTTTATCGATATCACGAACTGCCGATTGTTGGGCCTGAGAGAACTGCTGCGTTGCCATTTCTAACATGCCTTTATCAATGGCGGTCCAACCCATAAGCAAGTAAAAATCAGTACGCTTAATTTGATTGCTCAATGCAATAAGCGTTTCTACTTTTTGCTTCGGCGTATTTGCTCTGGCTTTCGGCGTTAACTGAGCAAATTGTTCGAGCGGGAGGGCTTTAGAAGCGGGCTTATTAGGCTGCTTTTTTAAAGCCTGAAGCGATTCTCTTGGCGCTGACACTACAGGCTTGATAGTACCTTTTAAGCGGCCGTTTA
>CESI01043933.1_pt1 | contig 12799 bp, 20 predicted proteins | sample 356301 | NCBI WGS metagenome assembly CESI01 (sample SAMEA2621423, study PRJEB7988) | marine metagenome | biome: marine biome (ENVO:00000447); feature: deep chlorophyll maximum layer (ENVO:xxxxxxxx); material: "saline water (ENVO:00002010), including plankton (ENVO:xxxxxxxx)" | depth 40 m | reverse complement strand
CGTAGGACATTTTACCAACGCCATCAGCAGCATAATCAGGAACCATTTTCCCGTTTGGGCCTTTGACCATGTTCAGCTTGCCGCCATCTTTCAGACCAACAGCTTTTTTAAGGTTTTGCATACCACGTTTAAATCCACGTCCCACCGCTGTTGTAGGAGCCTTTGACCGCTCTTCTTTAAGCTTTCTTTTGCGTTCTTCTTCTGCCTGACGAGCTAAACGATTCTCTTGTGCTCTAGTCAGATTAGTATCCGCACGTTGTCTTTTGCTAGAACCCGGCATTTGAGTTATAGATTTTTTCTTTTGCATATTAATCTCCATCAGTTGTTGTTATGGTGGCGCTTCCTACAGAGCCTACCATATATTGAGCTGGGTTCCAAATAGGATTATAACCAAACAAACCTCTGCCCGGATTAACGTCTGGGCGTGGGTTAAGTAAAGATTGCGGGTCTGCTGTGTTAACATCCCCGATAAAGTTTTGCGGTTGGTCAGGATCAAATACATCTTTGCCTACACGTAGACCCGTACGTACTCCATGTTGGACCTCGTATATAAGGTCTTCCAGCTTGTAGCGAAACCCAGTCCGGTCACATATACCGTATGCGTGTTTACCACTAGCATAACCCGGCATTATATATTCCCTCTAAACGGTACCATACGAAGTGTAGACCTATCTTGATCTTGATCTGCAGCTCTACGGAATTGTTCTTCATATTCTTGTTTTAAAGGACCAACTCTCTCAGCCACTTCAGGTTTTTTCATAGCAACATAGTATGCCAAGCCAGACACAAGAGCAGGTACAAAACGTGGTGGTATAGAAGTAGTAGCTCCTCCAACACCGCTTGCCAGCCCATCTATGCCTTTTAAGCGATAGTAAGCCAACTTATATGTCGTAGCATCATTCGGTACAGGCCAAAGAGTAACTTGTACATCTGTAGCATTGCGCTGTACGTATATTTGAGATGGACGCCCTTGAGTGTTTTTATTCCCTTGCTGTGAGTATGTAGAAACACTCATGCGTTGGATATACGAATCAAGTTGTTGCGTCGTACCTTCGTCAGTGCGAAGTTGGTGTTCAATTAGGTCAATAGTATCAGAAGGTAGAGTATAAGTAGCTGTACCTGCAACCAGAGGTATAGTTCCCGCCTCTATGGTAAATAAGTTCAGACCACGGTTCTGCCACTCTAGCGTCATAATATTAAGGCTACGACGGGCGGTTTTTAAATCATACCCCGAACGCATTTCAAGGCCCGCACGTTCGTACGCTTCCTCAAATAATTCATTTAGTTCTGGTACAACAACTGCCATGATCTAGGCCTTCCTATACTTTGCCGTCTTCTTGGCTATCTTTTTAGGTTGTTTAGCAACCTGTTTACCTTTTTTAGTAGCCGCTCGTTTAGCTTTGGTAGTAGCAGCGTATTCTTTAGGTGACAAAGCTTGTATAGCTTTTGTAGGTAGATACCGTTCACCCGTAGCATTTTTTCCTTGTGTCGATGGCTTACCAGACTTTGTCCGCCATTTCTGCTTTCCCCAGCTGCTAAGACTTTTTTGACTTTTTGCTTTTGCCATCGGCTTTAGCCTTCGCTTTCTTACTTAAATCTTTGTAATGGGATAACTTAACACTTGTTTTACCATGGGCCTTGCCTGTGTGCAATGAACCGTTAGGCATCTTGTGTTTACTCCCTGTATAGAGAGTTCCATCTCTTTTATAGTGCTTTACGCCCTTCATTTCCTATAACCTCCACCTTTAGCTTTATACTGTTTTGCGAGCATCTGAGCTTTGCGGGCAGACCACTGTCCGGGTTTACCACCTTTGCTGCCAGCTTTAATCTTGTTGAACAGGCCCTTACGCATTGTGGGCTTAGTGTAATTACCAGCTTCATTCACACGACTCTTAGCTTTACCGCCCTTGGCCATAGCCGCTACAGGTTTACGAGGCACTGCTTTTTTAACTCGATTGCCTGTAAGTTGTCTTCCCATAGAACTACGTCCCATCATGTCAACATTTCCACCTTTTTCTAGCCTGCCGCAATCTACTGTTAGGGTCTTTGGCCGCTTTAGGGAACTGTTTCATTTGTCCCGCAGAACGTGCGCAATAGGACTTACGGCGTTTAGCTGCAGCACTTCCCTTTTTAACCTTGCCAGTAACGGCTGTTTTTAGTTTAGAGCCGGGGTTATCCCGACGATACTTGGCCACACCTTTTTTAGTCATCCCCGCGCCAGACTTAGTTGGGCGTTTTTGACCACCTTTTATGGTGTGACCTTTCATTGTACCTTTTTTCTTAACTGCCATATTACTCTATAAGTAGCGTCATTACGTTTCCTGTGCCTGTGAAGACAGAAACAAAACAACCGTTATCAGCTAAAATACCGTCATTTGGAATATATACGTCGTTCCAACCAACAGGTAAAGTTAACTGCAGTATAATAGGGCCAGTAGCTGACCCACTACGAATAGTGAAAGCGGCGGCTGCAGCGGCGTTCACTAGAACCCCCTGCAATCTACCTCGTGATGGGCCTACAAGTGCAGCGTTATCGCTTGCTGCAAAGTTATAAGCTCGTACTTCTTGACCAGCCATTTGCTAGCTCCTTACGCTAAATTTTAAAGGTCGATAGCCTGTTGGTACAGAACAGTGAAACGAATTGTTCCTGCATTAGTAGCACCAGTAGTTGTTACTGTAAGACGCTTTTCAGTACCAACGTCTGCCCAAGCCAATGCTCCACCTGCTTCAGTAGTAGGATATTTACGACCTGCACCAGAAGCGGCACTAATTGAAAATTGGTTTATAAAAGTAGCGTTGCCGCCAACAGTGTCGCCAATGCTCAGTACGCAAGTTGCGTTTGCAACAGCAACAGGAACATCAATAACGATGTCAATAATTTGTGATGCAGCTGGGATTACGATATCAGTAACAGTAGCTGCTTGTGCACCACCTGCGGTACTAAAAGCAGTGGTCTGAGCCATAACGACTTGACCAGTGTTTTTAACATTTACACCTAGCGTAGTTCCAGTTGTTTCTTTAATTGTTCCGGCCTTGATAGGTCCAGAGAATGTAGTAATACCCATGATTATCTCCTGTCAGGGTTAAGTCAGTCGCACCATGCAACTGTCAGGGATATGGGTATACTACAACACCTTTAAGCAAAAAGAAAGCCCCACCGAAGCGGAGCCTTCCAAATTTAAATATTAGGAGCTTACGCGCCTTGTGATCCGTAGATACCTAATGGATCAGAAACACCGAAGCTGTAACGCTCACGCGCTTTGTAGCGCACGTTGCCAGTATCGAAGTCACCATCCATTCCTGTAGCCATCGCAGAACGTACGAAGTGCTTCATACCGTTAGGGATGTCTGTAGTCAGGAACCAAGCGTCAGCGTCTGTAAGATAATGGTTTACGCCGTATCCTTCAGGAACTGCACCGTTAGAGCTGAGTGCATTGATATCGTTATCAGCTGTACCTACACGTAGAGTTGTTTCCAACAAACGAGTTGCTACGAACTGTAACGCAGACGGGATGATTAACTTTCTACCGCGAGCTGCGATAAGTAAGCCACGTTCGTCTGTGTATCCACCAATGTCGATAATCGCCTGTTCAAGCGAAGTCTCATTAAGGTCAGCACTAACCGCTGGACGGTTAGAGTTTGTACCACCACCAACTGTTGGGTGTGCAGTACTGAACAATGTTACACCATCACCAGATTGGAAAGTGTCAAAGCCCGTATTGAGCAATGAAGCAGCTTTAACCTGCTTAGTGTATGCCATAGCGCGAGCTAAAGCTTTTGTGTAACGTGAGGACAAAGAATCGTACAAGTTATCTTCCATCGCTTCTTCAGTGATGGCGAAACCCATAGCGATAGTTTCGTGTGTGTAGCGAGCTGTGAACGCCTCTTGCGCATTGTCGTACGCAATAGATGAACCTTCAGCCTTTGTTGGTGCTGCACCAAAACCAGATAATTTAACTTCTTCTTCAAAGCTACGCTCTGAATTTTCTGTCTCATAAATGTCCGCGTGTTCGTTTTCGTATTTACCATACTCAAGCCCAAATAAGGCATTAAGTCCGGGTAAGAGCTCTTTAAGCGCCTGTGCGCGTGAAATAGCCATGTGTTATCCCTCCTTACAAGCCAACAGCGTTAGTCATGCTGCTGTAGCCGGGGTTAAGTTTAACCAAAAGATCAGGAAACGCATCGCCAATAGGTGATACAGCGGCCACGATACGGAAGGCGGCGGTGGTAGTCTTAGTTGTCGCGTCAACGGAACTTGTAGAGTTACCAGTAGCAGTTCTGCCAGTAGATGTAGACTGAGCAGCTACGAAGAAAGTATTCGCACCTATATCAGACTGGTCCATAGCGCCGTCTGCTTGTACTTGGAATAGTACGTTTGGATCGTCTACAACGAACGCTTTCGCATTGATTGAACCGGACGGGTAGTACTGCGAGAAAGTCGTTTGACCTTCAGAGTTTTCGTACTCGCAACCCACAAACACACCAAGAGAACCTCTTAGAGTTGTTCCTGTTGGGAACGCGTTTGTGCCACCGTCGGCACCTGTTGCAGTTGATAGTGCGATGTAACCATCAGCACCGATATGAACGACTTGACCGTAAAAGAGGTTTGTTGCCTCTCCAGCAGGGTCGATCAGAAACTGGGATGTCGCCCCAGCGTAGGCCATTCCGTCGGCACGTTTTACCGGCTTTAGACCATAGGGAGCAGCTGTAGTAGCCATGATGCTCTTCCTCCAGATTTATTTACTTTTGAAGTAAAGAGCATCATTGCCCCTTACCATATAATTACCGCGAACTACGCTCAGGTTTAAGCATAGGCATCCGCGGGTCAGACTCACGCATGTAGTTTCTATCGACAGCTTCAGCCTGATTTTGTGCAGACTCAAGTTGACCATGAATACGATCGTCTCTTAGTTCGGTCGGGATAGCGCAAAGCAATAACCCACCAACTTCGATATTGTCTTTAAATCGAGAATCAATATCTGACATGATGTGTAGCTCAGGATAATCCACTGCCTTTACAGGCACATAGCCATCACGAAACCGTCCAGAAACATTTGTCATATCTGCATTACCCAATGTAGCTGTGCGAATCCAGCGAAACGAAAGTCCGTCTCGTGATTCGGGGGTAGGTAGCATAGACGCGCGTTTCCAAGGTTTACGACGTTCTCCCGCTTCGCGGGTTTCGGTTGTACGAGGTTTTCTATCAGCCATTTTGCATATCCTTTAGCTTTTGCGCCGCGTATTCTTTATTAGATAATCCGAGACGCTTGGCGATTGCGGCCTCCGATGAGGTGATGACAACTTTATTGCGTGATGAGGCGGTATTTCTACCACCCGGGGCCACCACGGAGCCAGCCTTACGTTGTGGTTGTCGAACCTCGGGTTCCACGTCCGCAAAGCGATCTGGGTATCGAGACCGCATGGCCTCGTTTATCTTACTATAGTACACATCCGATGTAGAATCAACGCCTGTCTCTAATAGTTCTTCATGTATAAGCATAGCGTACCGTGTCATGCCCGTATCTTTCTGGAACCAATCGTTCTCAGCTACCCATTCCTGTGCCTTACGATCGGGTCTAGGAACACGAGGAGCTGCTTGCGGTGCAGGAGTTTCAGACTGGTCTTGCACAGCTTGCTGCGCCGGTTTCCAGTTCTCTACACGATCAGCTTCAAGCTGTAGCTTGGACAACGACATCTGCGCTTCAAGCACAGCATCCGTGTCTCCAGCCTCATAAGCCTCTTTATAAGCTCGTTTCGCGCTGTTAAGTTCTGACGCTACACGCGCCTTGGCTTCGTTAACCAGTACACCTTCACCTTCAGAAAGGTTTTTACGGAGACGTGTAGCTTCGTTCTTCTGCGATTCTGCATACTGAACTGCGGCTTCACGCTCGCGTTCGGCTTCTTCCTTGCGACGACGTTCTTCATGGAACTCGAATTTTAGCTTCTTGATACGTTTCTGTACCGATTCGCTGTGCTTTTCAAGTTCCTCGTCTTCTGGAATATCCGCCTCTGCGTCAGCTGCCCGACGTGGACGACCTTTATCCTCTTCAGGAGTATCATCAGCGATTTCTACTTCAAAGTCATCATCACTAGCGATGTCTACTTCTAAAGCTCCGGGCTCTACTACTGTGTCTTCAACGACTGCTTCTATTTCTTCGTTCATGCTCTACTGTACCCCCGTGGGTCTTCGACTACCGCTTCAACAGTATCGTCGTTGATAATACGGAACTCTTTGTTATGTAATTTAAAACGTGTACCTGAATACGAACGGAAGATAATAAAATCACCTTTTTCGCACCAAGGTCCATTCGGGAACCGCTCTTTGTCTGTATAGGCTTCAGTACCTATACTTATGACATATCCAATAATGGTCGCGGTTTCTTCCATCTTGGTTAAAGAATCGGGCATATAAACACCGCCATCTGTCTTGCCTTCAAGTTCTGGGATTGCGATAAGCAGCTTGTAACCTTTCGGTTCGGGCAATTTTGCCAGTAGCTGCTCGTCATCTACTTTGTCGGTAGCGTACATCTTAGTCTCCTGCAGTGATTAGAGGCTCACAGCGCCTTTTGCGTGGATTATTCCACGTTATGTCATATATCTACACGTATGATGCCTAAGCTTCAATATACTTCTTCTCAATATCTTTAACATCATTACGTATAATAGTTAGAGCTTCGTATTTACCTACTAGTTTCCAGTAAGTTTCTTGGTCTTTAGCGCCGCCCTCTGCGAGGTGCTCGGCGATAGATGTGCGGCTCTCATCGAGCCGTGTAAGCATGGTATGGAAAACACTATCAGCCATCTAAGTTCACTTTCTCTGCAATATCCATAGCTAGGCGTGCTGCGGACTCTTTCTGATCTGTTTCAAGCTCGGCAACCTTAACCCCGATACGAGCCGCTTCTTTCTCCTCTTCAGAGTCGATACGTGCTTGTTGTAGTCGGGCGTTCTCCTGTTTAGCCATAGCGTCGATATTTACTTTCAGCTTATCCATCTCGATCTTATGTTTCAACTCAGTTTCTTTAATCATCAACTCACGTTGCTGAATCTGAGTAAGTGGATCAGCTTGCTGTGCAGCGGCTTGTTCCGCAGCTGCTTCGGCTTGGCCTTTCTTGAACAACTTCTCTGCGGCTTGTGCAGCTAGACGCGAAACCTGAAGTTCTATATCTTCTGGTAACGGTGCCTCTGGGTCTGGTAGTTCTACGCCCAACTGCTTCTGTATCTCTACACGATACTGCAGGGCTACGTGTTCCGTAATATGAGACATCGCAGCAGACTGAATTGCGCTTGCAAACGGTGATTGTCCCACAACCTGCATGATCTTAGGGTCTTGCATTGCCATCATGTGAGTCTGGATATGCGCTTCGTGATCTTGATAAGCGAAGGCTTTGACTGGCTCTTGCTTTAATATAGCCATGTTCTCAGTTACTGGATCAGCAGGTTTGATATCTTCTGGTAGCTTGATGATATCATCCGCATCTTTAATGCCCAGAACTTCGAGCATTTGACGGTGTAGTTTGCCCATATTGTACATCTGTGGTGCTTGTTGAGCTAGCTGGAGTGCAGCTTGATACTGCATTATACGCTGTGCCATTGTGGCTGCATTAGGGTCAGACACCGGAATAACGTCCACCCGACCATCAAAGTCGGATATACGATCTGCGGGTTCATCCATCTCATATGCGTACTCAGCAGGCATGTAATCATGTACGATCCTAGCTAAGATACGAAGTTCTTGTTTCATAGCGGCGTGTAAGCGAGCCTGAATACCAGACATCACTTGCATAGAACGCTCCATAAGAGCCAGAGTTGTTCCTACAGGGGCTTGGGCGTTGATATCACCTACTTGGATGTCACCTACTGCGCCAATACGTCGTCCTTCATCTACTACGTTCCCAAGTAGTGAGTAGAGTACGCTTGATGGTTCTTTGTACGGGAGAGGTACAATAGAATCTTTAATTGTGCCTGCTGGCACATCCACGTCACGGAACTCACCCGGCATAATGGGGGTATTATCACCGGTGATACGCATGCCCCGGGCTTTAAAGCCTGCTGGGAGGTTAGACAGCGTACCTGCATCAATAAGTTGACGCATGATAGAGGTGGCAGATTTGGTCAAACCACCAAGCGTATGTATAAGTCCTGTACCGTAGAAGCCCATACCGGGTAAGTATGGATAGTGTACGACATGCATACGCTTCTCGCGCTTGCTGTCTTCTTCGTACCAATTACGGCGAATAGCTAGAATGATGCTAGATGATTTATCAACTGTCACTACGTAAGGTAGCGCAACACCGTCTATATCATCAAAAGGCTCGGGCAGGTCTAAATCTACGTGCATTTCTAGGATAGTATGTCGTGCATCGTCGGAGAAAGTAGGTTCTGAACCTTCTAATTCGTTGTATTTCTCTTCAATGTCCGTAACATCTCTAGTTGCTTCGGGTAACTCAACGTCACGATAGAACCCATTCACCTGTAGCTTGAGTACTTCTTCAGGTGTCTGCTTCATAACGTGTGTAAATCGTGGTGCAGTCCGTAGATTAGACGCACCGTAAGATACTACGAGGTCTTCTGCGGGCACAAACTGGGATACAGGGCGTTCTGTAAGGGGATCAAAGTATATTTTCTTAAACGCGGAGCCTGCCATTGGGAGTTTAAACAGCATCTGTTCCATCTCGTCACGGTAATCCGGCATCTTCTCAGTGATAAGGTAGTTAAGTTCGGTCTCGACACGTTGTGCCTGCTCAAACTTCTCAGTTGTCATCTTACCTACAATTTTACTACGTACGGGACCTGCTGCTGGAAGAAGCTCTCCCATTGCCTGTGCTTGAAACTTAACCACCGCTTCGGTCATCATAGGGTGATACACCCCAGAAGCACCATTCCACGGCTCTGTACGCTCCTCTACCTTCATCCCTAAAAGGTCCATACCCTTAATGTAGGCATTGGCCCATTCACTTCGAGATTCACGATCAGACGAAAAGTGTTCTATTAGTTCGTTCGCTATTTCCTCAAGCTCGTCATCTTCAATAGATTCGGCAAGGTTAGCGTCGTGAGAAACATCTTCAGCCATCTCAGGGTCATCCCCAAACTGAATTACAACTGACCCGTCTTCCATTTCGACTTCGACAGCCTCGGGGTCTTCTACTACGACCGTTAGATCAGGAGCTAAATCATCCTCAGTTGTTTCAAGGATGTTACTAGGTTCCATAGGTTTTTCGACTGCCATGTTTTTGCCTCACTCTGTGCGTTTGATGGCACTATAGCAGATATAGCACCTAAATAGAAAGATATCTTCGTAGGGTGAGGACACAACGGACGAGGGAGTGTCAATGCGCAGTGCCCCCACGGACGCTACCAACGTCCTGTAGACATCCATACTACACCTGTACATGTATGTCATCCCCATCAATAATATGCCGCCTTACGATGTAAATATGAGTCATCGTCCTCCATATCCGTAGGTAAGCGGATAAATCCACCCTGACGGAATCTTAGGAGAGCCATAACTGTACTATCGACCAAGTCATCGTTCGACATGAACGGAAACCCAGCCACTTCTTCTACGAGTTCGTCTGCCCAGCGAGTAGCGGGTACCCAGACCATGCCCGAAGATATAATATCTGACACAGAGTTCAGCCTTGCCAACTTATCACCAGTCCCCCGGTGGGGTGTGTACTCGGTGACGGGCAGTCCCATGCGTCTCATCTCTTGGTAGAGTGCAACTCCAGAGCTTTTCTTCTCCACAATGAACGCATCGGGGTCCCAGTGGTTGTACTGTTCCATAGCTAGCTCTTTGAGTTCAGGGAACTCTAGCCGTTCTTTTATACTATCAAGTAGAATAATGTTGTGTGAGCTTGATTCTTCGTGAAAGAACACGCCCCAAGTGGTCAACGCGGTGTAATCGGCCCTATTATGCTTCTCTGCGGCGGCATCTAGGGACATAATTACGTACTCAACGCTTGGCATGGCGTCATTTTGCCAGATATTCCACCACTCGCGCTTAACAATCGAGGCTTCTTCGGACGTGGGCTGCTGTTGATACTGCGAGTTCCACTGGAACGCAGGCATCGAAGCTTTTGTTCGTTCTAACGCAGGGAGATCAAAGAACTCTGGCCACAAAGGTTTCTTTATTGGCTTACCATCTTTGTCTTCAGAGTCTAAAATTGCCGGAAACTCAACGATTTCGTACTGATCGGCCATCTCATTCTTGACCATATCGTTAGTTACACGTCCTGTCAGGTCATCCATATGCCATCTAGTCTGCACGATAGCTACACGCCCGCCGGGCATTAGCCTTGTTCGCGCTCCGAAGGTAAACCACTCGTAGGCTTTTTCGAAAACAGAAAAGTTCCCGTTGATAACATCTTGTTCAGAGTGTGGGTCGTCGACCAGCAATAGGTCAGCGCCACGCCCAGCCAAAGCAGAACCAATACCACACGCAAAATACTCTCCTCCAAAGTTTGTGTTCCATCTCCCAGCTGATTTACTGTCCACCGCTAAAGCGACATCTGGAAATATAGATTTATATTCATCTAGGGCAATTAGGTTACGGACTTTACGCCCAAAATCCACAGCTAAGTCCGTGGTGTGTGACACCATCATAACTTTTTTGTTCGGGTTCCGCCCTAAAAACCACGCTGGATAAAATATTGACACGAGCTGCGACTTGCCATGACGCGGGGGTATGTTTACGCATACTCGATCTTTACCATCCTTGTCTCCGGGACCACGTTCAACGTCCATCAGCATGTCCGCAAGGATTCTATGATGCCTTCCAACCTTGTAATCTGGCTGCATCCGTTTGCAAAACTCTATCAGATCGTCGTGCGCGGCCTTATTTGTCTCCCGTGTAGACAATTCCCCCACGATTGAGTCTATTTCGACCAGCTCTTCAGGGCTAAACGAGTCCAGATTGTCCAGTATATGCTGGATATCCTCCGGCGAGAAGTCCATATCTTTAGCTAAGTTAGCTAAATTGCTAGCCATCGAGCCCTAGCTCCTTATCTACGTCGATAATGTCCCCATCAACCATAATCGCATCCTCAATCTCTTCAGGATTCACCAATCTAGACAGCTTTTCTCGCAGTTTATCCTTCAGATCATCCGATGTCTGGTGCGTTATAGTCACTTCGGACTTCTCAGCGAACAACCCAACGTCTGAGACTTTACCCAACAGCTCCAACGCACGTATGCGTATCCTCGGATCAGGGTTTTCGGTCTCTTCGATCAGTTTATTTGTAACTAAGTGGCGTACTTGCGTCGCACTTTTTACCACGGAGTGCCCAAAGTCCTTCAGGATTCTATCCGTTAACAGTAAAGTCGCGGGTGTCAACTGAGCCACTCGCTTAGGAGTTGCAATTTTGGATGTTTTGTGTGGATTCTCAGCGTAAGCTACAGCTAAAGCCGCCGCATTATCCTTGTCTTCACTGGTTGCTTCGACCTCTAGCCCGTTGGCATGCAGGTATTCTACCGTCTTCGCAGCTGCGGACGTTTTGATTGCAAGGTCCTTCATGTCCGGAGCTTTGCGGGTCGGTACTCCGCGCTCAGGTTCAATATGTATAGTCATTTTTAGCCCTCGTTTGTGCAACTATACAAAAAATTTTACAGCATTTCAATCCAGTTTGATAGGAGACGTTTCTATATACGAGGGGGTGGGGTCATTTAGTGTGCCGAAAACGTTAGGTAGGGGGGTCTGTTTTGATGCCCGTGACGATACTTTGTGGAGCCGGATTCGTTTTTGGGGAAACGTAAAATATTTGCGCAGAATAGTATTATAAGAGTTGCGACACACGCGGGTGTGTAGGGGGGTCGGGGGTAGGTGGGGTGTCGTATGTGTAGTGATTCACTACCGTTTACCCTCTAATACTGTGACACAACACACGTAAACATGTATACTGGTGTTATCAAAAGCGAAACAATCATGTAACGCTAAGATATATATTCTCGAAAGGATATACCATGACACGAATGATAAAACTAATACCACAACAAACTAACCAACCAAATCTAAGCGCGGAATTAGGTTCAGAGATTGCCAAGTTTAGTAAAAGCAAGGTCGGTCAAGACAAGAAGTTAACAAAGGTTCTTGATCTGTTTAAAGCAAGCGGGTTCAAAAGCACCGACCTAATCAGCAATACATCAAAAGGTTCTACAGCAACCGAGGAGCAATTCACATGGTGTAAGCAAATGATTATGAATGGCTTTCCAGCTGGAGTTAAGGAGCTTTGTGAATTATCTGCAAAAGCGGCAGGTGACAAAGTGATTGATGGTCGCAATAGATCATACTGGTCAAAGCAACCAAACTCTATCATGGGCGCGTTAAATACCCAACTAAGGAATAGGGAAGAAATTGACGCTGAGATAGCAAGCGGCAAGCAAGGTGCTGATGCTAGAACAAGGTCGCAAGAATTGATTGCCAAAGATGAGCTAACAGGCCTTATCAATCGCTTACAAAAAGCAGAGACATTCCAAACGACTATGGATTTGGATACCATGATCTCGCAACTACAAGCGATGGTTAAATCAATCGGCTAAACTAAACTTGGAGCGGCCTAGGCCGCTCCTTACTATCAGCCATAGGAGCAGAACAATGCAGAGAATACATCGGGCCGCTTTAGACATTATTGCTAAATGGGACGACGAGAAATTCGAACGTAATATGAATTACTTGGAGACACGTTTTCACAAATCAGACTTTACTTATCTATTAAAGACACGCCGCATAATGAAAGAACATGGAGAAACATTTCCACGTCAAATGGCTTTTACTTTAATACACCGATAACTACACGCGTCGAG
>CESI01108534.1_pt1 | contig 12857 bp, 2 predicted proteins | sample 356301 | NCBI WGS metagenome assembly CESI01 (sample SAMEA2621423, study PRJEB7988) | marine metagenome | biome: marine biome (ENVO:00000447); feature: deep chlorophyll maximum layer (ENVO:xxxxxxxx); material: "saline water (ENVO:00002010), including plankton (ENVO:xxxxxxxx)" | depth 40 m | reverse complement strand
ATGGGAGCTCCTCATACTTTTAATAATGCCCCTGGGTTTGGAGCTGATGGGAATATGGTGGAAACTGGATCTGGAGTTACAATTATGGGTTATGGTGAGAGAAAAGAAAGAAACTTATACTATCATTCTTTGTCGTTAAAAGAGATGAATTCAGTAATTCAAAGCAGAGGATGCGGAACAATTGTTTCTAATTTCATAAATCCTGCACCATTTTTTAAAACATCTCCAGAAAAACTATCTTATTCTATTCCAGCTGGAACACCATTTGCACTTGGTGAAAATTTTGAGATTAGTGATTCAAATAATAAGAACAAAGACATGCTCTTTAATTGGGATCAAATGGATTCATATAAAGTTACGGTAAACCCTCCCTTAAATACGAGTGTAATTGGCCCCACTTTTATCTCTCTTTATCCCGATGAAAAACAAATCAGATATTTTCCTGATATTGAAACCATTCTGTCTGGAAAAACGCAATCAGAGTGGGAAGTAGTTCCTCAGCTAACTAGAGATTTAAATTTCACATTTACCGTTAGAGATAATAATCCTAATGGAGGAAATATTTTACAAGAAGATTTTATAATAAAAACCAATTATTCCTCTGATGGAGTATTTGAAGTTTTAACTCAACATGTTAAAAATCTTAAAATTCGTCAAGAAGAAAAGATTGAGGTTAAATGGAATCATCTTGCAGCAACGGAGACTGCTAAAGTCAATATAGAACTTTCTTATGATGGGGGTTATACTTATCCCTATATGTTAGCAAATTCTATTTTAAACGATGGTAGTGAAGAGGTTATTATTCCACTATTAAGTAAAACAAAAAAGGCAAGAATTAGAGTAAAACCAACTGACAATATATTCTTTGGTATTAATGCTGTAGATTTTGAGATTTCAGATCCTGAATTCAAAATGAATGTTACTTTTCCTCAAGAAATATTATGTTTTGGAGAGTTAAGTAAAATATCTATTGACCCTAAAGGTGGAGCAGGAACTCCATATACAATCTCATGGGAAAAACTATCTGAAGAAAATACTTGGGTAAGCTACGAAGATCAAGATAATGACCCAAAAATTTTATCAAATCTGGTTGCAGGAAAATATAAATCAATAGTTTCCGATTTAGAAAACAATATTTTTGAATCAGATCCAATTACAGTGACTGGACCTAGTAAAGAGTTGAAAATTCAATTAAAATCTGATATCAATAAAGAAATTTCATGTGTTGGCTATAGTGATGGTTATTTTAATATATTAACAGATGGAGGTTCTGCTCCTTATACTATATTTTTAAACGATCAAGTAGTAAAAACTAATCTTAAAGAGAACGAAACTTTCAAAATAGGTAATTTAAAAGCAGGTGATTATTTTATCAGGATAATAGATGATAATGGTTGTAAATCCAATGTTATAAATGAAAAGATAACTGAACCTGAAAATGCACTCTATTTAAAAAACTTCAGTATAACAAATCCAACAGAGGGATTAGACGATGGTGCAATCGATATTGAAGTGGATGGCGGAACAAAAGATTATACCTACAGTTGGACCGGATTAAGCTTTAGCAGCTCAGATGAAGATATAACTAACTTGGGAATAGGAACATATTTACTTATAGTTACAGATGGAAAGGGATGCGAACTTAAAAAAGAATTTATTTTAGAACTGGATACTGATTTTAATTACAATATTTCTATTACACAGATTAATTGCTTTGGAGAGTCTAGTGGAAAAATTGAAGCAAAACCCTCAGGAGGATCAGGAGCTCCCTATAAAATTGAATGGTTTGATAATAATGATGTTCTATTATCAACAAGTTCACAATTGAACAATATAAAAGCTGGAATTTATAAATTAAAAGTAACGGATTCTGACAATAATGTTTATCCTGTAAAAAACATTGAGCTTACAGAACCTGCCTCATCATTAAATATTAATTTAGAAAATAAATCAGATGTAAAATGTAAAGGACTTTCTACAGGAGATTTTGAAATCTCAATTGCTGGAGGAATTGCACCATTTACTTATTACATAAATGATGAATTAATAAAATCTAACTCAGGAAATACTGAAAAAAATACTGACAACTTAATTCAAAATAATTTAAAAGCTGGTTTATATAATGTTTTAATTATTGATGCGAAAAATTGTTCAAAAAACTTCCAAGTATCGATTTCAGAACCTGAATTTAATATTATAGTTTCAAATGAGTTAATAAAGCATTTAACAAAATTTGATAGTAATGATGGTTCAATTAATTTAAGTGTTTCTGGTGGAACAATAGCTCAAGACAGTAATTATAACTTTAAATGGACAGGTCCAAATGACTTCACTTCAGCCAATCAAAACTTAATCAATCTAGCACCAGGAAAATACACCTTAATAATTGAAGATGATAACAGTTGTGCTTTAGTTAAAGAATACATCATAAAAACACCTACAGATTTTTCATTTTCATCTGTTGAAACTACTATACCTAAATGTTACAACGGAAAGGATGGAACGATTTCTATTGCTTTTGAAGGAGGTTACGGAGAGCCGTATATTATTAATTGGTTTCAAAAAAATTCAGAGGGCAACTTCGTAGCTATTAATGCTAATTTAGATTCTAGTACAACTTTAACGACTGTTTCAGGCACCTATAAAGTTGAAGTAATTGATAAAGAAAATATTAAATACCAATACAGCTCTGAAATCATAGTCGGTTCAGTTGGGGAATTTAAAATTGACCCAGCATTTAACATCATTCCAGAAACTTGTCCCGCAGATAAAGACGGATCATTTAATATCAAGATTGAAGGAGGAACAGGTCCCTATTCGTATTACTTGAATGATGAATTAATCGAGACCAACAGAGGCAGTTCAGTTGATAATAAAGATGAGTTTAAAGTTGATGAATTAGTTAAAAAAGATTATGTTTTTTATGCAATTGATGCTAATGGATGTATGTCTAATCCAATAAATATTTTTATTGATGGAAACGACCCTATTCAAGTTGCTAATGACGTAATAGCCAAAAGAGATATTACTTGTTTTGGTTTTAGTGATGGAGAAATAAAACCAGCTATAACAGGTGGTGATGGAACTGGGAACTATACTTTTAGTTGGAATGGTCCTAGTGGATTTACTAGTTCTCAAAAAGATATTACTAATTTGGGAGAACCTGGATTGTATACATTAAATGTAACTTCAGGACCATGTACCCAAAATTTTGAATTTGAGTTAAAAGAACCAAAAGAACTTACGGCAGTAATTGAAGCATTAGAACATAATTTATGTTATGGAGACAGCAAAGGCTCAATGCAGATTAAAATTGAAGGAGGAACTTCCCCTTGGATAATTGATGGGAAATATTATGGAAGAAAAGACAAGGACATATACACATTACCTATTACAGACCAGTTTGCAGGCGAAAAAACTTACACAATAACTGATTATTATGGATGTAAGACCATAATATTAAAGCCAAAAGTATTACAGCCGCAAACTCCAATAGTAATTGATCAAAAGATTGATGGAAATTGCATCACTGAAAAAAGTACATTAAAATTAAAAATGACAGCAGGAGATGCGTTTATTAATAGTGCTTTTGAAGAATACTATAAAGTCAAATTTACTGGTGGAGATGCAGATCAATCTTTTAATATTATCAGAAATAAAGAATATATTATTGAGAATCTTACTGACGGAAATTATACTTTAGAAGTTACCCAAAGACATTTTGAAGAAAGTAACGATTCACAAAAAGCAGGATGCATAACAACACAAAATATTTTTATTTCTAATAAAGTAATTTGGGATAGTAAGGATGTAAAAGATATCTTATGTGTTATTGGAGACACACCTTCCGATGATGGACAAATAGTATACAGAAATATCAGAGGAGGTATTCCATTTAGAGGTGATGTAAAAAAATATAACTACGAACTTATTTATGGAGAAACTATTGTTGCTAATGGTTCTGTGAATCAAAATGCAAACCTAACTATTGGTAACCTCAAACAAGGGACCTATGTAATTAACTTTATAGGCGATGATGGTAATTGTATATCTACAGATTCCTTTATAATATCACAACCCGCTCCGATTGCTTTTAAAATAAATCAAATCTATGGTTCTTGTCTGAATCCTCAACTAGATGTTTCAAAAGGCGCAATAAATTTCAATGTTAAAAACGGAACTGCACCGTATGAAATATTCATACTTGACAGCAATGATGTAAGTACTTTTACAGGATTCAAAGGGGGAACCAAAGAAACACAAAATACAACTGGGTACACAGTAAATCTAGGTGGTCTAGACGCTGGAAAATATAAAATGAGAATCAAGGATTCGAATGCTTGTGAGTTTGTTTCTGAAGAGTTTACAATTAGTGTACTTGATGAGTTTGAAGTATCTAACTTACTTGTATATGATGTGGAATGTTTTGGAGGTAAAAACGGGAGTATTGATATAGGTGAAATCAAGGGTGGAGCTGCTCCATACACAATCTTGCTAGAGGGAAAAGATTACAGATTTGAAAGGACTATTACCGAAGTCGTTAATAACTATTTAGTAAAAGACCTTGGGAAAAATGAATATAAATTAACCATTACTGACAAAAATGGATGGTGTGGAACTTTTCAAAAAGAATTTTCAGTAAGAGAACCTGAAGTTGTGAAAATAAATATTTTAAATATTGAAAATCAAAAATGTTATGATTACGATGATGGTCAAATAAAGATTGATTTACAAGGGGGAATGCTTACTGGAAATGAAGCATCTTACCTTACAAAATGGTATAAAAATGATATTTTAGTTTCTCAATGGGAAGACAAGCTTGAAATAGATAATCTTGGTTTTGGTTTTTTTAGAATAGATGCAATTGCAAAATCAATTGTTAACGGTAAAGAAGTTTCTTGTACTACTTCAAAGTCATTTGAAATAAAAAGAGAAGACAGAATAATAGCATCAGAAAATATTGCAAAACATGTAGATATAAATTGTAACGGAGGAAATAACGGACAATTTGAACTTTATTTTATTGGAGGAGCGCCACCTTACAAAGTTATTTCTAACGGTAGTGTGGTTAAAGAAAATATAACAAGTAATATTTACTTATTTAAAAATATGCTTGCTGGAGATTATGAAATTGATATTGCTGATTCTAATGATTGTAAATTTTCCGAATCTATCAATGATGCTACAAGTCAAGTCAACGGAGTTATTAAAGTAAAACTTCAGCAACCAGAAAAACTTTTAGATGTAAAAGCATCAATTATTAATGCAAGTTGCACTGGAAGTAATGATGGAGAAATAATAATAAATGTATCTGGCGGGAAACCCCCATATTCAATTAACTGGAATTTAAACAGACCTTACAAAGAACTTGAATCCAACCCTAATACAGGATTCTTTAAAATTAGAACAGGAAAAGGAAGCGTATTCCCTACAGTTACTGATGTAACTAATTTTTGCGGATCTATTTCATCAAATCTAGTAATTGATGAACCTCAAGAATTGAAAATTACTGAAATAATAAAAAAAGATAATGTGTGTGTAGAGGGACAAATAGGTGAATATGAAATTTATCCTAACGGATTATTTGAAAGTATATATAGTAATCAAAAAATAAATTGGTTTAAAATTGAAGGGGATATTAAAAAATCTGTCATTGGATTAAACAATATTAAAATAAGTGATAGTGGACTGAAAGCTACCAATCTTCCTAAAGGCAATTATCAAATTGAAATTATAGCAAATCATTTTAGAAACTTTAAAGATGGTGAGATAGTTGAATGTTTAATCAATCATAAATTTGAAATTAAAGATCCTAAACCATTACTTTTAAATGAAGTAATTGATAAACATCAAAATATAGTTTGTGAGTCCTCAACAGGAAGTATTGTTCTTAATATAAAAAATGGTTCCAGCCCATACAGAATACAAATAAATGATAATTTATCTCAAGAAATTATATTAGATTCAGATGGAAATTATAAAATTGAAAATTTAACAAAAGGTGAGTATAAAATATTTGTATTTGATAACTTAAATTGCAAAAGTGCAGAGATTTCAACTGAAATATTAGAAATTGCTCCAATATTTGATGTATCCAATATATCAACATTAGACTCAAATAGTAACAATATTATTGAAGGCAATAAACCTGAATGTTATAACGGATTAGGTAGTTTTTATTTTGAAATATCTGAAAACCAGTCCTCTTTACCATTAAAATTTTATTTGGATAACATTGAAATTTTTATAGATAATGAAATCTCTTTTGAAGGAAATGGCTATATAATAAAAAATATTTCTCTTGGGAAAAAAGAACTTAAAGTAGTTGATGAAAATGGTGCCTGTAGAATTATTAATTTTGAAATTTTAAATCAAGAAAAAATTAGATTAATAAGTAGTGATAAGTTAGATTATATAAAAAAATATATTGCTTGTTCAGATGAACAAGATAATACAGACCTTAATTTGGGTATAATTGACGTAACAGATGGAATTACTGGAGGTCAAAAGTTTTTAAATTTAGATTACCAGTATAAATTCAATTGGACTGGTCCAAATTTTTCAAGCAAAGAAACTAGAATTGAAGTAACCGAACCTGGTGTTTATAATTTGATAGTTACTGATTCTTTTGGTTGTGAAAGTGAAAAGTTAGATTTTGATTTAAGTATAGAACCTATAACTGCAAACCCTACTATTATAAACTATTCTTGTCAAGGAGATCTTGGGAATATATCAATAGACCCAAAAGGTGGAACAGCTCCTTATTTAGTACAGTGGTACAAATCTAACAAAGAAGGTAAGTTATTGGAATTTATAAATGGACAATTAAAAATTGAAAAACTAAATCCTGGGTATTATTCAACAATAATTGTAGACAATAATGGATGTCAAACGATTGAAAATCATAAATTAATAAGTGAAGAATTATTTATCATTGAAGAACCGGTTATAGACGATGAGCTTTGTCTTCAAAAAACTGGGTATTTAGACATAAAAATCAATAACCCATGGGATACAAAATTAATTTTCTTGTACGATAATAAAGAACTTACTTATACCAAAAACAATATCACAGAAGATTATGTTTTATATCATGTTAAAATTGAAGAACCTCTTGGTGATGCTGATTTTTATGTTAAAAATGAGTACGACTGTACCTATAAATTAAACCTTAATTTAGGTGTAGGAATCCCTGGCTTCTCAATTTTTGATAATAAAGGTTTGGAAATAGAAGATTTTGGAAAAGTTCCTTTTAATAGAGAGTTAACTATAAAAAATAATTCTATTGGAAAATATTTCTCAGTAAGTTATGATTTAGGGGATGGATCTGGCGAACAAGCATTTTTAAGAGAAGATGACCAAGGGATTAACATCAATTATAAGGAAGAGGGATATTATAATATCTCGTTAAAATTATTTAATCCAGAGGGTTGCTTTAAAGAAATTAGAAAAACAATTTTAGTTGGTAAAGGGTACTGGTTTAAGGTTCCTAATGCATTTACCCCAAATAACGATGGAATTAACGATGTCTTTAGGCCAATAATAAGAGGATTTGTCAAAGGAAAATTCAATGTTTTTTCAATATCTGGGATACAATTGCATGAGGAAACTTTTGATGTTGGTCAAGATTATAGAAAAATTGTAACATTAGACGGATGGAAGGGAGATAATAGAATTAACTCTGATAAAGTTTATTATTACTTATTTGAAGGAACCACACTTGATGAAGAAAAAATAAGTAAATCAGGATACTTTAAAGTATTAGAATAAATGAATATTAATAGAAATAAAATATTGTTAATACTCTTCTCATTTATGAGTACAAGCATTTATACGCAAAATGCATCAAAAATATTTTACTCCTATTTATTAGAACTAAACAATCCTAGCCTTGCTGGTTTGACTGAAGTGAGTCATCTAACTTTAGTTTCTAATCAAACATATGATTTAAATAAAAGATCTTATGGATACGAGAATTTTATTGGCACCTATTTTTTTGAAGAAAATAATTTTTTTCTAGGATCTAAGATATCCTCTAATCATTTTTCGGATATAGGATTAAATAGTATGAGTGTTGATGTTTCTTACACTCATAAGCTTAAACTCAGTGACCAGTTTTTTGCTAAAAATTTCACACTCTACCCACACATTACTGCTAGTTATTCTTTTCCCATATCTCTATCTGATGTGTTACTTGAAGATGAGATACTTAGTGGATCCCCTAGTTTAGATCCATTATATCAACTTAATAATTCAATAGGTTATTTAGACTTTAACGCAGGTTTCCTGTTGAAAAATCAAAACTACATGCTAGGATTAACAATAAATAATTTAAGACAAGCTAACACTGCGACAGATGAAGAAAATATAGCTAGAATTTCAAGAAGCGGAGATTTGATATTTGGATACCAAAGAGAATTTAACAGTTTTGGAATATTTGTATTAGGTTCTTACTTCCACAGGCCATCAATAAATAAAGAAATTACTTTTTCAAGCTTTAGATTAGATCAAGAATTTATGTTTAATTCATTTAGAATTAATGTGTTTGAAGAATTTAACATGAACACATTTCAAACTGGTTTAAGAAATATTGGACTTTCGTTGAGGTATACTTTAGAGGAATTTGATTTTGGAATTGGTTATAGATCCCCTATTGGAACCAATTCTTTTAATAATGAAAATAGTTTTGAAGCTTTCTTTAGATACAACTTTGATTTTCTTGGATTCCTATCCAACAAAAGGTGGGAAGACGATAGTTTCTTTTAAGAATTATAATTTTATATTCCTCAGAACAACAATTAATTTAAAGAAATAGATATTTTCTCCCAATTCTCCATTAAATCCTCTAATTCATTTTTCTTTTTTTCATAGTTTGGAAAAAAATTTTCCTTTGCAATTGTATTTTCATAGTCGTTTAACAAGTCCTTATCGATATTTGCTATCTCCTTTTCTAGTCTAGATATTTTACTTTCAATATTATCTAATTTCTTTTTTAATGTATTGTCTTGAGTTTTTAAAGGTTTTTTTTTATTGACTTTAACTTTCTCTTTCTTTTCAATGGCTCTAAAATCATCTACTTTTCTTTGATTTAAATAATAATCAATATCACCAAGATGTTCCTTTATCTTTTGATCTTTAAATTCATAAACTTTATTGGTTAAACCTTGAAGAAAATCCCTGTCATGTGACACTACAATTAAGGTGCCATCAAAATTCTTTAACGCTTGTTTTAATACATTTTTTGACTTAATGTCCAGATGGTTTGTAGGTTCATCCATGACTAAAACGTTAAGAGGCTGAAGAAGCATTTTAGCTAAAGCTAAACGGTTTCTTTCTCCTCCGGAAAGAACCCTAACAAACTTGTCAACTTCGTCTCCTTGAAATAAAAATGAACCTAAGATATCCCTTACTTTACTTCTGTTTTTTTCATTAGCAGCATCTATCATGGTATCCAATACAGTTCTTGTACCGTCTAAATATTCTGCTTGATTTTGAGCAAAATATCCAATTTGAACATTATGACCTAACTTAATTAATCCTGTTCCTTTTAACTCCCCTACTATCATTTTTGCTAAAGTGGATTTACCCTGACCATTTTGCCCCACAAAAGCAATTTTACTTTCTCTCTCAATTAGTAAATTAATATTAGAAAGAACATGATTTGAACCATAACTTTTTGATAAGCTTTCAATCTCAGTAACTACTTTTCCAGGTCTAACAGATATTGGGAAACGTAATTTCATGACACTGTTATCGTCTTTATCAACCTGAATTCTTTCAATTTTATCAATTTTTTTAATTAAAGATTGAGCCATTGATGCTTTAGAAGCTTTTGCTCTAAATTTTTCAATTAGCCTTTCAGTTTGTTGAATTTGTTTTTCTTGATTTTTTTGAGCACTTAATTGTTGTTCTTTAATTTCATTTCTAAGAACTAGATATTTTGAGTAAGGTTTATTAAAATCATATATTCTTCCCAGCGATATTTCGATTGTCCTGTTGGTTACATTATTTAAAAACATTTTATCGTGAGAAACTATAACTACTGCACCAGGAAAGGTCTTTAAAAACTGTTCTAACCATATAATCGATTCGATATCGAGGTGATTTGTAGGTTCATCTAAGAGTAAAAGATCATTACTTTGAAGAAGAAGTTTAGCTAATTCTATTCTCATTCTCCATCCACCGGAAAACGTTTCTGTTTTTTTATTAAAATCTTCTCTTTTGAAACCTAAACCTTGTAATATTTTTTCTGTTTGACCTTGATAATTATAACCTCCTATTAATTCATATCTGTCGGTCGTATCACCTAGCTCATTTATCAAATTTAAATAAGAATCACTTTCATAGTCTGTTCTCTCTTCTAATTCTTTATTAATATGATTTTGTTTAATCTCTAAGGATTTAATTTCTTCAAAAGCTTGATAAGCTTCTTCTAAAACAGATCTACCTTTATCAAAATCAATATCTTGTCTTAAAAAACCAGTCTTTACATCTTTTTCAAATGCTATAGAACCTGAATCCAGTTCCATATCTTTTGATAAAAGTTTTAATAATGTAGACTTTCCTGCACCATTCTTTCCAATGAGACCTACTCTGTCTCCAGAAATAAGCTTAAAAGAGATTTCTTCAAATAAATATTCTCCAGAAAAAGAAACCGAAAGATTATGAATATTAAGCATTAAATAAAAGAATTTAAAAGTTTCGCGAAGTTAAAAGAAAATTGGGATTGAAAAGTTTTAAGAAGAATAATTTTTTACCAACCTCGTATTAAACTAAAATGACCTTTAAACTCTCTTCCGTCTTCAAGAATAACTCTAAACCAATAATCCGTTTGTGGCATTGGCTTTCCAATAAAAGTCCCGTCCCAACCATCAGAAAGAGGGTCTAGTTCTTTTAGAAGTTTCTCAAATCTGTCAAAAATATAAATCTTTGTCTTAGGTAAATTATCTTTTGTTATCCCTATCAAGTTCCATTTATCGGTATATCCATCTCCATTTGGTGTAAAGAACTTCTTGTATCCAATTACAAACACTGACATCTTAGCAATTCCACAATCATTTTTATCTCTCACGTAAACTGTATGACTTCCAGGTCTGACCTTTTCAAATATAGGTTCGTCTTGGTAAGGGCCTGTAATGTCATCAAGAGCATACTCATAATCTCCTATTCCAAGAGTTGCTGTTAATATTTCTATAGAATTATTAGGTCCTGCTTTTAGTTCTTTTATTACTATGTCCTTTTTCTCTAAAGTAGCAATACTAGATTCTTTTATTTGAATGGTCATGGTCTTAGAACAATTCGTACCGTCTGTAGTAGTGGCAGTAACAATGTATTCTCCTCCAAGTCCAATCAAAATACTAGAATCTATTCCCGCTATATTTGGAGCAAAAGCAGTTCCATTTCTGGTCCATGTGTAAGTATAGGTTCTACTGTCTTTTGAAGCTACTCCAATAGTAACTGGATCTAAATTGGAACAAACACTTTTAATGTCTTCTATCCTATCGAAAACAGGAACAGTATTCACTTGAAAATCTATAGTTTGAGTTCCTATACAACTTCCATTTATTTTACTGATAAATTTAACAGAAACTGTCTGTGTAGCAGAGTACAAAGGATTGGGAAGAGTTGCCTTTGTTACATTGGCTGATGTGGTATCATCAAAATAAGTAAACTCAATATCAAATAACTTCTCGTCTTGTACCGCTCCAGTACTAGGGTTTTTAAGAAGTGTGTTTAATATAGTAGAAGTATCAAAATTAACTTTCCCATTACCATCGTCCTTATCGACAGCATCGTCACATACTTCTAATTTAGGAACAGCATAAGCTACTGGTGGATCGCTCGCTGTTATCTCAACTTCAATAATTTCTTCGTATTTAGGTTCTTGAACCACCTTAAATATAAGCTTGTGTTTTCCTGCAGGTAAACCTGTAATTTGAGCAGTTTTATTAGGAGATACAATAGTTGCTAATTCTCCTTTTCCTTCAATACTAATTTTATAAGTAATGGGAATATCTGGACCTGAAGCAGTTTTCTTGTAAGAAGTAGCGGCTACTTCAATATCTAAAATCCCAAAATCAGAACCCTTACATGTCTCAGTGGGAGTAATGGTATAATTATTTGGAAGTTCTAAAATAAACTCCTTGATGTTAATAGTAACCTGTGAATCTTCTCTTAGTCCACTTACCTTGTCGGTACTGTCTGCCTTTCCATCGTTGAGCTTGAAATTGTATTTGTCCTGACCATAAAAACCAGCGTTTGGAACATAGGTAAGCTTTTGATCTGAAGTTGTCAAAACATAAGGAAGATCAGCTGCCTCTAATATTTTAGTACCTTCTTTTAAAGTTCCGTTTGATGGATAAGTCGTAATTATATAGGTAAGATTTAAAATATTAAATACTTGAACCAAACCATCATGACCTCCAATAGCTAATACTTTTGCGTTAGAAGCCATGTCTAAACTTTCTCCCCAAAGACCAGAACTGGAAGATGGCTTTAAATCTTCCCCCAGTTGGTTCCATGAAGTTCCATCCCAATCAAATATTCCAGCTTTTTGATTTAAAACGGGTATTGCTATTCTATTCCCACTATCTGACAAAGAAATAGCTCTCCAGGCAGCACCATTACCATAGTTTATGTCTGCACCAACTTGGGTAGCATTGGATCCAGAAAGATCATATACTCTTGCCAAACCTGCTCCATTGACACCAATGGCAATCTTTTTTCCATCTCTTGTAATACTCAAAGTATTTCCAAACTTTTCTCCAGCATTTTTACCATCAATTGCTTCATATTGATTCCAAGTATTGGTTCCATCCCAATCAAATATTTTTACCTGACCCTTGCCTCCACCTCCA
>CESI01089106.1_pt1 | contig 12860 bp, 12 predicted proteins | sample 356301 | NCBI WGS metagenome assembly CESI01 (sample SAMEA2621423, study PRJEB7988) | marine metagenome | biome: marine biome (ENVO:00000447); feature: deep chlorophyll maximum layer (ENVO:xxxxxxxx); material: "saline water (ENVO:00002010), including plankton (ENVO:xxxxxxxx)" | depth 40 m | reverse complement strand
TCCATTTTCAATCAAATTACTATTATAATTTTCTGAAATTCCTCCAATAAAAGAAGTGAAATTTATATTATTATCGTATAATAAGTGTGATAAAATTGTTGAGGTGGTGGTTTTACCATGGGTACCCGCTATGGCAATACAAAATTTATTTTGAGAAATAATACCTAATGCTTCTGATCTTTTCAAAACGTTATAACCATTTTCTATAAAATAATTTAATTCAATATTATCTTTAGAAATTGCAGGCGTATATATAATTAAAGTATTAGACTTATCTTTAAATTCCTTTGGAATATTAGATAAATCTGATTCATAATGAATTTGTGCTCCAGTTTTAGAAAGTTTTAAAGTCAATTCTGTTTTTGTTTTATCATATCCTCCTACTAATTTTTTATTATTTAAATAATATAATGCAATAGATGACATCCCAATTCCTCCAATACCAATAAAATATATTTTACTATAATTTATTTCCATTTTTCAATCTTCTTTTAATTTGTTCTACTATTTCATTTGTAGCTTTAGGTTTAGCTAATGATTTTATTGATTTAGAAAGTTCAATACTAAAACTTTCATCATTTATCATTTTATTAAAAACATTAAAAAACAATTTATCTAAATCCTTTTCCTCTACCATCAATGCAGCATTATTTTTAACAATATTCAGTGCGTTTTTTGTTTGGTGATCTTCGGCTAGATTAGGTGAAGGGATAAATATAACAGGCTTAGCAACTATACAAAGCTCAGAAATTACACTAGCACCAGCTCTTGAAATGATATAATCTGCAGAACTGTAGGCTTTACTCATATCCTTTATAAAAGGAAATATTTTAATTTTATTAGAAAAATGTTTTTTGTAATTATCATAATATAGTTTTCCGCATTGCCAAATAATCTCAACATTACTTTTTTTAAATAATTCTAAATTTTTAGAAATAAATTCATTTATATTTTTTGCTCCTAAACTTCCTCCTAATATTAATAAAACCTTACTAGGTCTATTAATATTAAAAAAATCATCTGATACTTTTCTAGAAATTTTTGGTTCTGAAATTTCTTTTCTTACAGGATTTCCTGTGTAATATATTTTATTTCTAGGGAAAAATTTGTTCATATTTTCATATGCAACACAAATTAACTCAACTGATTTAGATAATATCTTATTTGTTAGACCTGCATATGAATTTTGTTCTTGAATTAGAGTTGGTAATTTTAATTTTGTAGCTATATAAAGAATAGGTCCACTAGCAAAACCCCCAGTTCCAATTACAAAATCAGGTTTGAATTTTTTAATAATAAAATAAGATTTTATAAGACTATGTAAAACTTTTAAAGGAACTAACAGGTTGGAAAGATGCAATTTTCGTTTAATTCCACTAATCCATAAGCCTTTGATATTATAACCATTTTCAGGAACTTTTTTCATCTCCATTCTATCACTTGATCCAACAAATAAAATTTCTGACGAATTAAAACTTTTAGATAATTCATCAGCAATAGATATAGCTGGGTAAATATGCCCACCTGTTCCTCCTCCAGAAATTAAGAATCTATATTTCTTCACCTAAAACATTTAAAGGGTTGTTATTTTCTATTATTTCTTCATTGTTTTTATTAACACTAACACTTAAGACTATTCCTAAGGCCATAAATGTCATCCATATTGATGTCCCACCTGTACTAATTAAAGGTAGAGGTTGGCCTGTAACTGGAAAAAGTTGGACCGCTACACCCATATTTATATATGCTTGAAAAATAATTGGTAAACCAACTCCTAAAGCTAGTAATTGACCAAAAACTGTATCAGATTTGTAAGACACTATAATTATTCTAAATAAAAGCCAAGTATACAATAGTAAAATAGAAACCGCTCCTATCGTACCATATTCCTCAGTAATTATAGCATAAATAAAATCTGAAGTACTTTGAGGTAGTAAATTCTTCATGGTACTTTTTCCTGCACCTACGCCAAAAATTGATCCATTAGCTATCGCAGACTTTGCTCTATTTATTTGATAATTTGCCTCTCCCTCTTCTGCTCCTAAATAATTTTCAATACGATTAGCCCAAGTATCTATTCTATTTGGCATCATATCTGGATAGTTTTTTGATAAAAGAATGAAAAATGATAAAAGAAATATTCCGGAAAAAATCATTCCAAATAAATATTTAATAGGATATCGACCAATAAATATTAAAGTCAAAATCATTAAAAATATCATAGCTGCAGTAGAGAAATTAGAAGGTAAAATCAATAAAATCACAACTGATATAGGAAGCCATAATGGTAAAATTGATTTCGTAAATTTTATTTTTTTACTATAATTTTTAGATAAATAAAATGCTGTGTAAACCATCAATATTACAATTGCCATTGAAGAGGGTTGAAACGATAAACCTACAACTGGTAATTTTATCCATCTGCTCGCGTTGGCTCCATCAATCACATTCCCTTGAATTGCAGTTAGAGCTAGTAAAACAATTATTACTGGTAGTCCAATAACAGATAATCCTTTAAAATATTTATATGGAATTAAATGAGTAGCATACATTATTAATATTCCAATAAAAATAATCGCTATATGCTTGATTATATTTGAAAAAATAAAATCATTTCCAAAATTAGAACTTGCACTATAGACAGGGAGAAATGAAAATATTGCCAAAAAAAATACAATTGTCCATATTATCTTATCTCCTTTTATTTTATCTAAAAAAATTTTCATCATAACTTTCTCACAGACTCTTTAAATTGATTTCCTCTGTCCTCAAAATTTTCAAATAAATCAAAACTTGAACAAGCTGGTGAAAGTAATACAGCGTCATTTGGTTTGGCAATTTTATATGCAGAGTTAACAGCTTCTCTCATACTAGTTGTTTCTATTATTAAATCTGAAATAGAGGAAAAGGTTTCAATTATTTTTTTATTATCTAGACCTAAACAAATAATAGCCTTTACTTTTTCTCTAACTAAAGGTAACAACTCATTGTAATCATTTCCTTTATCCACTCCCCCTACAATCCATACAGTCGAGTTTTTCATGGAATCCAAAGCGTAATAAACAGCATTTACATTAGTTGCCTTAGAATCATTTATATATTTTACTTTTTGAATAGTTAGTACATGCTCCATTCGATGGCTGATAGATTGAAAATTACCCAAAGATTCTTTTAAATCTTGGTTTGTAATATTTAACAATTGAGCAACTGTTGCAGCTGCCATACTATTTTGAGCATTATGCTTTCCCTTTAAGGATAAACTTTCTAATGATATCATAAATTTATTTTTATTTATTTCTAATTTTATATTATTATTCTCCAAGTAAGTTTGATTGAACTGGTCTCTTTTTGAGAAGGAAAATGGTATTTTATTAGACTTAATTTTTCTACTCTTTAACACTTTATTAATATTGACATCTTCTGCATTATATATCAAATAATCAGAGCTTATTTGATTAGAAATTATATTAAATTTTGCGTCAATATATTTCTTAAAACTAAACTCATATCTTTCTAAGTGATCAGGTGTAATATTTATTATTACAGCAATTGTTGCTTTGAATTTAGTTATACCCTCAAGTTGAAAACTGCTTAATTCTAAAACAATAAAATCATAATCTTTTTTTGCTACTAAAAAAGCAAAGCTATTTCCTATATTTCCTCCTATACCTACATTTAAACCTGAAGACTTTAAAATATGATAAATTAGGCTACAGGTTGTGGTTTTTCCATTCGAGCCAGTTACTCCAATTATTTTTGCATTAGTGAATCTACTTGCAAATTCTATCTCAGAAATGATAGGAATATTATTTTTAATAATATTATTAATTAAAATAGAGTCATTTGGAATTCCTGGACTTTTAACTATTTCACTAGCCTTTAATAATCTATCTAGACTATGCATACCTTCCTCAAATTCTATATTATTTTCAACTAGAATAGTTTTATATTTTAATTCAATTATATTTTTATCAGATAAGAAAACATTTATTCCGTTTTGACTAGCTAAATAGGCTGCGCCGACTCCACTTTCCCCTCCTCCCAATACTATCAAATTATTATTAATCATTATCTGATTTTTAATGTTATTAGTGAAAGAATAGCCATTAATATTCCTATTATCCAAAATCTTACTACTATTTTACTTTCGTGATATCCTAATTTTTGGAAGTGGTGATGAATCGGAGACATTAAGAATACTCTTTTACCATTACCTGACTTATTCTTTGTATACTTAAAGTAACTTACTTGAATAATTACGGAAAGAGTTTCAATTAAAAATATTCCACAAATTAAAGGAAGCAGCAGCTCTTTTCTAACAATTATTGCGATTACAGCTATTATTCCTCCAATGGTTAAACTCCCAGTGTCTCCCATAAATATTTGAGCAGGAAATGCATTATACCACAAAAAACCTATCAAACCGCCGATAAAAGCTGAAATGAAAATCACTATTTCACTTACTCTGGGAATGTACATTACATTCAAATATTCAGAAAAAATGATATTTCCTGAGACCCAAGCAAAAACACCAAGTGTAAGAGTTATAATGACAGAGGACCCCGCAGCTAAACCGTCTATTCCATCTGTAAGATTTGCTCCATTTGAAACAGCACTAATTATTAAAACAACAAAAAAGACAAAAACAATTAAACTAAATTTTTGAGATTTCTGTCCTGTCCAGGCTATTAAATAAGAATAATCTAATTCATTATCCTTTAAAAAAGGAACGGTTGTTTTTGTTGATTTATATTCTATTTTTTTTTCTACTCCATCAATCTGCTGTCGATCTTTAATTGTAACATCTGGATGATAAAATAAGATTAAACCAATTATTAAACCCAAAGAAATTTGACCAATTAATTTAAATTTCCCCTTGAGACCTTTTTTGTTTTTTTTAAATATCTTAATATAGTCATCTGCAAAACCAATAAAACCAAGCCAAATAGTAGTAAAGATTAATATTATGATGTAAATATTTTTAAAATTTGAAAATAATAATACGGGGATAATCGTAGCCATTATTATTATCAACCCCCCCATTGTTGGAGTACCTGATTTTTCTTTTTGACCAATAAGACCTAAATCTCTAACAGATTCCCCTATTTGTTTTTTTCTAAGAAAATTAATTATATTTTTTCCATATTTAATTGAAAGCATTAACGAGAAAATAAATGCTAACGCTGATCTAAAAGATAAGTACTGAAACAAACTTGCTCCTGGTAATTGATATTTTAATTCTAAGTATTCAAATAAAAAATATATCATATTATTTATTGTTAATTAAAAATTCTTCTAATATTTTCTTGTCATCAAAATCAATTTTACTGTCTCCAAATATTTGAAATTTCTCATGACCTTTTCCGGCAATTAAAATCACATCGTTTTTAGAATTTATTTCACAAGCATATTTTATCGCTTTTTTTCTGTCAACAATAATCGAAACTTTATGAAGATCCTTATATTCAACTCCAGACTTAATTTGTTTTAGAATTGATTTTGGATCTTCAAAACGTGGATTATCAGATGTGAACACGACTTTATCACTTAGAGAAGCTGCAATTTTTCCCATTAATGGTCTTTTATCTACATCCCTATCTCCACCACATCCAATGACTGTTATAAGAAACTCATCTTTTGCTTTAAGTTCGTTTAGAGTTTGTAATATTTTTTTTATTGAATCTGGACTATGTGCATAATCAACTATTCCAATTTTACTAATACCATTTTTTGAAATTTTCTCAAACCTTCCTTCTACAGTCTCTAAAGCACTAATATTGTTTAGAATTTTATCTTCAATTAAATCATATGCTTTAGCTAAACTATATGTGGCTAAAATATTATAGGCGTTAAATTCTCCAATTAATTTTGTCCAAACCTCAAGACCATTTATAGACATCTTCATTCCGTTAAAATCTTTTTCAAAAATTTTCAGAGAAAAATCTGCACTTGATTTTAATGCGTACTTATAAATCTTTGCATTGGAATTTTGAACCATGTAGTTTCCGTTCTTATCATCAACATTAACTATAGCAAAAGCATTTTTATTTAAGGAATCAAAAAATATTTTCTTAACATCCCTATAATCACTAAATGTTTTATGATAATCTAAATGATCATGAGAAAGGTTTGTAAAAACTCCTGCACTAAAGAATAATCCAGTGATTCTTTTTTGTTGGATAGAATGTGAAGAAACTTCCATAAAACAAAATTGTATATTCAATTCTACCATTTTATGTAGAACCTTATTTATAGTCAGTGGATCTGGAGTTGTAAGATTAGAATTTATTTGCTTAGTATCTATTATGATTTTATTAGTAGAGATTAAACCAACTTTATAATCAAATAGTCCAAATAATTGAAACATTAAGTTAGCAGTAGTAGTTTTTCCGTTTGTTCCAGTAATTCCGATAAGTTTGATTTTTTTAGATGGGTTGTCATAATAATTTGAACAAATTAAGGCCAAAGATTCTCTTACATCCTTAACTTTTACATAGGTTATTTCTTTGGATATATTTACAGGTAATTTTTTACATAAAATAACTTTAGCTCCTTTTTCAATAGCTTGTGTAATGAATTGATTACCATCTAAACGATTTCCATTTATTGCAACAAATAAATCGTTTTTAGAAATTTTCAAAGAATTGAATTCAATTTTATTGATATTAATATCTGTTGACCCAATAACGGAATCTATACTTACCTTATACAATATGTCTTTTAAAAGTTTCATGATAACTCTACAATGATCTTTTTAATATTTGATTTTTTAATGATATCATATTTTTTTATGATCAATCCATTCCCTTTATGCTCAACGTAAAACCCTAAATTTTCTAGAATAGGTAAAACCTCATTAAAGTTTTTTCCTTTAAGGTTTTTAATTTCATTATTCTCTATTTCGATTTTTAATTGATTGAGATCTAATTTACTTTTAGAAATATCTTGCCAAGTAAATTCTCCTTTAAATTGAGGAGTTAATGAATATAATTTTTCAGCTATTTTTTTAAACACTGGAGCAGCAACAGTTGAACCATAGTACCCTTTACTTTTATTTGGTTTATGAATTACTACTATACATGAATATTTCGGTTTTTCAGCAGGGAAGTATCCAACAAAAGTAGATATATATTCTACATTATCTGTATTATAATCCACTTGACAAGTTCCGGTTTTTCCCGCAATTTTAAATTCCTTTGATCTTATATTATAAGCCGTTCCTCCTTCTTCATTTACTACATTCTCCATCATTAATTTTACTTTAGATAAAGTTTCTTTTGAACAGATTGAGGGATTTAGTACTGTTTTTTGAATAACATTATTTTTTAAGTCATAAGAACTTGTATTATTTATAAAAACTGGTTTTAATAACTCTCCATCGTTCGCGACCGCATTATAAAATGCTAATGTTTGAAGTGGAGTTAAAGACACCCCATATCCATAAGCCATCCAGGGTAATGAAAGCCCATTCCAACTTTTATCATTTGGATGAGGAATTATTGGTTTTCCCTCTCCTTTTATTGATAAATTTAGAACAGAGTTTAAGCCCATATTGTACAATCTATCTGAGAATTTTTTTGGGTTATCGCCATATCCACGAGTAACTATATCTACAATTCCAGTATTAGATGAAAACTTAAATACATCATTAACTGATATTTTTCCATAACCTCCTTTTTTAGAATCTCTAACTTTACTTCCATAAAAAGATAGTATTCCATCTTTGGTATCAATTAAAGTAGAAGAATCTATAATATTGTCTTCGAGAGCAGCTACCATAGCCATTAATTTAAAAGTAGAACCTGGCTCATGCGATTCTCCAACCGCATAATTTAATTTCTCATAATATTTTCCATTCGATGTTCTTCCCAAATTAGAAATAGCTTTTATTGCTCCTGTACTAGTTTCCATTACCACAACAGTTCCATGATCTGCTTCAAACTCCTCTAATTGTCCTAAAAGTGAATGGTGAACTATATCCTGAAAATCAACATTAATTGTACTAACTATATCTAACCCAGGTTTTGGGACTATTTCTTCTGAACTTTGAATACTTTTCCATTTTCCATTTGATATTTTCTGCATTAACTGAGATCCATTCTTTCCTCTTAATATCTCTCCAAATGCATGTTCTAACCCTACACCAACATATATGTTTTTTTTATTTTTTCGTTCGTATCCTATAGTTCTCTCCGCAATTTTACCTAAAGGGTATTCTCTTGATAATTTTTTTTCAATAATTAATCCTCCTCTAACTCCACCCATATTAAATAATGGCATTTTTTTTATATCGTTCAGAACATCAATTGAAATATCTCTAGCTATAAGTTGATATCGTTTGTTTTCTCTTTTTGCGTTATTTAAAGAATTTTTATAAAACTCTTCAGATTTACTAAGCTTTTGGGATAATGCATTAGAAAGTGGAACAATGTATTTATTAAAATTTTTATTTGAGACAGTTACCGCATCAAAATATATATCATAATTAGTCGATGAAGAAGCCAATAAGCTTCCATCATCTGAATATATATTACCCCTTTTAGGAGAGATTATAAAGTTTTGAATTGATTTTGCTTTAGCTAAATTTCTAAACTTATCACCATTCAAAAATTGAATATCAAAAATTTTGTAACCAATTCCTAAAGCTAAAACAACTAGAATACTAGCAACGAAATATAGCCTGTATAAAAATTGTTTTTGATTGGTTAACATTAATTTATAATTATTTTTTTTGGTGGTTTATTAGAGGTTTTAATCTTTCTTTCTTTCATTAATAAAGCAACATTTGATTCCATTTTTAGTTTCATAACTTTCTTTCTATTTTCCAAAAATTTACTTTCTAAAACAGAAATTTCATTTTTAAAATCACTTATTGATATAATTTTTTTATCAACTGAATGAGAAGAAAAAATCATTAAAATTGCCATTATAAAAAGAAAAATTACGAATCTCCAGTTTCTTAAAGATCCTTCTTCAATTAAAAAATTTCCTAAAACTATTTTATTTATTTTACTCATATTTTTTCAGCAGACCTTAATTTTGCACTTCTAGATCTACTATTTATTTTGGTTTCTTTGGCACTAGGCACTTTAAACTTAAAAGACTTTTTAAAAGGCAATTTATATTTGCCAAAATCATCTTTAATAGGTTCTGACTCAAAACATCCGTTCTGAATAAACCTTTTAACTAATCTATCTTCAACTGAATGGTATGTGATTATCACAATCTTTCCTCCTTTTTTAATTACATCTGGCAACTGAACTAATAATTGTTTTAAAACTTCTATTTCATCATTAACTTCAATTCTTAATGCTTGATATATTTTTGCTAGAGTTTTATTTTCAAAACCTTTAGATAGAAAAGGATTTAATATTCTATTAAACTGTTCAGTATAAATAATTTTATTTTCATTTCTTTTTTCAATAATTAATTTTGCGATAGCCCTTGAATTTCTCAGATCCGAATAATTATAAAATATTTTTGATAATTCAGATTCAGAATAATTATTTAGTATGTCAGATGCTGTAAATTCTCCATTTTTATTCATTCTCATATCTAACTTAGATTCATGTCTAATAGAGAATCCTCTTTCTGGCTTATCAAATTGATAAGATGAAACTCCTAAATCTGCTAATATGCCATCAACCATTGGATATCCGAGATAATTTAAATTTTGTTTTAAAAACTTAAAATTCTGATTAATCAATAAAAATCTATTATCTAAAATTTTATTTTCTATTGCATCTAAATCTTGATCAAAGGCCAATAACTTTCCTTTGTCACTTAAGGAATTTAATATTTCTTTTGAATGTCCTCCTCCTCCAAAAGTTAAATCGACATAAACTCCATCCCCTTTTATATCGAGACTTTCAATTGACTCCTCTAACATTACTGGACTATGATACATTGTCATCTTGTTGATTTCCCATTACTTTTTCAGATAACGCAGCAAAATCTATTTCTGAATCACCAATTACTTTTTCATAAGATTCTTTATCCCAAATTTCTATCATGTTTATAGCAGTAGTCAAGACAAGGTTGTTTTTAGAAAAATGAGATTTTAATAAATCTTTAGGAATTAAAATTCTTCCATTACTATCTAAATTCACAACTCTAACACCTGCTGTATACATTCTAATGAAGTCATTATTTTTTTTTAAAAATCTATTTAGCTTATTGACTTTATCCATTGTTAATTTCCATTCCGCAAAAGGATGTAATTCTAAACAAGTTTGGAAAACAGATCTTTTTAAAATAAAATTTTCATTTACTTGAGCGCCTAATTGTCTCTTTAAAGAAATTGGCAATAATAACCGCCCTTTAACATCTGCCTTACATTCGTATGTTCCAATTAAATTAGTCACTATTAATTTTTGTGTATAAACTCAAATATATTGAAATTTTACCACTTTTACCCACTTTTACCCACTTTGTTAATAAATTAATTTATGTAGAATTCGATTAACATAAATATCTGTTTATCAATAATTTAATAACTAAATATTTATATAAATAAATAAAAATTGATTAAAATTTATAAATCCGAATTGGTTATATTTGCAATGAAGTATATATTTTTTATGATTAAAAAAAAACATATTGAAGAAGGAGAGTTCAAATATTTGGTTAGCGGAAAAGGAGAACCTATAATAATTCTACATGGTTTGATGGGTGGTCTTGGAAATTTTGAAGGTTTTATTACTCACTTTCCAAAACTAGGATATAAGCTTTTTATGCCTGAACTTCCTATATACACAGCTTCACTTTTAAATACAAATGTCAAATACTTTGCGAAATTTATAAATAATTTCATAAAATTTTTAAAACTAGATAAAGCAATTTTAGTTGGTAACTCTTTAGGAGGACATGTAGGTCTCTTACATGCAAAACTTTTTCCAGACCAAACAAAAGGGCTGGTATTAACGGGAAGCTCTGGTCTCTACGAGAATGCAATGGGAGATACATATCCAAAAAGAGGGGATTATAATTTTATCAAAAAAAAGACCCAAGATGTTTTTTATTCTCCAAAAATAGCCACCAAAGAGGTTGTTGACGAGGTTTTTGAATCAGTCAATGATAGAAAAAAGGTAATTAAAATTCTAGCTATGGCAAAGAGTGCAATAAGACATAATATGGCTAAAGATCTTCCGAAAATCATGACACCAACAGCACTAATTTGGGGAGAAGATGATAAAGTAACTCCTCCAAATGTTGCTAAAGAATTTGACAAACTTCTTCCAAATTCAAAATTATACTGGATTAAAAAATGTGGGCATGCTCCTATGATGGAACATCCAGATGAATTCAATATTGTTGTTAAAAAGTGGTTTTCTGAAAAAAATTTTTAGACATGATTATTAAGTCTAGTAATTTTATAAAAAGTAGTTCAAAAACTATTGACTGCCCACAAAACAATATTCCTGAATTTGCTTTTATAGGTAGATCAAATGTTGGGAAATCTTCCTTGATAAATATGCTGACCCAAAATAAAAAGCTTGCCAAAATTTCCGGTAATCCAGGAAAAACATTATTAATAAATCACTTTTTTATAAATAACAATTGGTATTTAGTAGATCTTCCAGGTTATGGCTATGCTAAAATTTCTAAAAAAGAAAAAAAGAAAATTGAAAGTATTATTGTAGATTATTTTACGAATAGAAATAAAATTACAATAACATTTTTATTAATTGATATTAGGCTTAATCCTCAACAAATTGATACAGAATTTATGGAATGGCTGAGTGAAAATAGTATTAACTTTAAAATAATTTTTACAAAAGAAGATAAATTAAAGGTTACTCAAAAAGAAAAAAAAGCTGAAAACTATATCACAGAAATTTTTAAAAAAATTAAAATTCATCCAGAATTTATCGTTAGTTCATCAAAAACAAAAAAAGGGAGAGATGAAATTTTAAATTTTATATATACAGATCTATGATTTTTTAGAAGATTGAAGTTTTAAATTCTCAGCAAAATATTCACAAAACTGCTTAAAAGAATCACTCATTTTTTCATTTTGCGTCGCTTTAAAAAAAGTTTCGTTCATACTTACTAGTGTTTGGTGAAAAAACACATTCATTTGATCTAATGGCATATCTTTTGTCCACAAATCAATTTTCAAAGTTTCTTGCTTATTATGATTCCATACGGATAAAAATACAGCCTTAGAATCCTCATTAGATACTCCACCATCAGGAGCTGACCATTTGATGTTTTCTGGAACTTTATTTTCATCTAATTCTACATCAAATGATATTCGAGTCTTTTTCATTTTTTTTTAGGTTTATATTTTGATTTCATAAAAATTTCATAATAATCTTTTATTAAAAAATTTTTTATAGTAATATTATTATTGTTCATATACGAATTTACAATTTTATAGCCTATCCACTTTCCAATGCTACCAGGTGATTTTTTATCTATATCCAAATTAAATTTAGAAAAAGGAGCAGATGAAATAAACCTTGATTTTAAGTCATTTCTTGTACTGAATAAAAGGTCGTTTTCAATAAAGAAACTCCAAATATTAAACTCATTATCTTCTGCCCATTTAATCTTACTTTGGGCTGAATGAAAAATTAAATACTCCTGATTAAATGGAGTCAAGTGTCTATTCAGAAACAAAATTTTCCCGTGATATATCATTTCACTGAGTAATGTTCTATCTGTAGCTTTTTGAATAAAATTTTTAGATATTTTTTCAGAAATATCGTTAGATATGTATTCTTTTTTCATATTAAATGACAAATACTCAGGTAAATCAGGATAAAAATTACTACCTAGGTAAGAATCTAAAGAAATTAATAACAATGAATCAGCATATATAATACGATTTTCATATTCAGTTTGGGAATTAAGGG
>CESI01017173.1_pt1 | contig 12891 bp, 14 predicted proteins | sample 356301 | NCBI WGS metagenome assembly CESI01 (sample SAMEA2621423, study PRJEB7988) | marine metagenome | biome: marine biome (ENVO:00000447); feature: deep chlorophyll maximum layer (ENVO:xxxxxxxx); material: "saline water (ENVO:00002010), including plankton (ENVO:xxxxxxxx)" | depth 40 m | reverse complement strand
CCATGGGAATTCTCACAACGTATTTCTGATTTTACTGGAAGGGTAGCTTTGATATTTGGTGAGGAAGGTAAAGGTTTGTCGACTGAGGATTTAGATAAATGTGACTTTTTGGCTACATTACCTACATGGGAAGGATATCCAATAACTAATCTCTCACATGCAGTAAATGCCTTTGTTTATGAGTTACATAAATATCGAGTGATCAGTAATCAAGGTAAAGACCGAAGTATACCAGACATAGTTCCACTTGAGCGCTCTTTGAACGGGAATCTCAGAGATATATTGGTTAAAGGTATTGAAGAGTTGTCAGAGGCCCTACCTGGAAACCCCGAACGAAAAGCGAGTTTCAAAAATTCTATGATTCGTTCAGTTATGCTCTCAATGCCAACAGAAGATGAGGCTACAAGAATGATAGGAGGCATATTAGATGCTACAACTGCTCTGCAATACGTGGATGGCAATGAGGAGTGGCAAAGTCGTAGGCGTAGGAAGATAGAGCCAGATTCTGAAGAATAACTTAGGGTTTCCAAGTTGCTATGCTCTTTGGAGTTTCTCTAACGTGCATCGCAACGAGCCTCAATCTATTTCCATATGCTGTTGAAATTAAAGGCTCAATTTGTTCAAAAGCCCAACGTGCTAGGTTTTCAGCAGTAGGAATGAAGTCTACCACTACAGTTCTATGATCATCACCCATTAGTTTTACAGCATTTAAGGCTAGTTCATCACCTTCATACACTACAAAAGCATGGTCTACAACATCATGTATATGCTCAGTTAGTATCTCGCTTATGTCGGAAAAGTCCATCAGCATCCCTTCTTCAGAAACTCCTTTTTGCTTTACAACATCACCTTCAATCTCTGCTTCAAACCTATATCGATGCCCATGAATATGTTTACATTTACTCTTATGATTAGGAACTCTATGTCCAGTATCAGTCTCTACGTATCTTCTAATGTATGTTGTCAAATTTCTTCCTCCTCAAAAATTAGTGATGCTGAATTTATACAATATCGTTCTCCACCAAATTGCCTAGGTCCGTCTTCAAAAACATGACCCAAGTGTGAGTCGCATTTGGAACATCTAACTTCAACTCGCATCATACCCATACTTCTATCAGAAATCCGCATAATTTCTGCTTGTTCAGTCTCACCATGGAATGCTGGCCATCCACATCCAGAATCATACTTGTTATATGATGTAAATAAAATATGTTCACAACAGATACATCTGTAAACGCCTTCACGCTTCTCTTTATCATAAATACCAGTATAAGGTCGCTCAGTGCCTCCTTGCCTTGTAACTACATACTGTAATTCAGTAAGTTTCTGACGATAATATTCATCCTTATGTTGTGCTTCAATTTCTATAGCATTTTGTAATACCGTTTCCCATGAATCTACATATTCAACAGGGTCTCGCCTACCAATAGCCTTGAATGCAAGGATTCTTTCAACATCAGCCCCACTTTTACCAGAACTTCTTCCATCAGAATCGGGGTTGTAGGAGGTATTAGTATTGGCAAATACAGTATTAAAGTCTAGTTCTAAATATTCGCAAGACTTGAGGGCATCCACTAATATTGACTCTTTATCACCATCAATATATGGTAGTTCAAAAGATACCTTTTCACTATCCCAGTTACCTATGTGGAAAGCATGTTCCAAAGCTGTATAGAATTGTGGTCTACAATCAGGATATATCGCATGGTCTCCTGAATGAACACCCAATGCAATTATTACTTTCTGATTAAATTCAACTGCAATTGATAGTGCATAACCATACAATATAGATGAAAAAATAGCGTTGCGATTTGGAACTACGGTAGATTTCATTTGTTCCTGTTCATAATGGCCTTCTGGTATTTCTGTCTCTTCACCAATCAATGAACTATTGAATATCGACATCGCACTCTTTAGGTCGACAATATGGTGAGTAACCTCATGTCCATTAGATTTTAGATAGTTGATGTTTAATACCGATCTATCCACTTCAATACGGTGTTTTTGTCCATATTCATATGATATACATTTCACTTGATATCCTTCTTTTAGTAGCCTAAGTAAAAGTGAGGTGGAATCCATACCCCCACTTAATGCCATTACTGCAATTTTCATTAGTTCACACCCATCCATTTGTGAGTTTGAAGAGATAAGCGCCAACCAGGGTTATTCTTAACAATCTCTTCAACAATAGCAAAATTCTTGCCATTCTCTTCAATCGACAAATTCTCCATGTAACAGGGTTGTAAGTAAAGGTGTGTAAAACCATCTTTCAAACCGTCATACATCGATATGTCTTGACCACAGTAAACTACTTTCAGTTCATCACCTGTAATTTGTGAAATTTTACTATTTGGGTATAGTTGATCTTTTGGAGACACACATATCCAGTCTATTATACCTGGAACTTCAATAGTTCCATTGGTTTCTACTGATAAATTCATTCCATGCTTCTTTAATTCTAGGCCAATAGTCTCTAAATCTTGAAGGCAAGGTTCGCCACCAGTGAAGATAACTCTGCTGCAGTTGAATGAGAGTACTTCTTCAACAATATGTTCTAATCGCATTTCTTCGAACTCAAGAAAATTAGTATCACACCATTCACATCTCAAGTTACAGTTTCCAAATCGAATGAATACATGAGGCTCACCCATGTGGTAAGCTTCACCTTGAACCGAATGAAATATTTCGACTATAGGATAGACAGACATATTATCACTGCTGGTTTTTAGGATTGGGTTATGAGTTCACAAAGGTTTTGATTGTATTAATTGCATCAATTCTTGTCTTGCTTCTTGCTTTTCGAAAAACACTCCACGCATTGCTGAAGTAGTCATTACAGCATTTTGTTTCTTTACTCCCCTACAACGCATACATCCGTGTGATGCTTCGATAATAACAGCAGCACCTAGGGGTGAAAGATGATTCTCTAAATCATCTGCAACACCCTTGGTAATTCTCTCTTGATTCTGCAGTCTCTTGGCATGTAAGTCGACGATACGTGATAACTTGCTTATCCCCACAATTCGATCAACAGGGATGTATGCTACATGAGCCCTACCGCTAAAGGGTTGGAGATGATGTTCGCAGGTAGAATGAAACTCGATGTCACGTAGTAGGACTATTCCATCATATCCTTCTCCGTTGAATGTAGAATCTAAAAGTTCGCCAGAGTCTTGACCATATCCTGAGAATATTTCACCCCAAGAATCAATTACGCGCTTAGGTGTTGAAAGTAACCCTTCCCTCTGATAATCGTCTTCTAAGTATGAGAGTAATGTAGATACTGCTTCCATAGCTTCTTCGCGTGTAGTCATTTACAAACCATCTCCGTTATTTCTTCCATGCCTCGAATCAATATCATCTAATTGATCGAGCAGTTTCCTACAAGCAGTTCTTATCGCATCTGCAAGGCTGATAAACTTACGTTCATCTCCCACATGGAGCCTCAAATCACCAATTATTTCGGCAGGCATGTCTAGAGAAACTTTGGGCATGCTTATCGCTATGTCCAATTACTAATTAATATTACTATAGTAATACTCCAGTAATATTCGATGGCAATATACGCTTAATTTCTCAATCTAAAAGCGAATGTTGAATAGTATCCACCATTGGAGTTTGCTTGATGACAGTAATGATTGAACCCGACGGAGTATTGTCCAAATTACATACTATCCGTGAAAAGAGCGGTAAAAAGGACACTCAGGGTCTTTCAGATGACATTATTGAACACTTCTCTAAAGTCGATGAGAATCTTGTAATAGCAATCAATGAAGGTTTTTCAAATCATAAGGAACTGATTAATTCCATGGGTAGTGGTATGATGATGATGGAAGAAAAGTCACTAGTGGAAGATCTACAAAGTGATATCGTTAATTTTTACGCACCTGCTACTGTCAATCCATATGTTGCTCTTTCAGCAAAGGGACCATGGATAGTCACATCTCATGGTGCTGTAATACATGATAATGGTGGATATGGTATGCTTGGAGCAGGTCATGGTCCAGACTCAGTGATTTCTACAATGTCCAAGAATTGGGTTATGGCTAATGTAATGACACCATCATTTAGTCAAAAGAGGCTTTCGGAAGCACTTAAAGCGGAACTTGGACATACTAGGGGTAGTTGCCCCTTTTCAAAATTCATTTGTATGAATAGTGGTTCTGAATCTGTGACTGTGGCATTACGTATTGCAGACGTCAATGCAAATACGATGACATCAAAGGGTGCTAAATATGAAGGATATCCAATTAAAATGGTCTCAATAGTTAGAAGTTTCCACGGACGTACAGATAGGCCTGCACAGATATCCCATTCTTGTATGCCTAAATATGACAAAAATTTAGCAAGTTTCCAAAATCGAGACAATCTGATTCTAGTGCCGGCCAATGATGTAGAATTTCTAAGAGAAGTTTTTCAGCGTTCAGTAGATGAGAAGTTCTTCATCGAACTACTAGCAGTTGAGCCAGTTCAAGGTGAAGGTAACCCAGGCCAGTGTATTTCTAGAGAATTTTATGATGAAGCGCGAAAATTAACATTAGAGCATGACTCAATGTTTTTTGTAGACTCGATACAAGCAGGTATTCGGGGCCAAGGGTGCTTGTCGGTAATTGATTATGATGGATTCCAAGATGCTGAAGCTCCTGACTTAGAAACTTGGTCTAAAGCAATAAATGCGGGACAATATCCATTTTCTGTACTTGGAATGAATGAGCGCGCATCTTCTATGTACGTTGTTGGGATTTATGGTAATACCATGACTACTAATCCACGAGCATTAGAGATCGCTGTTTCAGTATTGGAAGAAATGACTCCTGAATTGAGAAGTAATATCAAGGAAAGAGGAGTAGAATTAGTTGACAAACTAAAACTATTGGCTGAAGAGTTACCAGGAACAATTACTAAAGTACAAGGGACAGGCCTACTAGTGAGTGCAGAATTAGAACCTTCTCGCTTCCCAGTTGTTGGATTTGGTGCGGTTGAGCCTTGGTGTAGAAGAAGAGGACTCGGTGTAATTCATGGGGGAATCAATGCCCTTCGTTTCACACCACATTTCAGAATAACCTCTGATGAAATTGATATGATTATCGATATTGTAAGAGATGCCATCAAGGCATTCTCATGAAAGGCTCGTAACTATATCTTCTCGGCCAAATTGCTTAGCTGCGTAGTAAGCAGCCAATAGGGCGTATAGTAATGAAGTACCAAACCATATTGCAATGTGTTCAATTATAACACGGTCCATTAGTAATTCACGTAGTGCAAGCAGGACATTAACTACCGGTACTGCAAACCAGAAATTTTCTACTCCGTCAAGATTTATTACTTGCGTGAATAGTGCTGGGAAAATAATCAAAATAATGGCAGGGCCCAGTATTGAACCAGCTTCCTTAACACTGTGCGACCTCATTGCTAAAGCCAATTCTAGAGCGACAACCATTATTGCAAATAGCATAATTGAAACAATTATCAAAATCACTGCTTCAGCCGATAAATCAGGAATACCAATAATGCTAGAAGAAGCGAGGTAACCTATTGCAAATAGTAATCCCAAGATCTGCAATAAGACACCGACTCCTGTGATTGTGGCAACACCAAGCCATTTCCCGAATAGAAGTTCATTTCTTGTACAAGGTAAACTGAGAAGAGCCTCTAAAGTACCCCTTTCTCTTTCACCTGCAGTCATATCAATTGAAGGTTGTATCGCACTCGAAAAAGTCCATACAGCCAATACTAATGGAATAAATAGTGATAATAGCATACCCGCTTGTTCACCTTGAGTCGCAACATCGCCCTGAGATATGTCTCCGTCCCATCTAACTGGATTAAGTGTTGAATTAACATCTAATCCTTGTTCAAAAATTATATTTTGTGTTTCATTATTCTCCCAAGCTGTGATACCTTCAATCAAACGATTACGAGCCTCATTAGAGCTTTCGGATGTGGAAATATGAATTATTGCATAATACCAAATATCTTCTCGCTTTTCCACTCTAAGTATCGCGTCAATAGATAGACTTCTAAGTCGGTCAATATCATCCCCCGGATTAGAAAGTGTATCACTTACCGTGAGGTTTTCTTGAGTAATACTAATTGATGAAGCGTTGAATTGACCCAGTAAATTATCCGGAATATCTTCAGACTGAACTACAACTTCTACTACAATAGAATTTAATTCAGCCGCTTCCGATTCCAATAGTAATGGGAACATTATGAAAAGAAGTGGAAACATCAGTATTGGTATTACAATAATAGCAATAATAGTGCGCCAATCCCTAGTAAATTCAATAACTTCTTTTTTGGCAATAGCCTTTACTCGAGATATTGACCCCTTACTCACTTGAATCATCCCCTTCAATAAAATTAGGAGGCTTTGGAGTGAATAGCCGCCTCCACCATCGAGTAAACCTACCCTCGGAATCTAATTCTTCATTCCTTGACCTTGCTTTTTCCTGAGTCAATGCCACATATGCTTCTTCTAAATTCATAGAATCAGTATCATTGAGTAAATCAGTCGGCGAACCATCGGCTTGAATATCGCCATTATGAATAATAATTATACGATCACAAACTTGTTCAGCCTCAGCTAGGTGGTGAGTTGAATAGACGATTGTTCCGCCTTCATCCCTTAGTTGTTTGACAAGTGCACGTACAGTCCTAGCGCTAGTTATGTCAAGTCCAGCAGTTGGCTCATCCAGTAATAGAACACTTGGACCATGTGCAAGAGCGCGTAATAGAGCAGTTTTTTGCCTCATACCTCTTGAAAAACCCTTAGTGTGGCGACCTAGACTATCTAACATGTCTAGATGTTTAGCAAATCTTGAAGTTCGATTCCATGAGTCCTTATCACTTATCCCATGCATTCTACTATGGTAGCGAATATTCTCCCATGCAGTAAGTCTTGAATATAGACCGGTTGATTCGGGAACTACACCTAAACGTTGTCGCATTTTATCGACAGGAGTGCCATCATCCAGGCAAACTGTACCGCTTGTTGGCTTGTAAACACCTGACATTAATCTCAGAAGGGTAGTCTTTCCTGCACCGTTACTACCAACTAAACCGACAACTTCTCCAGAGTTTATTTCAAGAGATATATCTCTCAAAGCGTTAATATCTCCAAAACTTTTCGAGACATTGGAAATTGTCATCAGAGTTTTCGACATTTACAGTATCAACTCGCACGGCCTTCTTCAATTGCATTATTTAGACCCGGATGTTTTGACTCGATGTTTCGCGCACGGTCTAATTGTTGTCGTAATTGGGAATGGATTTCTTTCTGAGGAACACCCATATCAATTAGGTGTGCTATCATTTCAAACGCACCTTGAATCGCACCAGCATCGAGAAAGGCATCATTAGAGATATTTTTACTCATTCTGAGCGACTCAAGCCTATTTGCTAAGAAAGATGCTTCTCTTTTTACTCTAGGTCCGTCAATGTGCGAAAGGGCAATCAAATGGTCAATACAGGTTCGCATGTTATCATTTATCCACAGGTAGATTATTGTTGTTATCATCAGTTACTCGTATTGTGTGAGCTCCACTAAAACTCCTCCAGTGGATTTAGGATGAACAAAAGCAATACTCTTACCACCTGCTCCAATCCTTGGCACCTCATCTATCATAACTATACTATTTTCTTTCAGCAAAGAAATCATATCTACTAGATTTTCAACACGAAAGCATATTTGTTGTACTCCGGGTCCTCGGTTTTGTAAAAATTTCCCAATTGGTGTTGCCTGCCCCGTAGGCTCCAATAATTCGATCTTAGGGGAATGTGTCTCTGAATCTTGTTTGGTAGTAGAAAAAAACCTAGTTTTTACTCCTTGATCTTCAACAATCTCGTCTGAATCTGCTTGAAATAATCCAATCAAGTTCCAAAACTTGGAACTCTCATCGAGGTTATTTGTCGCAATACCGATATGGTCGAGAAATATTTTTTGATTCATGCCGTCACCTAAAATCCACTGGGCGCCATCCAAGTTCCAAATTCTTCTTTCATAGCATCCATTATTTCTCCCAATGTACAATTTACTCTTAGGGAGTCAATAACAAGAGGGAATAAATTTCTACCATCTTTACAGGCTTCTGTAATCGAATTCAAACATAAATCGACATCGGTCTGGTTTCTAACATCTCTCCATTTATTCAATTTCTCACATTGAATTTTCTCAACCTCTGCATTTATGGCCATTGGTTTATGATGAAGGTTTTCTTCCATCATACCATAATTAACCCCTACTATTTTTCGATCTTTACTCTCGACTTCCTTCAAATGCTTGAATGCTGAGTTATGAATTTCACGTTGCTGCCAGCCTTCTTCGATGGCAGCCATTGCTCCACCCATTTTTTCGATGATAGAAATTTGCTCTTTAGACATATCATATATCTGTTGAGTTAATGTTTCAACATGATATGAACCGCCCAACGGATCTGCTACATCAGCAACTCCACTCTCTTCAGCAATAATTTGCTGCGTCCTTAGTGCAATAGTTGCACTTTCTTCTGTTGGAAGTCCTATTGCCTCATCATAAGAATTTGTATGAAGACTTTGAGTTCCTCCACATATTGCTGCAAGTGCTTGGATTGTTACACGCGAGATATTATTCAATGGTTGTTGAGCAGTTAGACTTACACCTGCAACCTGTGTATGAAATCTAAGCATACTTGACTTGGGGTGTTTTGGATTATACCGATTTGTCATCAAGTCATACCATAACTTCCTAGCAGCCCTAAATTTTGAGGCTTCTTCAAAGAAATCATTATGACAATTGAAAAAGAAGGAAAGCCTTGGAGCAAAACTGTCTACATCTAAACCAGTTTCAATTGCTGCATCCACATATGCTAAAGCATTGGCAAGAGTAAACGCCACCTCTTGCACTGCAGTGCAGCCAGCTTCTCTTATGTGGTAGCCTGAAATTGAAATCGTATTCCAATTTGGTATGCTTTTTGAACAATAAGAGAAAATATCAGTGATTAAGCGCATACTTGGTTTTGGTGGAAATACATAGGTTCCACGAGCAATGTATTCTTTTAGAATATCGTTTTGAATTGTCCCACGAATATCAGAACTAGGCACTCCCTGTTCTTCAGCAACTATTGCATACATAGCTAATAGGATCATAGCAGGTGCGTTAATTGTCATGGATGTACTAACCTTACCCAATGGTATACCTTCGAACAATTCCCTCATATCATCCAGTGTCGAAATAGAAACTCCTACTTTCCCTACCTCGCCTAAAGAAAGTTCATCATCAGCATCGAGTCCAAGTTGAGTCGGTAAATCAAATGCAACAGAAAGTCCTTTTTGCCCACGGTCTAACAATAACTTAAACCTTTCATTAGTATCCTTGGCACTAGAGAACCCAGCATATTGGCGCATTGTCCATAGTCTAGTTCTATACATACTAGAGTGAATTCCTCTAGTGTAGGGTGGTTGGCCTGAATTAGGCAAATCTTTGTTATCAGCACCCACTTCATTCATGGATTTGACGCCGGGTTGCATTGGTAATTCTATACCTGAAAGCGTCTGCCAATCTTCGCGACGCTGTTCAGCCATGAACAACCCAAGAGTCGGTGATTCATCAAGACTACTGTGTCAACAGCAACTGTCATCATTACACTTTTTTTCAGCGACAGGTTGTTCCTGGTGTCCTTCAGGACCATGCGCATGACCATGTGAAATTTCTTCAGGAGAAGCACCTCTCAGTTCAATGACTTCTACACTGAATGTAAGAGATTTACCCGACAAAGCATGATTGAAGTCAGCAGTGACATTCTCTTCATCTAGTTTAATAATGGTAAATGGAGCTGGGCCATGTGGCATCTGTGCCACTAATTGGGTACCAACTTCAAGTTTGGCCGATTGTTCTAACTGAGCAAATTGATCTCTTGGAATTTCCATCATTGCTTCATCATCTCTTGGTCCATATGCTTTTTCTGGAGTTAGCGTGAATTCTCTCTTTTCGCCTACAGTTGCACCCATCATCTCTTCCTCGAATCCTGGTATCATTTGACCATGACCAACTAGGAATGTCAAAGGCTCTCTCTCCATACTAGAATCAAATACTTCACCACTATCTGGCAATGTTCCTGTATAATGTACGCTTGCTATCATATCTTTACTTACTGTTTCCGTCATAATTTCACCTTCTTGTTGTCATACTTTTTATCTCACTAATTAGGGATTTTGCTATTTCTTCTGTGAGTATTAATTCATCTCTTTTTTGTTGAATAAATTCTACAGCTGATTCAATACTTATCCTCTCACCTTTGGCTATAATTTGACCAAGAACATTAGAACGGTGCTCCTCTGGAATATTAGGGTCGTCAAGTAAATCTCTCGCAAAATACTTGAATGCTAAAATTCTTTGACGGTTCAATTTCTTTTCCATCTTTTGACGACCGCCACCTTTCTTATCCATTCTGCGTCTACGTCTACGCTTATCACCAGTTACAGATGGTTTCTTGGTTTGTTCAACGGTTTTGAAAATATTCTTGGCCCCTTTAGAAGCTGCTGACTCCTCTGTAGACTCAACAGATTCGGAATCATCTGTAATCTCGGGTATAACTTCCTCGAGTTGAACATCATCAACGACTAAAGGCATTTCTGGCTTAACTACATCCTCTGTGACATTCGCTGCTATCTCATGATACTTTTTATTGGCTTCAGCAGTTTTTCGGTTTAGTTCTTCGCGGAAATCAGTCTTAATCTTTTCTTCAGGTTCCGACTTTTGAATTATAGTGATCGTTGGCTCGGGTAACTGCGATGCCCTTTGTTCGGATTCCGTAGTGACAATATTATCATTCGCCAAGTTTTTTTCTGCTTTTTTCTGCATTTCAGCCAGTAAGTTACTGGTTCCTTTAACCATGGGTTTGACAGGTACCTGTGCGGTCGCGATTTCCTCTCTTTTCCTAATATTTGCACGCTCAGCTTGACGTTTATTACGTTCTGCAGCAGCGTTACGCGCAAATGGGTTCAGCGGTAAATCTTTCTTCCTACGACCTGCGATAATGCATTCCCCTAACATTAGCCCTATGACGACCTCTTAAAACAATTGGCTTCAAAAGTTGCCTTATGCCCATGTGATTGGTGTTTGGTCAGTCCTTAGATATTGGTCTATTGCGCTCTTTTCGAATAATGTGATTCTACCTTCTGCCTGTTCCAGCCATCCAAGTCTTGCTATCATTGTTCCATTATCTATACAGTACATTCTTGGTGGTGCAAAAGATTGGGAATCTCTTTCAGAAGCCATAATGTCACACATATCACGCAATCGGTCATTACAAGCAACCCCGCCACCAAGAAGAAGTTCCTTTTTGCCAGTATGTGAGAGTGCTCTTTCAGCAACTTCGACACATGCAGAAAACACATGCTCTTGAAGCGACCAGCATACTGCACCTAATGGTTGCCCATTTTCTACTAATTTCAAGGAAGCAGTCAATATCCCTGAAAATGCTAAATCCATACCTCGAACTGCATAAGGTAATTCAAGCCCATCCATCGACGGATCCGGGTTATCTAAAAGCCATTCACTAGCCAATCGTTCAACAACGGGCCCTCCAGGGAATGGGAAACCTTGTGCCCTTGCAAATTTATCCAACATATTACCTATACCGATATCCAGTGTCTCCCCTAGGACCCTATATCGTCCTTCCAATCGAGCAATCACTTGTGTATTACCGCCTGAAACATATAGCAATACAGGGTCATCGCAACCACACTGTTGCCGTCCAATTTCAATATGCGCTACACAATGATTAACTCCTATTAATGGAGCTTCCAAACGTTTTGAAATACCTCTTGCAATAGATGCCCCAATTCTAAGACAAGGCCCTAAACCCGGACCTTGTGAAAAAGCGACACTTGTAATATCACTAGGTTGTAAATTATTGACTGAAAGAAGTTTTCTAAATAATTCAGGAGCGAACTCCTTGTGATGGTCTGCTGCCTCACGAGGATGTATTCCACCCTTGTCTGGGCGCACAGTGTCAGAAACCGATGGATATGGAATGCCATTTCCATCTACAAGGCCGAATGACAAAGTGTGAGCCGTAGACTCGATTCCCAACGTCCAACCATCCCCGGCCATAACATTCCTAATATGACATTATTATTGAACCCTCAGCATTTAGCCCGTAATATGCGGACAGTTCTGGTAGATATTGGTCCGCTGGTTCACTTGTCTGGAGAAGGGCCTTTATCTGGATTAAATCTGATAGATGAAGAATCATTAATTGCTTTAGAAAAAGGAATAGTTGTTGAGGGCAATCAGATAGTAGAAATTCGTAATTCAGAGGAACTGATCGATGAATATGGAATCCCAAATTATTCGCTGGATGAATTATCTAAAGCTAATTTAGATAATAGTGCAGTAGTATCTCTCGAAGGGCGTTCTGTAATACCGGGGATTGTCGACTCTCATTCACATCTAATATGGGCTGGCGATCGTTCGAGAGAAGTCAGATGGAAATTAAATGGCATGACTTATTCTGAAATCGCTTCAAGAGGTGGAGGTATAGTATCTACTGTAAATGCTACAAGAACATCGACAAATTCGGAATTATTTGATCTAGGTATAGATCGACTAAAAACAGCATTTAAATCTGGAACCACGCACATTGAATCTAAATCTGGTTATGGATTGGACTTAGAAACTGAACTGCGATTACTTGAAGTTTCCAAGAAACTTTCACAATGTGTAGATTTACCATCGATAGACCACACATGGTTAGGAGCTCACGCTATACCGAATGGTTCAACTCATAAGGATTATTTTGAATCCCTGATTTCTGAGCAGTTACCAGGGATATGTGATCAAGGAATCGCTCGTTCTACAGATGTATTTTGTGAACCCGGGTGGTTCACAGTCGAAGAGTCTGAAGA
>CESI01026202.1_pt1 | contig 12923 bp, 9 predicted proteins | sample 356301 | NCBI WGS metagenome assembly CESI01 (sample SAMEA2621423, study PRJEB7988) | marine metagenome | biome: marine biome (ENVO:00000447); feature: deep chlorophyll maximum layer (ENVO:xxxxxxxx); material: "saline water (ENVO:00002010), including plankton (ENVO:xxxxxxxx)" | depth 40 m | reverse complement strand
AACTTGAGAATAGCCACCATAAGAAGTTAGCATATCTTGAACCTCACTCATGTAGTCACTTTTGCTTAATTCTTCTTTTATTACAAGGTCCCACAACCTATTTATACGTTTTGATTTTTCTTTATATGATGGACTCTTCGTTTTATAGGCCATTAAAAAAAGGGAGAGCGCCTTTGCTTCAGCGGATGGTTTTTCTGTTTTTTTTTTCATAGGCTTAATATGTATCGAATGTTGCGCGTAAATTAAGTTCGAATGCAATTTACATAATGTTGGCGGTAGTTGGTTTACCTTTTCTTATGATTTTTCCATTGCCAATAAAAGAATGGGAATACTGGTATAGGAAATGATTGTTTGGCGTCTATATCTGAAAAATATCCATTTATTGCAACAAGCTCAATTCTCATACTTCTTAAAAAACCAAATCGGTTCTTGTAAAATGGGGCTATTCTAAACCCATAGTTAAATTGCCTTTTTCTTGGGACATTTTCGAGATAAGTGAAAGTTGAGCCATAAGTATAACCTATATGATAGCTAATCCAATTTGATGGTCTGTAGTCTATTCCAATAGAAAAGTTGGGATTCCAGCTATTCGTAAATGTTTTAGTTTGAAAATTCAAGGAATCATTTTTTTGCATAATTAATTCCCCGATGTAATCAACTCCCGCAGATAAGTTAATGTCCAATTTATCTTTTATTCGATAACCAATACTTGGTTTGAAATGAAAATATGATCCATTTTCCCACATAGTCAGGGATGGGGTTTCAAACCGTTGAAGAGTATCCCAAAAGTGAACAAACATGGCTTCAATTCCTATTGTGGGCACTAATCCTTTTTGTGTATTAAATCGATACCTAAAATTAATACTTGGAATCGGTTTTTTTAGTTCAGTAAACGCCCCAAAGATCCAGGGTAATAAGTCAATTTGTGCTGTAAGTTTATCGGTAATCCCTACAAATGCCCAACTTGGAAAGGGTAAAGTTTGTATTGATTGAGCATATATCCATTCACCTTTTTTAAGAGTATATGGCGTTATACAATCAATAGGATGAAGGTAAGCATCATCTTTTAACGAATTTGTTTTCTGAATTGTATCCGTTTGCCCAAATAAAAATAATGGGAATAAAATTGATATTGCAAGTGTTCTTTTCTTCATTATTAATTACTAACAACGAGGGAATAAACGTATGACGTTTATTTCTTAGTTCAATAATCAAATATAGCAAAAGACCTCGGCAGTTTGCCGACCCTTGAAAACAGTATGAATAAACGAGGGTTTATTTTAGCAGAACTCCTTGTATGCCGCTGCCAAGTTGTGGGCAATCATTTCTGCAGATCCACCTTCAATATGGTGACGCTCTAAGAAATGCACCAATTTCCCATCTTTAAATAAAGCGATAGATGGCGATGATGGAGGGTAAGGAAGAAAGTACTTTCTTGCTTGTGCTACTGCTTCACCATCCACACCGGCAAATACGGTAGTTAATTGATCTGGCTTGTTTTCGCCATTAACAGAAAGCTTCACACCAGGCCGCATATTTCCTGCAGCACATCCGCAAACAGAATTTACAACAACAAGAAGGGTTCCTTCATTGTTTTGAATTGCGTGATCAACAGCATCTGCGTTTAATAACTCATTGAATCCAACAGTGGTTAGATCTTCTTTCATTGGCTTTACCATTTCCGGTGGGTACATTTTCTGTCTTTTTAAAGTGTGGTACAAAGTTAAGGAATTGATACATACTTTATGCATCTTGGAATTAAGTATTTTACGTGACGCGAACCGAAACAATCATATCGAACCTTGCCACAATTTCCTGCTGGTCGTTTAAGGCCCGAACTTCAATGGTTTCATTCACCCTAGACTTTTCTGCGATGCTCTTATCAATGGCTGCTTTTATCAGCTCCCCTTGCGTGCTTTCAAAAACAATGTCGCTTTCCGCTCTTTTGATGAATTCAGCATTCATTCCTTTGAAGGCAAAGGAAATCTCTTTACCAATCATTTTAGAGAAATAAAATACTTGAATACCTCCTGCGATATCTGCTCCTACGGCCAACGCTCCAAAATACATTGAGTTGAGGTGGTTTTTCGTACGCCTTCTTAGCTTAATACGTACACGAACAGATTTGGCATCAATCGAAAGCAGTTTTGGGTTGGTGTAGCCTATCAAGGGGATTTTCATCCGCCCTAATAAGAATAGTAACCACCTCATTTTTCGAATTGATACTTCCATTTTAATTTCCGATTAGTTTTTTGATCTCATTTAGTTTTAGCAATGCATCCATGGGCGTAAGGCCATTGATGTCTACGTTTTTGAGCTCATCATGAATTTGCTCTAGAACAGGGTCGTTCAGCTGAAAAAAGCTCAGCTGCATCGAATCATTTAAAGCAGCTTTAATTTCCTTTGAATTCTTTTTATTTCCTCCCGAATGTCTAGACTCAAGCTCTTGAAGCATCTGCTCAGACCTCCTAAGCACGCTTGACGGCATGCCCGCCATTTTCGCCACATGAATCCCGAATGAATGCTCGCTACCACCTTCTGTCAGCTTGCGTATAAATAGTATCTTTTTCCCAACCTCCTTAACAGCAACATTGAAATTCTTAATGCGTTTGAATTTATGGGTCATCTCATTGAGCTCGTGGTAATGGGTAGCAAACAAGGTCTTGCATTTTGCCTTTTTGGATTCGTGAAGGTATTCTGCAATCGCCCAGGCAATCGATATACCATCGTAGGTGCTTGTTCCTCGTCCAATCTCATCCAGTAAAATGAGACTTCTAGGCGAAATATTATTTAAGATGCTTGCCGTCTCATTCATCTCAACCATAAAGGTCGATTCACCAGAGGAAATATTATCTGAAGCTCCAACTCGGGTAAATACTTTATCCACAACTCCAATTTCTGCTTTTTCTGCAGGTACAAAGCAGCCCATCTGTGCCATCAGCACAATAAGGGCGGTTTGACGCAGCAAGGCACTTTTTCCACTCATATTGGGCCCCGTAATCATCATGATTTGTTGCGATTCGGGATCTAGCATTAAATCATTGGCAACATAGGGTTCGCCTAAGGGCATGGACTGTTCAATAACAGGGTGGCGGCCTTTGCTTATCTTAAGTTTTGTGCCCTCATTGATGCTCGGTTTACAGTAGTTGTTTTTTTCAGCAACCATTGCAAACGAGAGTAAACAGTCAATTCTCCCCAAAATTTGTGCATTGGTTTGAATAGGTAAAATATAGGCTGCCATTTCAAGAATCAGCTCCTGAAATAGGCGCTGCTCAAGTGCAAGTATTTTTTCTTCGGCACCAAGTATTTTATGCTCATAGATTTTGAGCTCCTCAGTAATATAGCGCTCGGCATTTACGAGGGTTTGTTTTCTAATCCACTCCTCGGGTACTTTGTCTTTGTGTGAGTTTCGGACCTCGATGTAGTAGCCAAAAACATTATTGAAAGCAATTTTTAGACTAGGGATTCCTGTGCGCTCAGATTCTCGCTTTTGCATTTCAGCAAGAAAATCTTTCCCGTGATAAGCAATCTCTCTCAAATCATCTAGCTCCTTATTCCAACCTGAATGTATGACCTCTCCCTTTCCAAATTGACCGGCAGGCTCCTCTGCCAATGTTTTGTCAATTAAGGCCACAAGTTTATCACAGGGATCTAGTTTGTTCAGCATTTCAGTGAGCCCTTCCGGGTTACTTTTCTTTTGAAGTAATGTTTTTATGCTTGGGATCTCAGTAAGTGTTCGTTTGAGGTGTGCGACCTCCTTTGGGTTCACCTTTCCTACGGCCACTTTTGAAATCAAGCGCTCTAAATCCCCAATGTTTTTTAGGCGCTGTGACAACTCGAAAGAAAGCTCTTGGTGCCCTTTCAAAAAGGAGACAACTGATAGTCGGCGTTCAATAGGCGCTTTGTTTTTTAGGGGCAAAACCATCCATCGTTTGAGCATACGTCCACCCATTGCTGTTTGGGTTTCGTCCAGAATATCCGCCAGTGTTTTTGCATTTTCATGCGAAGAGGACAAAAGCTCAAGGTTCCTGACCGTAAAGCGATCGAGCCAAACATACCGCTCTTCTTCAATTCGAGCAATGCTTGTAATATGGTCGAGTCTTTTGTGTTGGTTCTCGCCCAAGTAATGAAATATTGCTCCCGCCGCTACTGTGGCCTTGGGTAATTTATCAATTCCAAAACCTTTTAAAGTTTTGGTTTGAAATTGATTGTTTAGGGTTTCCTCTGCATAGTCTTTAGTGAAAATCCACTCGTCCAATCGAAAAGTGTAATGTTCCGAACCAAATGCATTTTCAAAGTCTGTTTTTTTGTTTTTCTGAAAGATAATTTCACTTGGCCGAAAGCCAGAAATTAATTTTTGCAGGTATTCGTGGTTCCCTTCTGCAACAAGAAACTCTCCCGTTGATACATCTAAAAAGGAGATTCCATGTGTTTTATCTGAAAGGTAAATACCACATAAAAAATTGTTTTTTCGTTGCTCCAGAACCTCATCATTAAAAGAAACACCTGGAGTAACTAGCTCAGTCACGCCTCGTTTAACAATTTTTTTGGTGAGCTTAGGGTCCTCGAGCTGATCGCATATTGCCACCCTCTCACCGGCACGAACAAGTTTGGGTAGGTATGTATTTAGCGAGTGGTGAGGAAAGCCCGCGAGTTCGATGTGTGCTGCCGCGCCATTTTTCCTTTTTGTCAGGATAATGCCAAGAATTTTGGAGGCAGTAACAGCGTCTTGGCCAAAAGTCTCATAAAAATCTCCCACACGAAAAAGCAATAAGGCCTCAGGGTGCTTCACCTTAATTGCGTTGTATTGTTTCATTAGAGGAGTCTCTGAACTCCCTTTTTCTTTAGAAGATTTCGCCAAATGAAATGATTTTGTAACTTTTGTAAAGTTAATAGCCTCTCGGTGCAAATCAAAGCGAGAGAAACATATATTTGGGATTAGATGAATAAAAAATTAAAACTTTGGGAGCTCGACCGTAAAACTCCGGAGGAGTTTCGAGGTCAAAAAAAGTTTCCCATTGTAATTATTCTTGATGATATTCGGTCTTTAAATAATGTCGGTTCTTTTTTCAGAACTGCTGATGCCTTTAACGTAGAGCAGGTTGTTTTAGCCGGGATTACCGCCTGTCCGCCACACAAAGACATTCGTAAGACAGCGCTAGGAGCCACAGAAACGGTGTGCTGGAAATATGAAGAAAACATCATCGATGAGGTAAAAGCTTTAAAGGCAAAAGGATACAAGGTGTGCGCTATTGAACAAACAGAGAAAACTACTTTTTTGCAGGAGGTTCAGGGATTTGACGCCAAGCCATATGTTTTGATTTTCGGAAACGAGGTCAATGGTGTTCAGCAAGACCTTGTTGATTGCGCAGACTTTGTAATTGAGATTCCACAGTTCGGAACCAAGCATAGTCTTAATGTAAGCGTTTGTGCGGGGATTGTTCTTTGGGAATTTTGTAAAAAATTCATTGAATGAAACAAATCTTATTTGTTTTTCTGCTTCAGGCCACACTTCTTTCGGCTCAGTCAAAAAACATTATCCTTCTTGACAATTGGCAGGATACTAGTCTCATCAGCAATTCAAGTGAGGTTCGATATAGCGGGCTTTTTACCTTCTCAAAATCGGCGGAGGAATACGCAGTAATCGGAACAACGGAGGGCGCCTCTTTTCTACAGCTTATTGAAAACAATGAAGTTTTGTTCATTGATCATATCGATGGAAATTATGTTTCTGCTCAGGCCATCACTAGAGAGTATAATCGATACCACAACTTTATTTATGCGATTGGAGATGAGGGAGATGCTAGCCTTCAAATTATAGATATTTCTTATTTGCCTGATTCGGTCGTGCTTGTAAATGAAATCCAAGATGAACGCGTTGGAAAGGCACACACCATTCAAATTGATTCAGTTAACGCACTACTTTATTTGTGCTCGGTTACACCCATTGTTAATGGTCAAGCTATGGGCTTAGTTCCTTTGCGTGTTTTTTCTTTAGAAGACCCACTTGAACCTCTTTTATTGTGGGAGGGATTCGATGACCTTGCCGAGGTGCATGATATGGAATTAAGGGATCAAATTGCAATTTTAAACTGTGGATTTGATGGGATTCGAGTCTATGATTTTTCAATTCCATCCGCCCCAACTTATCTTTCTAACCTTGAGTTTTACCAAAATCAGGGATACAATCATCAAGGCAGTTTAAGTCCGGATAAGAGCACCTACGTCTTTGCTGATGAAACACCGGGAACACGTATTAAGAAGTGCGCGGTCTCTCAAAATTATGACCTTCAAATACAGCATAATTTTGGTACTCCTGATACCCCATACCTAAAGACGCCGCACAATATTTATATCACGAATAACCTTGCCTATGTGGCTTATTACAATGATGGTTTAAGGATTTATGACTTACGCACCAATCCACCTGTTGAAATCGCAGCCTATGACACACACCTCGACCTTCCGGGAAACTCTTTTTCTATGTGGGGAGCCTGGGGCATAAGTGCGCAGCTTCCTAGCAAGCGAATTGTGGTTTCCGATCGCATTTCAGGTTTGTTTGTTTTTGATTTTGACCGTGATTTATTTGAAACGATAGTGCCTTCTGCAGACCTACTAGTTTTCCCAAATCCGCTTGATTCTGAATCCCCTTTGACCGTTAGATTACCTGAAGGAATAGCTTCTTCTTTTAGCATAAGAATTGTCTCGGCAATGGGTGCGGTTGTTCACCAAAGCGAAATCGATGACCAGACCTATGTGGCTTTAAACTTACATTTGGCGGCAGGTTGTTATACGCTTGAAGTTGGGTTAAACAATTCTTTTGACGGTACGGTTTATAGAAAAAACATAATCATAAACTGAATCTTTATAGGTCCCTATTGGGGTGCAATCAATTTCTGTTTGAACAAAAAGCCTTTTTTATTGTTTTAAAAGGTGAGGGCCAACATCCATGGAAATTTAATGAAGCAGCAAGGACATTATGATTATATATTTACAGGCCTAGGCGCAAGCTCCTGTATTTTGATTCATGAACTGCATCGTAAAGGACTTTTAAACCAAAAAAAAGTACTCGTCCTAGACCCTTCCACCAAAACCGTTAATGATAAAACTTATTGCTTTTGGTCCAAAGACTCTGATGAAATTACGCAAGATTTTTCTCCACTAGCTTCGCACAGTTGGTCAAAAATCAGTATTGATAACCTGCCTGCACAGGACATAGGAGATTTGAAATATTACCACATCAATAGTCTTGACCTATATAATTCAGCAAAGAAAATTTTAGCTGAGAACAAAGCCACCATTCTTAAAGAAGTAGTCCTAGACATTTTTTCAGATCACAAAACGTCCGTTGTTTCAACTTCAGGAAAGTATACGGGAGAATCAATTTTTGATGCACGTCCGCCAACTGTCCAGGAAACACTGCCTGAAGATCAAAACATATTGCAGTCGTTCATTGGATATAAAATTAAGCTCAAGGACAAAACATTGAATCCAGATGCGTGCACCCTAATGAATTTTAATGTCGCTCAGCAGGGGCATACACAATTTGTTTATGTTCTTCCATTTTCTGAGAATACAGCACTTGTTGAGCTCACTCGTTTTGGCACCGAAGCCATTTCAGAAAATGGCTCTAAAGAAATCCTGCAGACCTACATAAAAGAGCATTTTGGTGCTTATGAACTTACTGACATTGAACTTGGTGTTATTCCAATGTACATGGATTTAAAGTCCCCGAAACCTATAGATGGTGTTGTGCCGATTGGAACAAGGGCCAACAAGGTCAAGCCAAGCACCGGTTATGCCTTTAAAAACATGCACGCACACGCCAAATCCATTTGTGCCGAACACAGTGATAACAAAACAGCAACACGCTTCCGCCTTTATGATCGTTTATTGATTCTAATTTTAGCCGTTTGGCCGCACCAAGGTAAGCCGATATTTCAACGTTTGTTTCGGGTTAGAGATACTGCATATGTACTGAAGTTCCTTGATGAAAAAACAACGATTTGGGACGACATGAAAATGTTTTCAAAGCTGCCCATTGCTGTTTTTCTTCGTTCTTGTGTTGCTTTAATGATGCGTAAGGCAAAGCCTGCTTTGTTTTTATTCGGCCCGATCTTACTGTACTTTTCTCTTGAGTCTTTTGTGCCTGCAGTCACTGAATACGTCATGTATAGTGTTCTTGTTGTTGGACTCCTTCTTGTGGGTATCCCTCATGGAGCGATGGACCACATGACGGAGGCTTTGTCCAAAACGAAGCGAATAACTGCACCTTTTGTTTTAAAGTATTTAGCCCTAATGGCTTCTGTGTATTTGCTTTGGTTGTTTTCGCCTAGTTTTGCTTTATTGAGCTTTTTGCTTTATTCAGCGTGGCATTTTGGAGAAACAGACACTGAGGAATGGGGAATTCAATCCCCATTTATCGGAATGTTATGGGGTGTTTTGTTTTTTGTTGGTCTCTTTTCGTCTCATGTTTCGGAGCTTCAAAATGTGCTGCTTCTTTTGGATGCGGGTAGTCTAAACCTTTCACTTAATTATTCATTATTTTTTACAGGAGCGATTGGAGCTTCATTTTTATTAGCGTTGCTTTTTAAGCGTATCCAATGGCTGGTTTTGGTGTTTTTCTTGTTTATTAGTCAATGGGTCCCGTTGGTCATTTCTTTTGGAATTTATTTCATTTTCCATCATAGCTATAAGGGGTGGTCGCATCTCAAGGATTCGCTTGGGCAAAACAACTTCACCCTATTTAAAAATGCGCTTCCTTTCAATGCTGGGGCATTTATCTTATTTCTCTTTTTCTTTCTAAACCCTCAAGGCTCCCTAGAGACAAATACCTCTTTGTTCTTTGTCTTTATATCATGCATAAGTTTTCCGCACATATTTTGTATGCACAGGTTTTATGCGTTAAGAAAAAAGGGATAAAATAGTTACTGAAGCTTTACCAATAGCTGATCTCCTTCTTTGGATACTTTCGCTAAGTTTTTCTTACTTAAACCCTTCATGGCAACATCCCATGCTTTATTACTAAAGTCAAATTTTGATTTTAGCGCTGGTAGCTCTATCTCTTCATGTTTCTTTAGCTCTTCAAAGACGAGTTTCTCATTGTCGCTGAGCGCCACGGTCACTGCCTTTTTTTCAGGGCGCATTTGTGGAAAAAACAAGACCTCTTGAATGGATGAATTGTTGGTTAAAAACATACAAAGCCTATCTATTCCAATACCCATACCTGAGGTAGGGGGCATTCCGTACTCTAGAGACTTAACAAAGTCTTGGTCAATGAACATCGCCTCATCGTCTCCCTTTTCTGCAAGGCGGACCTGCTCTTCAAATCGCTCTTTTTGATCAATGGGATCATTCAGCTCAGTATACGCGTTGGCAAGCTCTTTTCCGTTAACCATTAGTTCAAATCGTTCTGTTAATTCTGGGTTGTCACGGTGCTTCTTGCAGAGCGGCGACATTTCAACAGGGTAGTCCGTAATAAAGGTTGGCTGTATATAAAGGTGCTCGCACTTTTCACCAAAAATCTCGTCAATGAGCTTTCCTTTTCCCATGCTTTCATTGGTTTCAACACCAAGCTCTTTACACGTTTTCCGCAGCTCATTTTCATTCATCTTGGAGATGTCAATGCCAGTATTCTCTTTTATAGAATCAATCATTGATATTCTTTTAAAAGGTCTTTTAAAGCTCACCTGGTTGTCTCCTATCTTCACGTCGGTTGTACCTAAAACATCCGTACAAATGGTTTCAAGCATATCCTCTGTAAAATCCATCATCCACTTGTAATCTTTGTAAGCAACATAGATTTCCATTTGTGTAAATTCTGGATTATGGGTTCGGTCCATCCCTTCATTTCTGAAATCTTTTGCAAACTCATACACACCATCAAAACCACCAACAATAAGACGCTTTAAATACAGCTCGTTTGCGATACGCAAGTATAGAGGAATGTCTAAGGCATTATGATGGGTAATAAAAGGTCTTGCTGCTGCCCCTCCTGGTATGGACTGTAATATCGGCGTTTCTACCTCTAGGTATTCTTTGCTATTCAAAAAAGTTCTCATGGAAGAAATGATTTTTGAACGCTTGATAAACGTCTCTTTTACATGAGGATTGACCACCAAATCAACATACCGTTGTCTATATCTGGTTTCAGGATCTGTCAGAGCATCGTATACTTTTCCGTCCGAATCAGTTTTTGGTAAAGGAAGCGGCCGAATGGACTTACTTAAAAGTGTAAGCTCTTTTACGCTGATGGATATTTCTCCAACCTGCGTTTTAAATACTGTTCCCTTGATGCCTATAAAATCGCCTAGATCGAGTAGCTTTTTGAACACATCATTGTAAAGGGATTTGTCTTCTTCAGGACAAATTTCATCTCTATTGACATATATTTGAATGCGACCCTCTGAGTCTTGTAGCTCTGCAAAAGAAGCTTTTCCCATAATTCTTCTGCTCATCATTCTTCCTGCAACACAGACCTCCTTGCCTTCTTCATAGTTTTCTAGAAGCGCTTTAGAAAGTGCATTTACAGGGTAAAGTGCAGCTGGAAACGGCTCAATATTTAATGTTCTAAGCTTGTTCAGAGATTCACGCCTCTGAATTTCTTGTTCTGACAGTTCTTGTTGGCTCATGAGCAAAAATTCGTTATAAAGTGCAAAGATAAAGGAAAACCCCATTTTATGAAGGGTTCTTTAGACTTATCAGTTTGTCTTTTCGGAACGCGCCAATAGACGATTCAATTCCACGAACTCCTCCTTGGTAAATTCTCTCCATTTTCCGATGGGGATATCCAGTTCAATATTCATAATCCTGACTCGCTGTAGTTTTGTCACACGGTAGTCTAGGTATTCACACATGCGCCTAATTTGTCGATTTAGCCCTTGTGTAAGTACGATACTAAATTCATTCTGCCCAATCTTCTTCACCTTACATGGCTTGGTGGTCGTATCCAAAATCGGAATACCTGAAGACATTCGTTTAATGAAGGTTGAGTTTACAGGTCTATTCACCCGAACAATATATTCTTTTTCATGCCCGTTTCGAGCCCTTAAGATCTTGTTTACAATATCTCCATCATCCGTTAAGAAAATCAAACCTTCACTTGGTTTGTCCAACCTCCCAATAGGAAATATACGAGTAGGGTAGTTAATATAATCAATAATATTATCCTTTTCCACTCCTGTATCCGTTGTGCAAACGATACCGATGGGTTTGTTGAAAATCAGGTAAACCGGCTTGTCATTCTTAGGAGAAACGGAGCACCCATCTACCTCTACAGAATCATGCTCTTGAACCTTAGTTCCTAGAACAGGAACTTCACCATTCAATGTCACACGACTGCGTTCTATCAGCTTATCGGCCTCTCTTCTTGAGCAGTATCCGACCTCGCTGAGGTATTTGTTTAGGCGAACAGGGAACTTATGGTTTTCACTCATGCCTCAAAGATAATCAAAGCATTGTTTTCAATAAAATACTTCAGGGCATAAAAAAAGGGGGCAGAGCCCCCTTTAATTTGAAAATCTTATTGCTTATTTTTTGAAAAACTTGCTGGTTAAAGAACCATTTTCGTTGTTCAATCGAAGCGTGTACATTCCATTATCTAAATCTGATACAGCAATACTTTGGTTTGCAGTTGTCCCTTCAGAAACAACCTGACCTAAAGCATTCAAAATAGAATAGCTATAGCTTTCATTACCGTCAAATTGAATTGTATTTACAGCCGGATTTGGATACACGTTTACCACTAAATCAGTAGCTTCATTAATTCCAGTACTCGGAGGCAACAAGACGGCATCAATAATATGCACAATTCCATTATCTGCTTCCACATCTGGTGTAGTTACATTCGAGGTATTGATCATAACACCACTAGTTAAATCCACGTTAATGTTACTACCGTTTAGTGTAGGAACTGGACCATTAACTAGATCGCTTGATTCAACAATTCCACCCACCACATGATATAACAATACATCTGAAAGATTAGGAAGCGCTAAAATTCCCGCAAGGTCCGTATCAAGCGCTGCTGCAAGAGCATCGAAGGCATCATTGGTTGGCGCAAAAACAGTGAGCTCACTGTATGGATCTGACAATGCTGGTAATAATTCTGCAGTAATAACTGCAGTCGTCAAGGTAGAAAAGCCATTATCAATAGCAACGTCAACTACAGTTTCAAATGGTATAAGAACACCATCTAAAACATGAACCACGCCATTGTAACATGAAATGTCAGTTGCAGTGACTTGAGCTTGGTTTACAAACACTTCGCCTGAACCTTTAACGGTTACCTTAAGCGTATTCGTTTGGCTTACTGGAGCTACAATTGCTCCATTCGACAATTCAGCTGCTAGTACTGGAGCACCGAGAACATGATAAGCAAGAACGTCTGCTAAAAATTCTGGAGGTGTAACTGCTTCGGTAAGTAAGTCAGCTACGGATACACCTACCCACGCTGCTAATGCTTCAAAGGCCTCGTCTGTTGGTGCAAATACAGTGTAAGAAGCTAAAGGATTTGTTAAAACAGGCATAAGTTCTGCATAGATTACAGATGCTGCCAAAGAGTTAAATCCATTATCAATGGCTACGTCAATAACTGTTTCAAATGGAAGTAAAACAGCGTCTACAGAGTGAACTACTCCATTATCAGCAGTTAAATCTGCACCTACCACCAAGGCTTGATTGGCATATACACTGCCCGCTGCAGTTTTAGTAAGCTTTAAAGTATTCGTAGTGGAGACTGCTTCAACAATAGCCCCATTGGTTACATCCGCTGCAGGAACAGCTGCTCCTATAACGTGATACGTTAAAACGTCTGATAAATTGGGCAATGCAAGAATTCCATTTAGGTCTGTTCCTAGAGCGGTTGCTAATGCGTCGAAAGAAGCATTTGTTGGCGCAAAAACAGTGAACTCAGCCGAAGCATC
>CESI01041811.1_pt1 | contig 12965 bp, 11 predicted proteins | sample 356301 | NCBI WGS metagenome assembly CESI01 (sample SAMEA2621423, study PRJEB7988) | marine metagenome | biome: marine biome (ENVO:00000447); feature: deep chlorophyll maximum layer (ENVO:xxxxxxxx); material: "saline water (ENVO:00002010), including plankton (ENVO:xxxxxxxx)" | depth 40 m | reverse complement strand
AGTGTATAGCACCCTAAGGGATACTACGACACCATACACGGAACGTTGTGCGTCATATGACGAATGAAAAACACTCATGATAAAAATTAAATTATTTACTGCCATAGCTTTGTCGCTCATTCTAAATTCTTGCAATGGACAAAAAAACAAGAATAAGATAAACCAATCTATAAACTCAGAAAAGAAATTAGAAGATAGTAAACCAAATACATACAATACTAAAAACTCTTTGTTTTATTCGGATATTAATAATCAAATTAGTCAAGTTGTAAGGACAATTTTTCAAGATAGCAAAGGTGACATTTGGTTTGGAGGAGAAGGTGGTGCTTTTAGATTTTCCAATAAATCGCTTACTCATATTGACGGTATAAAAAGTAAATCAGGGGAAAAAGTTATAGTAAAAGATATTGCGGAAGACAATGATGGGAAAATCTGGATTGGACATACGGATGGGATTAGTAGTATTGACGGAGAAAAAGTGACAGATTATTACGAATCTGACGGATTAATAAGCGATGATGTATGGTCAATTTTTTAGAGATTGGAGAATGCCAACCAACACTGAAAGGAATGAATTGTATATTCAGCAAATAGCAATCGGTGGTTTTGGCGGTGACTACTATTGGAGTTCTACGGAGAACTCGGCCAGTGAAGCGTTCTTTCAAGATTTCTCCACTGGTTCTCAGTTCGGTTACCTTAAGAGCAACATTAGCAATGTGCGTGCTGTACGGGAATTCTAATTCCAAACTCTAAAAAAGCGATTTATTAAACTGTCAAATGACATTCAAAATAATTAGGGAGAAAACCTGCTAAACCTCAGAAGAACTAGTTACTTCGTTTTTAGGGACCCTAAGCAATAAAAGTACTCCCAAAACAAAGAAGACCACTAGCGAAACTAAAGATAACCTCATCCCACTTAAAGCAGTATCTGACACACCAGAATTCATAGTACCCACTTCTTCCAAATAAGCGAACATAAAAAGACCGATAGCTAGACCTATTTTCTCAGAAACATCGTAAAAACTAAAATAGGAAGCTGTATCCTTAACTTCAGGAATAAACTTAGAAAAAGTAGACCTTGATAAAGACTGAATCCCACCCATAACAAAACCTACGATGGCTGCCATTACATAAAATTCGGTGGGTGAATGAATGAAAATAGCGCCTACACATAAAAAAGCCCAAAAAATATTAACTATCACTAAAGCCTTTACGTTGCCCCATTTGGCACTCATTCTGCTCATAACATAAGCCCCTGGGATAGCTATCAACTGAATTAGCATTATACTAATAATTAATCCATTAGTTTTAGATGTATCATCCAGCCAGTCTATTTCCTTAGCCGCAAAATAAGCTGCTACCAACATCACCGTTTGAACACCCATAGAGTAAACGAAAAATGCTTGAATGTATCTTTTAAGCCTTACCGTACTCTTCACCATCTGCCATACATACTTCAACTCTCTAAAACCTTTAACTAAAATTTTGGCATCCATTAAAGCCTTTGATTTGCCGGCTGGAAGCACATAAAGAGAATATTGGGTAAATACAAGCCACCATAAACCAGTCATTACAAAAGCCCATTTAATTTCCATTATCTTCCCTAAATATAATCCTAGAATAGTAGCAAGGAGAATCACACTCCCCACATAGCCAAATGAAAAGCCTTTAGCTGAAAGTTTATCGTGCTCTTCGGAAGAAGCTATTTCAGGCAAGTATGAATTATAAAAAACGATTGACAACCAAAACCCAATTTGGGCCATTATGTACAACAAGATAGTAGCGAAGAGGCCACTAGTAGCACTGGCATCAAAGAAAAACAAACCCATGCACGACACTGCACCTATTGTCGAAAACAACCTCAGAAAAAATCTTTTTCTACCTAAATAATCCGCCACACCAGTAAACATAGGCATCAATAAAGAAATAATCACAAACCCTATAGCTCCTGTATAACCTATTAAAGCAGTATTTACAAATTCTCTTCCTAGAAACTCTACTGTATTAGAAATAGTCTCGACCCCATCTATGAGAATAGTTTTTTTAGTTGAGGCCTCATAATAAATCGGAAATATCGCTGAGGTAATAACTAGAGAATATACACTGTTAGCCCAATCATACATAGCCCATGCATTCTGAGTGGTTTTCTTGGAGTAGGTCTTCATGTGGGGTGAAAGTTATAATAAGGTGTTTAATTCACCAAATTAGAAGGTAGTAAAAGCTTTAAATTTGCGGTGCAAATTTATTTTCTGCAATGAAACAACATTATGATATAGCTATAGTAGGAGGAGGAATCATAGGAGCGGCCACGTTCTTTAAACTTTCAGAGAGGTTCCCTAATAAGAGTATCGTGCTCATAGAAAAAGAAAAAGTACTGGCAGGTCACCAAACCGGAAATAATAGTGGGGTGATTCATTCTGGACTTTACTATACACCTGGCTCACTAAAAGCGGTGAATTGTATCCAAGGCAGAAGAGAGTTAGTGAAATTTTCCCAAGAGCATAAAGTGGCTCATGAAGTCTGCGGAAAAGTAGTAGTAGCTACCGAAGAATGGGAGCTTCCCCAAATGGAGAAAATCTACCAAACAGGACTTCAAAATGAAATTGAAGACATGGAAAAAATCACAGCAGACCAAGTTCGTGAAATAGAACCAAACTGCAATTCAATTGGAGGAATAAGAGTAGGCTGTACGGGAATTATAGACTATGGAGGAGCCACTGAAAAGATGACCGATTTGGCCCTAGCCGCCAATCAATCCAACGCCTTAAAACTGGGAGAGGAGGTACTTAATTTCACGAAAAATGCAGAATTCACAACTATACAAACGAGTAAATCTGTTTATAGCTGTGGTAAATTAATAGTTTGCGGCGGTCTTCAAGCCGATAGATTGGCTAGAAAAGATGACGTGAAGCTTAAGGAGAAAGTAGTGGGTTTTAGAGGTGATTACTATGAATTAACTGATCAAGCGAAGCATAAAGTGAAGCACCTTATCTATCCTGTCCCTAATCCCGATTTTCCGTTCTTAGGTGTTCATTTTACACGAATGACTAACGGAGAAATAGAGTGCGGACCAAATGCGGTATTCACTTTTAAAAGAGAAGGATATGGAAAAACTGACTTTAGTTTAAAAGATACTGCAGATGCACTAAGTTATCCTGGAACATGGAAACTTTTCATGAAAAATATGAAATTTGGAATCAACGAATACAGAAGAGCCTTTAGTAAAAAGTTGTTTCTAGAAACATTGCAGCGTATGGTTCCCTCTCTTACCATGGATGACATTAGACCAGGAAGAGCGGGGGTAAGAGCACTTCTTCTGGGTCAAAACGGAGACACTAGGGATGACTTTAGAATAGAGTACACCAATCATTCTATTCATGTTTTAAACGCACCCTCTCCTGCAGCTACGGCATCTTTAGCCATAGGGTCTCAGATAGCAGACATGGCTCAAAAGCACTTTGGCTACTAGCCAATTTCTTTTCTAACCATAGCTATTAGTAATGATTGGCTCTGAAATCGCAGAAAACTTGAACTAGAAACTAAACTACAAGGAGATAACTGTTTACTGCTCGATAAAAAATAAAAAGGAAAAAAAGAAGTCGTTATAGAGCTACTTTTTCTTTTCAGTACAACAGCTTAAATCATGGAACAACCAAGAGAAGGCTAAAATGATCAAAAAGGAAAAAGATTTCCGTAGTCAACAAATACAATAAATAGCGCTCGCACCCGATTCAAACTCTACAAATGGGACTGCAAAATATAGGTTTAGTCTATAAACCCTTGCTCTCGCATCCATTCATCATTATAGACTTTACCTACGTATCTACTTCCGTGATCGTGGAATAATACTACAGTAATGGAATCTTCCGTAAGCTGATCTTTCATTTGACGAATTACCTGAAATGCTGATCCACATGAATAACCTAATAGTAATCCTTCTTTTAAAGCCAGTTCTCTAGCTACTAGAGCACCCTCTTTATCAGTTACTTTTTCGAAGTGATCTATTAAATCGAAATCTACATTTTTAGGAAGAATATCTTCCCCTATACCCTCAGTGATGTATGAATGAATTTCATTCTCATCGAAAATTCCAGTCTCGTGGTATTTCTTAAAAACAGATCCGTATGTATCGCCTCCCCAAAGTTTCACCTCAGGGTTTTGCTCTTTTAAATACTGACCTACACCTGAAATAGTCCCTCCAGTTCCTACCCCGACTACAAAATGAGTTATTTTTCCATCTGTTTGGTCCCAAATTTCTGGACCAGTAGTTAAGTAATGAGCCTTTCTATTAGAAAGATTATCATACTGAAATGGATAAAATGAATTAGGAATTTCATTGGCTAATCTTGTAGCCACGCTATAATAACTTTCGGGATGATCTGCTTCTACATTCGTAGGACACACTTTTACATCTGCTCCCATGGCTCTTAAAATATCTATTTTCTCTTTACTCTGCTTATCACTCATAGTACAGATAAGCTTGTACCCTTTAACACATGCAGCTAATGCTAACCCCATACCTGTGTTACCAGAAGTACATTCTATAATAGTTCCTCCCGGCTTTATTTTTCCCGCTTTTTCCGCATCTTCTAACATCTGCAAAGCCATTCTATCCTTGGTAGAATGTCCAGGATTAAAATATTCCACTTTAGCCCAAACTTCACCTGGAATATCCTTGGCTATATTATTTAATCTTATCAATGGAGTATTACCTATAGATCCTAGAATGTTATCATAAACGCGTTTCATATCTGTCTTTTTTTAGCGCAGCAAAAGTACTCTTTTAGAAGTAACAATAGTTCAACAACCAAAGAGTTAGTCAAACTTAATGGCCCTTACAGGATCTATCTTAGAGACATATAATACTGGAAGAATCATAAATAAAATACAAATAACCAATGTTATAAGATTTATCTGACAGACATAAGTCCAGTTTAAGTCTATCGGAACTTCATCTAAAATATATTTTTCAGGGTTTAACTTTACCAATCCAAATTTATCTTGAAGAATACAAAAGCCTAAGCCTAAAATATTCCCCACGATTAAACCGATTACAAGAATTCTGCCAGCAAGCACTATAAAAAGACCACTAAGCTTCGAAGTACTCGCGCCAAATGCCTTAAACAATCCTATCAAACTCGTTTTTTCTATGATGATTATCAAAATAGCACTAGCTATATTAATGATAGCGACGAATATCATAAGGATAATTATTATAATGACATTTATATCCAGTGTAGCAAGCCAATTAAAGATCTCTGGAAACCGAGATAATATAGTATCACTTCGGTAGTAGTAAGGCAAAGAAAAAGTTAACGCGTCATCCGCATTTAATATGGACTCATAGTCCGTGAGCAGCACTTCATATCCGCCACAGTATTCAGAATGAGTACCACCCGAACTAACCACTAATGGCAGCAATCTAAGCGGGTCTTCACCGTCAACCGAAAACATAATTCTAGACGTATCTGGAATAGTTTCAAACCTATCTCTTACGATCAACTCTATTCTGGAAGTATCCTCGTAGCTCAAATAATGTGGCCCCGATCCACGCCATTTTATTTTATTCCATTCAAATTTTAAAAGTCCTTCACCCCCAAAGCCAAATCCTTCAAATTTCCATCTGTTTTTCTCTTTTTCCTCCGTTACTTTTACTTGAGACTCTATACCCCACTTGCTTATTTTGGCCATTATATTTATAGGCACAAATACGAACTGTTCATCGAACTCTATAAATCCAGAGTTATATATTCCTACCACTTTAAAAGTTCTAGGTTTTAAATCTTCCTGGTTAAGCACGAAATATACAGTCAACCTCTCTCCGACATTTATTCTTAGTCTTTTAGCTATAGTTTCGGAAAGCATTATGTGGTTCTTCACCTCTAATGAGTCTGCTGATAGAGTAGTCCCCTTTACTAATTTATCATTGAAAAAAGTCCAATCAAAATCCGAAGAAACTCCTTTAATTATAGCTCCTTCTATGTCTTTTTTTGTTTCTAATATCCCCGGCTTTATCGCGAATTTCTGGACATGCTTAACAGAACTTATTTTTTGGATTTCACTGACAAGTGAATCATTAATTAACATTGGAACGGACTCTTTGCTCTGAGCTCCAGAGTTTTGACTTATCTGCACATGAGAACCGAAACCAACAACTTTATCTCTAACCTCATTCTGAAAACCTATTACTATAGCTATACTTATAAGCATCACTGCTATACCAAGAGCCACGGCTCCTGTAGCTATATGAATAATAGGCCGTGAAAAGCCTTTTTTAAAGCCCTTTCCTGAGCTAATTCGTTTTGATATGTACCAGTAAAAGTTCGTCATATAAAGTCATCTACAAAAATAAGCCAAGCTGCTTTAGAATAGCTACTTCTCGATGTATCTCTCGAGATTTGACAAAAATCGACACAGCTAAGCTATAGTCAACAACATTTTATTCAAAGAGAATTCAAATTCTAGCTTATTGGTTAGAAACATTTTTAATCTTTGAAGAAAGCTGATACGGTTTTTGTAATATACGCTATCATGAAATTCATCTTATACACTATTTCTCTTCTCGTTCTTTCATGCGCCCTGAAGGTGGATACTGATTCTACTGCAGTTTTGGAACTTAAAAATGACCCCGCGCACATTCAACAAATAGAAAATTGCTTAATGCCACTTTCAGAAAATTTTAAAACTGGTGCAGACCAGATAATAACAGTATTAGAGCTACTCAGAGATAAAAATGTAGGCGTAGTCGGCAACCCTTCCTCACAGATAAATGGTGTTCATCTAGTGGATACTTTAATGGCCCATGGAATAGCATTGCAGCGCATATTCTGCCCTGAGCATGGGTTTAGAGGAGAGGGAGCTGCGGGGGAAAAAATTAATAACTCTCAAGATGAGAAAACAGGGCTTCCTATTATTTCGCTCTATGGGGGAAATAAAAAACCCTCATTAGAATTACTTAAAGATTTAGATGTACTCGTTTTTGACATTCAAGATGTAGGAGCTCGGTTCTACACATATATCTCTACTCTGCATTACATTATGGAGGCAGCAGCTGAAGCTGGGATAAAAGTACTGGTATTAGATAGACCGAACCCGAATGCACATGTAATAGATGGGCCTATTCTAAATACTGATTTCAAATCATTTATAGGAATGCATGCCGTTCCAGTCTGTCACGGAATGACGATCGGGGAGTATGCTCTTATGATCAACGGAGAAGGGTGGTTGAAGAAAAGCCTCTCATGTGATTTGAAAATTATTTCATGCTTAGAATATACTCATTCTACTAGGTATTTTTTACCAGTAAAGCCAAGTCCCAATTTACCTAACTACAAAAGTGTAATTCTCTATCCTTCGCTGTGCTTTTTTGAAGGGACCTCAGTTAGTGTAGGGCGCGGAACAGATAATCCCTTTCAGGTTTACGGCCATCCAAAACTTAGAGGAGACGGAACTTTTTTCACCCCAGAACCTCGAAAACAGGCTCCTTCACCAAAGCTAAAATACATAAAATGCAATGCTTATTCGTTTGATTATGAAGAAACTGAAAAATACATCTGCTCAGCAAAGCTCAATTTAAGTAGTCTATTAAAGGCTCATGAAATTATAGGTGAAAATTTTTTCAGTAGGCCTGAATTCTTCGATTTGCTGGCAGGAAGTGATGACTTAAGGAAACAAATTTTAGAAGGGAAAAATGAAGCACAAATAAGAGAATTATGGCACGATGGACTTCAAGAGTTTAAAAAAACACGTTCGAAATACCTTCTATACCCTTAAAAATAGGTAATTTCACAATTTATAAATTGGACTTATGTATAAGAGAATTCTCATTTTTTTAATCCTTGATGTGATGCTTTTCGCTTCTTGTAAAAAAGAAACTACACCTAACGATTTAACTTATATCTGTGAATGTGGAAGCTTATCTCTTGATGGCAATGAATACCAGCTTACTGATGCTCATTGGATAACTTTAGCAATTGATACAGATGATTTTGGGGTTGACGTTATTACGGGTAAAGACTATTACACAACTACCAAAATAGAATTAGAAGGAGAAGAAGATCCTCATCATTTAAATATGAGAGTAGTTATTCCAGATCTAAATGAGGGGAATCTTATAGGCTCAAGTAATGTCAGACTCTTCCAAGCTCATCCAGATTCTAATAATGTTGCTTTTATAATAGAAGAGGTTAATTTCAATTCTCTTTCTCCTTCAACCAAATATGTAGTTACTGCTGGAGCCTTTCAATTGACTCAAGGCTCGATATCTGATGAAGTTACATTTCAATTAGATATCGCTCCTTCCATAGACGGAACAATTCCTTTGACAACCTCATCATATTTCAACGGTAGTTTTCTCGCTGATAAAGAAGAACTTTAATTCTCCTCTAAAGCTTTTTCTTTTAAATAATTCAATAGAAATGTAAGTTGAAAGTCTATATTTCTCTGAACATCATACTTATCCATGTCTACAAGTCATAAATTGGGCTTGTTTTTGGTAACCTCAAAAGAAAAACTGTCGTAATCAAGCACATTATATCTTGAAAACCATTTTAAACATATCTTTCATGCTCATCATCAGCATTATTACTAATGATGTTAGCGCCCAAGATGAATACCTATCTCGTTCCTGGCCTAATGGGAATCCAATGGTACTGTATTTTCTAAAATCAGGAACTTCAGAAATTCTTAAAGAACAAGTATTCTATAGGAATGGTCAATTAGACTATGAAGGAAGTTATGAGAATGGTTTAGAGCACGGCTTTTGGACTTATTATTGGGAAAACGGTTCAATGAAATCTCAAGAGTTTTATCAAAATGGTCTTGAAGAAGGCACTTTGTATGACTATGATAAATTAGGTGACAAGCACATGGAGTACATCTATAATAAAGGAGTATTAGTCAGCAAGACTTGTGTTAACTAATAAGCTCAATAGAATATGCTGAGGCTGTAATTAGTTTACAGGGGCTTATGCTACTTTATATTACGATTACGCATCGACTGGAATCTAGTAATTTAGATATCTTACAAATAAAATCTGAAGCAAAAACTGAAAAACAAAACTAAAGACCGCTATAAATAAGTTACTAAGAACACATACTCTTTCGTGGTGGGGCAAATTTTGTCAAGTTAATCCCTAAAACTGCACTCCTGTATTCTTCCATTGTAGGTGTCCTTCCAAGAATTGCAGAAAGAACTACGACCGGTGTTGAAGCCAATAGTGACTCGCCTTTCTTGCGGGCTGAATCGGCAACTACACGCCCTTGAAAAAGACGGGTAGAAGTAGCCATAACAGTATCTCCTTTTTCAGCCTTTTCTTGGTTTCCCATACAAAGGTTACATCCAGGCCTTTCGAGATACATCATATTCTCATATTCTTTTCGAGCCAAATTCTTAGGAGCATTGTCGTTAAATTCAAAACCAGAATACTTCTGTAATACATCCCAATCACCTTCTTCTTTTAGTTCATCAATAATATTATAGGTAGGAGCTGCAACAACTAAAGGAGCATTAAATTTAACTTTACCATGAATATTTTCAAGATTTCGAAGCATCTGAGCAAGTATCTTGAGATCTCCTTTATGAACCATACAGGATCCCACAAAGCCAAGGTCTACTTTTTTCTTTCCACCATAATGCGAGAGGGCTCGAATCGTGTCGTGAGTGTATCGCTTAGAAACGTCATCATTATTCACGTCAGGATCGGCAATCATAGGCTGCGAAATAATATCTAAATCCACCTCAAACTCGGCAAAGTATTTCGCATTCGAATCAGGAGTTAATGGTGGTTTTTTTCCAGATCTTATCTCGGATATCCTTTGATTAGCCTTGTCAATAAGACCTTGAAGAACTTGCGGCGCATTGTCCATTCCCTTGTTAATCATGATCTGAATTCTGCCTTTAGCAATATCTAAAGATTCTATCAATGTTTCATCTTCAGAAATACAAATCGAAGCCTTTGCCTTCATTTCAGCAGTCCAGTCAGTAAATGTAAACGCCTTATCCGCCAATAGTGTACCAATGTGAACCTCAATAATTCGGCCCTGAAAAACATTTTCGCCGCCAAAATTGTCAAGCATTTGAGATTGTGTCGCATGAACCACATCGCGAAAATCCATGTGTTCCATCATTTCACCTTTAAAAGTGACTTTTACCGATTCAGGAATAGGCATTGAAGCCTCACCCGTAGCAAGTGCGAGGGCAACTGTTCCTGAGTCAGCACCAAAAGCGACACCTTTAGACATTCTAGTGTGAGAGTCTCCTCCAATTATAATTGCCCAATCGTCTATTGTAAGGTCATTTAAAACCTTATGAATAACATCTGTCATGGCGTGATATTCTCCTTTGGGATCCCGGGCAGTGATCAGACCAAAATCATTCATAAACTTCATAAGTCTGGGAATATTTTCTTGTGCTTTCTCATCCCACACAGAAGCAGTATGACATCCAGATTGATATGCTCCATCTACGATTGGCGAAATAATTGTAGCGGCCATAGACTCCAATTCCTGAGAGGTCATCAAACCAGTTGTATCTTGAGAACCGACAATATTAACCTCAACACGAACGTCAGAACCGGCATGTAAAACTTTTCCAGGAGTACTTCCTACAGCATTTCTATTAAATATTTTTTCTACTGCTGTCAATCCCTGCCCTTCATGAGATATCTCTTTTGAAGGCGCAAATACTAAAGGCATATCTACACCTAAAGTTTTTGCCGCAAAAGTTTGAAGTTTTTTACCAAAAACGATAGCATAAGAACCTCCTGCTCTCATAAATTCCATTTTCTGAGGGGTAAAAGCAGCAGAAATGTCGCTTAACTCCTTATCTCCATTATATAATTTCTTCTTTTTTGTATTTATGGTAAGGACCGTTCCTGTTTCAACAGAAAACAATTCTTCAAGAATAGCTTCACCATCCTCATCTCTCAGTGTATTGCCTTCTGTATCTTTTTTCTTAACCCAGTTTTTAAGATCCAGACCAATTCCTCCAGTCACACCAACAGTTGTAAGGAAAATTGGAGAGATACCATTTGTTCCGGCAACAACTGGAGCGATATTAATGAATGGGACATAAGGACTTGCCTTTTTACCAGTCCATAAAGACACATTATTCACACCTGACATCCTAGAAGACCCAACTCCCATTGTACCTTTCTCAGCGATCAACATCACGCTCTTATCAGGATGCTTTTCCTGTAAAGCGAGGAGTTCATTTTGCCGCTCAGTATTATGCTCAAACATACACTTACCATGCAGCTCTCGATCTGATCTCGAGTGTGCATCCCCTCCTGGAGAAAGTAAATCTGTGGAAATATCTCCGATACCAGCAATGTAGGTTACAACCTCAATTTCTTCCTCTACCTCTGGCAGCTTTGTGAAGAATTCAGCCTTTGCATAACTTTCAATAATTTCTTTGGCAATTTTATTACCCTTTTTATACGCATTCCCTAAACGTTCTGTGTCCGCTTCATAGAGAAAAACTTGGGTTTTGAGAACATCTGCGGCTGCTTTTGAGATAGCAATATCAAAACCAAGAGCTAAATCAATTAAGACCTCAACAGAAGGGCCACCTTTCATGTGCGACAGTAACTCAAAAGCAAAGGTTGGTGTAATTTCATCTAAAACGGATTTACCAAGAATAATTTCTTTTAAGAAAGTTGACTTTACACCCGCAGCACCAGTGGTTCCAGGAAAAGTGTTGTATATGAAGAAATCTATAGATTCTTCTCTGTGTATATTGCCAAAATCTTTGATTTGCAAAATAATCTGACCCAGCAATTCAGCACCATCAATAGGTTTGGGATTTAACCCCTCTCTTTTTCTTTCTTCTATTTCTTTGATATAATGGTCGTAAATATTCATAATTGAAGTCTTTTTCAATATTAAAAGTAGTTTTAGAAATAAAGTGTTTCTCCTTTTTCTATAAATTATCGAAGAACGTCATGAGAGAGAGATTGAGCTTAATTTAACGCAATTACACACATCACATTTAAATAAAAAAACATGCTTTATGTATCATTATCAATATACAACCCTTTCAAAGATTTCATAAAAAAATATTCTGTACAATTATTAAGCTTTTTTGCTGCTCACGTTTCTGACGCCATAACTCTTTCACAGTATTTAAAATAATGGCTTTTGATCCTGTCAATCTCAAATCCCGTCGCAACATTTTGTGTGATGCGAATTTAAAGAAATTGAACGAAGTATCAATAGAATAAGTCGAAGGATGAATAGATAACCAAACGTTCATGATATACGAAATTTTAAAATATTCCAATTCATTAAGAAAAAATGAATATTCACCAATGTATTTTTTTAGCCGTAATCTTATACTTTATTCGCTTTGGCCTATGTGATCAAACCTTAATTTTACTCTTGTGAAAAGAAAAGCAGTTATCGAGAATATAAATGTGGCTATTAAGTCGGTGAAAGCTCAACTTCTAAGGACTACTCTTACAGTTCTTATTATAGCGATAGGGATTACCGCTTTGATAAGTATAATCACTGCCACTAGTGCCTTAGAGAAAAAAATAAGCAGTGAGTTCACCTCTCTGGGTACTAACACATTTATCATCAAAGCAAATAACACCTCAGGAAAACGAGGAGGTCAAGCCAATAAAAAGTATGCTGACATAAGCTACTCTGAAGCTAAAGAGTTTAAACGAAAATATCCCAGGGAAGATCTAGTAAGTATAGCAGCTATAGCAAAATTTGGGGCTACAGTCAAACACCTTTCTGAATTAACAAACCCTAACGTAATGGTTAATGGAGTAGATGAGAGTTATTTAGAACTCTCTGGGTACTCTATAGAATCTGGTAGAAATTTTTCTAGGACTGAAATTTATTTAGGAAACAATGTAGTAGTGATTGGCTCAGATATAGTAAAAAAACTGTTTAAAAATCCTGAAACAGCTTTAGGTTCTAGCATATCTATAGACTCTCGGAAATTCACTGTCATAGGA
>CESI01150221.1_pt1 | contig 13004 bp, 9 predicted proteins | sample 356301 | NCBI WGS metagenome assembly CESI01 (sample SAMEA2621423, study PRJEB7988) | marine metagenome | biome: marine biome (ENVO:00000447); feature: deep chlorophyll maximum layer (ENVO:xxxxxxxx); material: "saline water (ENVO:00002010), including plankton (ENVO:xxxxxxxx)" | depth 40 m | reverse complement strand
CCCTCTTCGTCTCGAATCCAAGTGTCTTCACTACCAATGCTACCCTCTGAATAAACCACTTTTGGCTCAATAGCCATTGTTCCTCCAACGGGTAATGGCCGGTCAAAGCCCGCTGCAACAACGGGTGATTCATCCAACTGAAGCCCCACTGAATGGCCGAGGAATCGACTTTGGTCGGGGGCCATGCCCATGAGATTGTCTTGATATCCAAGTTCGATTGCTAGCGCATAAGCCTCGTTCCAAGCATCTTCGCAGGTATCACCTCGGTCAAGCACATCAACGACTGTATCCTTGACCGCTAACATGTCTTCGAGACGTTGATGCCATTGTTCAGACAAGGTACCTGCAACGAACATTCGAGTCATGTCAACAATGTAACCGCGATGGGCATGAACCAAGTCCACTAAAACCGGTTCGTTGGATTTGATTCGGCGAAAACCTGACCCCATGCCCGAAAGAGGGTGGGCGCCGGTTCCACCTACGGCAGAATCGAAGAAGGAAGGAATTCCACCTGCCCGACCAGAAACGATGACGCCACGGTCGCATTGCAGTGGGTATCGTCGCATGTGCACATTGCCCCCAAAGCCTTCTGAACGGCTTATTGCTTCGGCTGCTGCAACCAATTCGAGTTCACTGATGCCTTCTCCACCAACTGCTTCAACTGTTTCGAACATTCGAATCTGGATTTCGGCTGCTGCGTCCATTTGTTCCATCTCCCAAGGAGATTTTATTTCTCGTTGACGATGAATCAGGTTGGTCACATCTGGGCAGGTGCCCAGTTCACTGAAAACCTTGACAAAGCGTTCTGAATAGGTTGCAGGTATTTCTCCAAATTGAAGGCCTGGTGCTGAAGTCAAGCCGCGCTGACGGAGTGTTGTAACCAACTGTGCCATACGAGGGAAAGCGAGAATTTCATGGGGAGCATCATCGCCTCCTCCTTCGAATTGAGCACGTTGTAAAGACCGACGAACAAATAACACAGCTTGATTGTTTTCGGAACCGTGAGCAGGAATGAACATCGAAGCATTTTGTCGGCCACCTGCGTAGTAATACAGGTCAACTGGGTGTTGAATGAAAGCACCTGCAAGTCCTGCCTCGGCTAAGTATTCCCCTAACCGATGTTGGCGGTTGGCCAATTCGGAAACTGGAACTCTCCAGTCTTCGCCATCGGGGCCAGTAAGGTCAGCCTCATTCCAACCGCTCATGATTGAAGGGTAATGGCGGCCGTTCAAAACGGCTCCGCTTAAACTTCGATAACCGGTGGAGTCCAAGCCTCGGTATCATCAAGACGTTTTTGAGCTATTTCGCAATACTCTTCAGAAAGATCGACACCGATGTATGTCCGCCCAGTCATCTTTGCAGCCACACAAGTAGATCCAGAACCATTGAAGGGGTCAAGCACGATATCTCCAGCAAAAGAATACATCTCTATACAGCGTTTTGGCAATTCTATCGGGAACGGTGCTGGGTGATTAACACGAGAGGCACGCTCTGTTGCGAACGACCAAATCGACTTGGTGTGATGGATGAAATCATCTCGAGGTATGGTGTCTATTCGCCCTTCTGTGCGTTCTGATTTGTCGCGCATGAGTTTGTAATTTCCTTTTGAGAACACAAGAAGATATTCGTGCACATCTCGAAGACAAGGGTTACTCGCACTTTGGAATGAGCCCCAAGCACATGAGGAGCCTGCACTTGCTGATTTATCCCAAATGATTTCTCCTCGCATCAAAAAGCCGAGTTGGTTCATCATGATGTTGATGTGGCTGGAAAGTGGAATGTAGGGTTTACGCCCAAGGTTTGCCACATTGATGACCATACGGCCACCGGGGGCTAGTACGCGATAGCACTCTGCAAAAACATCATACAATAATTCGAGATATTCGCTGAGAGAAAGGTCTTCATCGTAGGCTTTACTGGCATTGTAAGGTGGTGAAGTCACAACCAATTGAACGCAATTATTGGGCAAGTCTAACTTTCTCGAATCGCCAGCAATTAGCGTATTAGCAAGTGTCGGTGGTAATTCTTGCTGAGGTCCAACTTCACGGCTTGAGACAATTCCGTCGTAGAGTCGACTACCATAGTACACCGACGCATCGTGACCTTCTCTCTTCGATACTCCGAAGGAAGAAGTGCTGGTGCCAGCACGCCTGCGAGGCCCCTTGAGGGTTTCATCCTCTACGGGTTCCTCTTGCGCCATCCTTTGAGAGCGAACTTTACGGCTTTATCACCTTTCGCGCCATCAACACAGTTGAGACGCGCGATTCGAGGCATTCAGAAAAAAACCACAGGCCGTTTGCAACCGTTGTAATCAAAAACCGAAAGCATCTGGTATGTTCAATGCCGAGTGTCTTGACCCTCGACAATGTCAATGTTGACAACATGACTGTTTTGGTTCGTGTCGACATCAATTGCCCCCTTCTTCCTGGCACCAAATCTTTCCTTGACATCACTCGTATTCGTGCTATTGTGCCAACATTGAATCGGTTGACAAGTGCTAAAGTTGTTCTTCTCGCTCACCAATCTCGACCCGGTAAAAATGATTTTACTTCCACGCTAGGCCACTCACGTGAACTTGGGCGTCTCCTTGGACGGCCAGTCAAATGGGTCGAAGACCTTGCAGGTGAAAAGGCGATGAAGGCCATTGAAGCCTTAGAGTGTGGAGAAGTCCTCATGTTGAACAACGTTCGAATGTATGATGAAGAGATCAAAACCAAGGGGGACTTCAATACGCATTCAGAAACAATAATGGTTCAGAATCTAGCAAGTGTAGCGGATGTATTCGTCTATGATGCCTTCGCCTGTGCCCACCGCAGTACGCCTTCTGGCGTTGGTTTTACTTACTTGATTCCATGCGTCGCTGGTGAATTGATGAAAAACGAAATGAATCAACTCGACCGAGCATTGGAAAATCCTACTCGCCCGTGTATTGCCGTGTTGGGTGGAATCAAAGTCGATGATTCGATTCTTGTGGCTGACAATATGCTTCGAAACGACATATGCGATGAATTCTGGCCGACCGGAGGCGTTGCGAACTTACTTTTGGAACTCTCTGGCGTGGAGATTGGGGCAACGAACCATGACTTCTTGGTCAATGAGTTGGGTAAAATGTGGCATCAAACGGTTGAAACTGCTAAATCACTACTCAGTGACTTTGGCGAAAAAATACGCCTCCCTGTTGATGTTGCAGCAAACATAGAAGATAATCGAGTCGACCTAAATATCTCTGAACTCCCAATCGAAGCACCGATTTTTGACCTTGGTATTCAATCGATTCGTAACCTTTCAGCAGCAATTAAATCTGCGGGAACCGTTCATCTCAATGGGCCAGCAGGTGTATTTGAACTGCCTGATTTTGCTTTTGGCACCGTCGAGATGCTGAATGCATGTGCTGAAACTGACGGGTATGTCGTAGTTGGCGGAGGGCATACCGCTACACTCATCGCCAAGCATGGCCTAGCCAAGAAAATGGGTCACCTTTCAACTGGTGGAGGAGCATGCTTGGATTATATTGCTGGTAAAACACTCCCTGCAGTTGCAAGCCTTGAGGCCAGCGCTGAAGCATTTACACTCAACATTGCTCGAAGTGTCGACCAGTAGAGAGCCACTGGGGAGATTCGAACTCCCGACCTCCTGATTACGAATCAGGTGCTATACCAGCTAAGCCACAGTGGCGCAATTCTTGCGCCGCATCGAATGAACATAAGTGAAACGGTTGAAAGTCTTCATGAGGGTTGAGCCTAACCGAAGTGCATGGCCGATGATTTGAGTGTACGGTATCGTAACGCGATACTGTATGATGAAAGCGGTCACAAACATGTCGGCGATGTGCTTCTGCACGACGATGGGCAATGGTCTGCGTCAAAGGGAGACGAGGATGTTCAACACGATCTTGACGGGTCTGGAAGGCTCATTACGCGGAGTTTACAAAACTGGCATACCCATTTGGCAATGCAACTGAATGCTCGAGATTTTAGCGACGGCTTTCCACTGCACCGTTGGTTAAATGAAGCGGTTTTTCCGACTGAAGCGCGATTGAATCCTGAATATGTTCGTGTCGGTGCGCAAGCGGCAGCAGCGGAAATGATTCGAACGGGTTCCTCGTTTGCTGCTGATATGTACTTCTACCCTGCCGTTACTGGAAAAGTCCTCGGTGATGCTGGGCTTCGTGGCTTAGTAGGCGGTCCTGTAAGTGATGCGGCACTACCGTCCCATCCTAATGCCGCATCTGCTTTAGATGAACTTGATTCAATGCTTCAACAACAGAACATTGAGGATAAAATCCAATATGCAATTGCAACCCATTCGGTCTATCTCTGCAGTGAAGAGACTCTACGAAGAGCTTCTGAACTCGCTGAAAAAAGGAATGCTCGCCTCCACATTCATGTCAGCGAAACACGAAAAGAGATTGCTGATTGTCATGAAAAAACAGGCCTTTACCCTGTCGAATACCTCGACAGCCTCGACTTTTTCAAGCCAGGAACAGTGTGTGCCCACGCTTCTTGGGTGAAGAAAAATGAAATCCGGATGTTAGCAGAACATGAAGTCACTGCTGTTCATTGCCCTTCATCCAACATGAAGATCGCTTGTGGAGGTACCATGTCTTTACCTGCATACAATGATGCTGGTGTCGATGTCAGAATTGGCACCGATGGTGCTGCTTCTTCGGGGAGTGGTTTGGATATGCTCGCAGAAGCACGTCTTGCTGCATTGGTTCAACGCCACGACCACTGGGATGCTACACTGCTTCCAGCGGCAGATGTCTTTTCTATGGCCACCAAAGGAAGTTCGGATTGGGCGGTATGGAATCTCAATGATATCCGAATGAGACCGTTGGGTCGGTCTGGAAATCGTCACCTAGCGAACCTAATTTTCAATGGTGCAGATTGTATGGACTTGTGGGTCGACGGTCAAGCACTCAGAATGAACGGCGTCACGCAAACCATCGATGAAGCATCTGCTTGGAATGAATTAGACCTTGCAGTCGACACCTATTACGAAGGCGTCGAATGATTAGTCCATACGGGAGAAGGCCAAACCACCAATGCCCAATAAGAAACTGAACAAATACATCGGGAAAGAAGCGGAAAGTTTGACTTCATAATCAATATTTAGTTCCGTTCCAGCTGGAAGAGTTCCCGATTTGGTCCCAATGCCCGTGTAGTAATCGCCGGAAATAACATGCCATTGTGCACCGCTAGAGCCGTCAATGGCCGTCGTTTCATACCCCGAATCGCCATATTGACACGTTTGGCTACCTGAACCTGATTGAAGGAAGGCTCCTCCACTGGCACGAATACCATCGCATTGATCTTTCTTTGATTGGTTCGCAATAACCAAGAAGATATCATCGCGGTCCCAACTGATGGATGTATCTGCACTGACAAAAAGACCGGCGGGATTCTGTGGCAATGCATCCTCTGAAAAGAACACAAAACCTTCGATATTAGGTGTCGGAATATCTTCAACTTGACCTTCGATTGTATACCCGATCGTGCCGAACACGATGATGAAGAGGGCGAAACCCGCCATTGTATAGCCGACTACCTTTTTTTGAGCCAATCCATCCACCTCACATTTGATAAAACGCCAAAGCGAGTATCACGTAACATGCTAGTAACATCATGCCTTCAAGCCAATTTGATTTACCATCATTCATAATTGAATTTGCTACAAGAACTGAAATGAAAGTAGCAGCCGTTTCCAGAAGTCCGAATTCTAATGTTAGGCCTACGCCAAGGAACCAAGCAAACAGAATCATTACAGGAGCGACAAACAAAGCGATTTGGACACTGCTGCCGATGGCAATAGCGATTGAGAGGTCCATCTTGTCTTTTCCGGCAACCAGAACTGCTGTGAAATGTTCAGCAGCATTACCGAAGAAAGGCAGCAGAATCACACCGATGAAGAGTTCTGGTAAGTGCCATTTGTCAACGGCTACTTCGAGACTATGAACTAAAATATGGGCCATCCATCCAACGAGAATGGTCGAAAGAATAAGCAGAATCCATGCATCTTTGCTGGTCATACGCGGATCTTCGTGGGTGCCATGACCTGCCTCAGTGGCAAAGACATCGACGTGGGTTTTGAGTTGAAACAAAAGAGCCAAACCGTAGATGATTAACAAAACAATTGCAGTATAATGGGAGAGTTTTGCCACATCGCCAATTGAGCCACCTGAATGATGGACAGCGCTTGGAATAATCAAAGCAACAATCGCAAGGAGGAGGAGAGACCCGTTCATTTGTCCTGCATCTTGGCTGAAATGCTGAACTTTGTGGTTTAATCCACCCCAGACCATTGCAAGTCCAAGTACCAGCAAGAGGTTTCCGAGGATGGAGCCAATCAGCGATGCCTGTGTTACCGTAATCATTGTATCAGCAATTTCTGGATTCTGTGAAGCGGTGTACAAAGCAAGTCCTGCGATAATCATTTCAACAGCATTTCCAAATGTAGCATTGAGAAGGCCACCAACAGCCTCTCCAGTTCGCAAAGCAATCTCTTCAGTTGCTTTACCCATAAGGAAAGCGAGAGGCATTATCGCAATCATAGAAAAGACAAAAGCGAGTCCGCCTTGGTCGGTAAAATTGGCATATAGAGCGACTGGAATGGCCAAGAGAAGTAAATTTAATTTATTCTTTCTTGGGTCAAAAGAGGCAAGTAAATGATCCATGCCTTCTTCAATATCTTCGACTAAATTATCTGAACTGTCAACGACACTCGGTTCCGACATGTTTTGGTCGAAGGAGGCTCACCCCTTGACTTCACCGCTTCGATGAATATCAGTCGTCGCTCTTTTTACGGCCGACTGCACGTCGCTTTGGAGCCTTTCTCGGGGCTGCACGACGACCGACTGCACGCTTCTTAGCAACAGGTTTTACTTCCTCTTCCTCTTCATCATCGTCATCGTATTCGCCCCAATCGATGCCATCATCATCATCTTCTTCGGCGGTGATTTCAACGACTTCCTTCTTGGGCCGAGTCTTACGAGCAACAATATTCACTGCAAAGGGATCTTCTTCTTCTTCCTCTGCTTCTTTTTCTTCTGGCCCGTCGCCGTGCTTGAGTGCGACTTTGCTCGGCTCAGCAGGGTCTTCCTTTGATTTACCACTGGTATCCGTTACGGTATCCATGTCAAGGTCTTGTGAAGTGCCGATAAATTCAGACATCCAGTCTTCATCTTCGTCTTCTTCATCGCCACTCTTCTTCTTCTTTGGACCGCTCATACTGGTTTGAATAACCATCAGCATAACGATTAACGAGAAAACGAAGATTCCTGAAAGAACCCATACCAGAATGTAAGGTGGGTCTGTCATTGAAGGATTGACAATCACCGGTTCTGGCTTAGGTTGGAGTGATTCTACATAGTTGCATGAGGTTGTTCCATCAAGACGATTTCTACATTCATCGACCACAAAAATCACGTTAGCAGATCGTTCATTTCCTGCTGAATCGATTGCGCGTACAAAGACAGCATGTTGGCCTGGTAAGAAATTGCCAGCAGAGAACTCAAGGTCGAGAACAACTGAACTGTTATCGCCGTTCAAATTGGTGACTGAAGTCGCTTCAGTCCATGGAGTTGAAATCGATTGACCGGTTCCATAATTATAGGTAAATTTGTATTGGAATGAATCAATTCGAACATCGTCAATGGCTCCGGCAAGAACTTGCACATTGCTACCATAGAGATATTTCGAGTTCTCGTCAGAACTTGATGAAGGTGAATATATGGTCACTTGAGGCGGTACAGCGTCAACAGCCCGGTCAGTCCAAACTTGTGTGGCTTGATTATTTGCCAAATCTTCCATTTTGACTTCAAAGGTCATGTCGCCAGCAATCGTGAAAGTCGTGATAAAGAAGTCGAGTTGGTATACTGGCCCTCTATCTGGATTTCCAGCGTTTTCTTGAACCAAAGCCATTTCTTTAGAACCGCTTGAAATGTCACCGCCATTCACTGTAGTAATGTTGATCATTGGGGCGATGTCAAGGTATTCATCGAATTCGATTTGGACCTTGTAGTCGCCTGCAACCAGAGAAGGGCTGGTAAACGCCTCATTGTTTTCATTAATGAGAAGCAGAGTTCCTTGAGGGGCTTTTGTATCCTCTGTTACTTTGATTGCATTTGAGTTGATACCCGAGTAGGTTTCAGGATTACTGTTCCCCCACTTATCGGTGATAATCACTGCATACCAGACATCTCGGTCGACGTCTTCAGGGATGTCAAGCTGGCGGAAAAAGGTATTTTGTTCAGAAGTTCCAGCATTGATATTGTCAATAGCCAGTTCCCAACCTTCTGCATGGATTGTACTTATTTCGCTTTCATCTTCACCAAATGGCTCACCATAATGGCGCCAAACTTGATAGATTTCGCCATTTTCTTCTCCAGCGTTGAACCATTCGAGTCTGACTTTGTTAAGCTGGCCTATTGATTCTACAACTTTCATTCGTGCTGGAAGTGGCGAAGTGGTGTCTTCTTTGTTATCTTCAGTAATTTGGAAGACGTTTTGGTTGAGGCGCTTATCCATGTAGGTTCCCGTAATATGGCCATAAAGGGCTTCAGTGGTTACAAAGTAAAACGGTTGTTGACCCGTCAGGCCTTCAGATAATTGAACATCGAAATAACCGACCCCGTCGCTCGCTGAACCAAGCCATTGCAGAGAGCCGTTGAAACTATTCCATTCCCCTCCAGTGACTCGCCAGCCGGCAGACCAAACGTGATAGCGTTCACCTTCGACTCCGAGTTGGTCGGTCCATGAGACTCGTGTGGTTTGATTACCAATAAATTCAGCATATACATCAGAAGGTTCGGCAATCCATGGAGAGAAGGCATCTTCTTGAACTGGATCAGAACAAGCGTTTAGTGAGATTTCTGTGTTGAATACATCGTACAAATCAACTGTGACAACGCAATAGTATGCAAAGCCCAGGCGTCCAGTTGGTACTTCATAGGAAAAAGACTCGACATTTTCTGAAATGGTTGCGAGGTATTGAACGTCCGAACGAAGAGTAGAGTTGAACGCTGTTCCAGACATATAGATCCGATAAGATTCGCCATTTTCACCAGGTACATCATTCCAGGAAACGATTGTCGTTCCACCACCATCAATCGGTTCTGCGGTAAACATAGCATACATCGAATTCACTTGCGCTGGAGGCATGTTGTCTTCAAAAATTGGAGAGGTCATGGCATTGTTCGAAAGGAAACGTACATCTTTGTAATCTTCCCCTGGGCCGTTCCAATTAGGAAGGAGATAGGTGATTGAATAATACGCATCGCGGTCTGTTTGGTCCGGAACCGTCTCAATATGAGTGGAATTACCGGCATCGAGTATCGCTACCGGGGTTTCAGAAAGCAGCATGTTCGCGCCATTTGCCCGAGTGACTGGGTATGATGTTCTGTAAAGATGGATTTGGTATGCATCATCTCCTGATTCTGGGAGAATTGGAAACAAATCATTGTAATTGACCCATTGTAATGTTGTTTCACTTGTTTCAGGGTCATACGAGCCGATGATGTTGTATGGGGTACGAATCGGTGTTGTTAGTTCGACCACTGGTTCTTCAATCAAAGAAGCACCAGAGTCCAAGTTGAAGAGTTCAGTTCCATTGCCAAGAGTTGTCGTTACTGCGTAATAGAAACTGTCGTTTTCGCCAGGAGATACGAGGAAAGAAGTGGTGTGTTGTGAAACAGTACCATTGATTCCTCGACATTTGAATGCATCATTAAGAACCTCTGCGGAGGAACAGGCTGTGATTCCAGTTTCAAAAGGCGTCATACTGGTAATACTTGAAGAATTGATGGCATCACTTGAGCGATAGACGTTGTAGGTGGCAGAAAAGAGCCCCTGAAGAACTGAACCATCAATATCGATGTTTCTCCAAGTCACCGTAGTGGTCTCGGATACTGGGTCAAAAAAGGCATTGATCTCTTGCGCTTGTAAATCGACAGGGTCTCCGATATCTTCAGCAGACACAGGGGTGAGTGGCGCCAATGCTAGAAGCATGCAAAACACAAGGAAAATCGCTTTTCTCTTGCCTTCATTACCGAGCAAATTGTCTGTCATCATTTCACTTGTCACATGCAACGGTTATGAGCATGTCGCATATTCATTCGCTAAACAAGGGTTTCAACACACCCCTACGGGGTGACCACAAGGGGCATATTACTCGTCTTCAGAAGGGTGATTTGGTTGAGGTAATGGGTCTTCAGAATCGATACGGGTAATCTCGGTTTTGGCCTGTTGAAAACGGACGAGGAAAGTCCACAAACCGCCAAATGCAGAAATCAAAACAATCACGCTCATCGGATTGATTGGAATGTGGTCAAGAATGCCCGGGAACATGCCAAAATCCTCAACACCCGCGTGAATGAAAATACCGGTGAGGAAAATGGCTACAATCGAAAGAATTGTTCGGTCTGCTCTGGAAAAACCGCGATAGTTGCGAGAACCTGCAACTGCTTGGGCTTGAGTGCCCATATATGAGCCGAGTAAAGTGAGCCAAGCAGCAACTAAACCAAGAGTAAAGTCACCAACGAAAACTGAACCAGAAATACATAGAATCCAGACAGCATCCAATAAACGGTCAAAGGTGTGATCAAGATAGTCGCCCCATCGAGATACATTGCCGTATTTACGAGCCAAAGGACCGTCTAAACCGTCCAAAATCATGGCCATGATAATCAAGAGGGCTCCGCCAAACAACATGTTGGCTCCATACACTGAATCATCCGCAGTTAGAACGGCAAGTCCACCGAGTATTCCGATAGGGAGTGCTACCCATGTCACCGTCGATGGTTTCACGCCTGAAAGCGAACCTAAAACCGGATTCAATATGTCTTCCCACGCACTCCGTAGTTTTTCTAAAGCCATGATTCTCATTCTCCTGCGTGAATCGAGGGGTGTTGGTTGTTGCGGTTCGCCGTGAACAAAAATGTGGACTTACATCCATCCAATCGCTTGCGAACTCGATTCTTCGAGTGTAAGAGATGGGCATTTATTCTCTAACCACTCGACAATCTGGAATCTCATTTCTTCAATGGTTAGTGAAGTGCTGTCAAGCTCTAAAATTGGCGCTTCTATTTCAAATTCTAAAAGTTCAGACCAAGTTCCAGAAAGTAATTCCCATTCCACGTTTGCTGCTATTTTCGATTCTGAATACGCTCGGGACGCCAATCGTTGCTTCAATTGAACCGGGTTACAACGTAAAACAACGATGGCATCGACTTCAAGAAGATGAGAAAGGTGACCGTCGATAAAGGTGACTCCATCGCCTTCATCTTGCCATTTTTCAGCCAAGAGATGGATGTCGAGAGGAGCTGAATCATCGCTTGAATCGACAACGTCCAAACACCCATATTCCTCTGCTAATTCTTGGAGAGAGAGGACAGAAAAGGACCCACTTAGCGCTTCACAAAGCGTTGTCTTACCTGTGCCTGGCGTCCCTGTGATTGCGATAGTAATTCGTTGGTCCATGTATCCCCATGAACTCAGCCAAATAAACGCCAAGGCTTGAATTTCAAACAAGGGAACGGTTCTGAAAGGGTTTTACCTTGGCCGAAGCGAACTTGCAAAGGCATGATAGGTCATCACTCACAGCAGGGAATGTCGCCATGTTTGGAATGAATGACCCCGCTCAAACTCTGCTTCAATTGGAGCGGTATATTGAGGATGGGAGAATGGAAATGTCAGAGGTCATGGCAACTCAATTCACCGAGATGTTTCTTTCACAGAAAAAGAGAACGGCAGATGCACAAATAATGTTGGTGAAAGGTTTACGCATTCTCTGTGATGTATTTTTGGCCCGTAGTAAACTTCAACGGGCGATTGCAAGCGTGAAGACACTTCATCGAGAACGAAAAACATTGATTCGACTCCTCTCGAAAGCGGCTCCTCATTTACTCGAAAAAATGACTCCCCCCGCTGAAGATTATCGCCGTGCTGGTAAAATTTATGCCGCTGCAGGAAAAACGGGGGCTGCCGTGAAGGCTTTTTCCAAATGTGAAAAATTGTCGCCCGGGCATGTTGCGAGTGCAATGGAGGCGTGCGCATTGCTCGGATTCGATAAAAAGCGGGTCAATCGGCTCGTTACAACCGTTCATGCTGCTGGGCCTGTGATCTTATCGAATGGTCACTTCCAATTACAACCACCGCATTTACCAGTAGCTGATGCCCACGAAGTAAAAGCAATCTTACAGTCCGCGGTTGAAACTGGGATCGGCCCAACCGAGAATTGTCAAGAACAGGTCGTTCGAATCTCGGAAGAAATTGGAGCGATAGAACGTGGTGAAGCAGCGGCAAACGCTCGACTGCAAGCAGCAATGGACCTGTTAAAACCCCAACACGACTACTACGAGTATTGAGCATGGTAACGAGAGATGGATTTGAACCATCGATCTCCGGGTTATGAGCCCGACGGGATATCCAGACTACCCCACCTCGTTATATCCTTGGCTGAACTCATCCCGTTCTTCAATGCACCGATGTCCCTCGCAAGCAATGTTAAGATAAATATTGCAGTTTTTCGCCTAAAATAATGAAAATCGGCATTGGATTGATGAAGAAGAAGCGCGTGACTCAACATATGCGGGCACGCTGGCAAATTCCCACCTTGATGTGCGCCTTGCTTATTTGTGCATCTTTTGCAGGCTGCATAGGCGATAAAGAAGAGAATGGCAATGACAGCCCTATCAATTTCGTTGTCTATTATGATACGACATCTGGTGTTATTCAAGAAGTCGTGCAAAACAACCAGCAAGTCTCCGAAACCGGTGTTGAAATTACGTTTGATTTCTCCTATACAAAATCCACTGCAGGTGAAATGGTCACGTTCTACTTTATCCCTGGCGATGGTTCCAGTATGATCGAAAATAATGCTGCCGAAAACGGTGAAATAACCTACACCTACCTTACGCACGGTTTGTTCTCTGCTGCCATTGGTGCAACCGACGACCAAGACAATGAATACTTCGAAAACATCACTATTCGTATCGATAAACAAATCAC
>CESI01307749.1_pt1 | contig 13020 bp, 10 predicted proteins | sample 356301 | NCBI WGS metagenome assembly CESI01 (sample SAMEA2621423, study PRJEB7988) | marine metagenome | biome: marine biome (ENVO:00000447); feature: deep chlorophyll maximum layer (ENVO:xxxxxxxx); material: "saline water (ENVO:00002010), including plankton (ENVO:xxxxxxxx)" | depth 40 m | reverse complement strand
CGCTTCTCTTCTAAAACAAGGAGTATGCCCTGTCAGTTTTATTGAAAAATTTGCGTCGGGAAGAATCACATCTCTATAAATATTCGTCAACGGAACTTCCGCTGTTGGAATCATATATAAATCATCTGCTGCTATATAATACATCTGACCCTCTTTATCTGGCAGTTGGCCCGTTCCTTTTCCACTACTTTCATTCACCATTAAAGGAGAAATAAACTCTTCATATCCAGCATCAACGGCTTCGTCTAAAAAGAAAGAGACTAAGGCTCTTTGCAACCTTGCTCCCTGTCCGCGATAAAAAGGAAATCCGGCACCAGTAACTTTTACCCCTAGCTCAAAATCTATTAATGCATATTCCTTTGCTAAGTCCCAATGAGGAATACTAGCATTCTCTAAAGATGGGCTTGAACCGTACTCCTCAATAATTTGATTTGACGCTTCATCCTTTCCTTTAGGGACATCCTCAGTGCAAACGTTGGGTAAGGTGAAAAGCAAATCTTTTATTTGACTTTCAAGCTGCTCTTCCGACTGCTTAAGACCTTGAAGAGCTTCCTTTAGCTCCCCTGTTTTGGCCTTAAGTAATTTTGCCTCATCCTGCTTTCCAGTACTGAATAAAACACCTATTTGCTTAGAAATCGAATTCATCTCTGTTTCGAGTTGCTGAAGCTGTGTTTTTTTCTCACGCCAGTCCGTATCCAAAGCAATAATTTGTGCAATCTCTTTGGTCGCATCAATATTCCTTTTGCCTATACCAGCTAGGACCTCTTCTGTTCTTTCTTTGATACGCTGTATTTCAATCATAATCAGGATTTATTACCCACAAAATTAATCAATTGGCTATATAAAAAAGTGTAAACCAATATATAAAGCTTTGGACACCGCTTTTGACCGTGTTAAAAATGGTTAACATTTCTTTTGCAATGACATGATTTTATTTAGATTCGTTGCATCTGATGAGAACCAAACAAATAAATTTAGCTGTAATTCTGCTGGCACTATCCATGTTAAGCCTTTTGATTGTGCAATCATTTCAGCTCTATCTCAATTATGACCAAAAGAAAAAAGAGCTGGATTCAGAAATTATAACGTTTCAAAATAAAATCGCATTTAAGCACGAGAAAGCAGAAGATTATCGACGCTACATGAAGATTATAAATCAAGATTTCAGCCTTGAGTACCAAGATATTTTAAAATCAGAATTTCAATCCTTAACAGCATCTAACGAGTCTGTCAGCGTTAGTGACACTACAATAGTGAGCAATGGAAAAAGAGAAAAGTACCTCGTTATTCGGGGTCAAGCCTATGACTCCTTGACAGGTTTGAGTACGGAACAAAAAGTACTTGCTAAAAATTATCAGGAAATTCAAGATGTATTCAATAGTGGTTCAGGCATTCTTAAAGGCAGTGACTCTAGCCAACTTTCTTTGCAGCTCAACCAACAGGCTGTTCAGCAAATTTTCAAAAAGGCAAAATACATCAATGATATGATGCTAGAGGCTTTTAAAGACAATGTTCTGAAAGGGCCTCAGCAACGAATTGATGCCGTTTTCTTAGACTCGATTATTTCTTTTGAAATAAAAAAGGAGCGGCTCCCAAAGGAGTTTACTTTCTGTATCTATAATGCCCAAGGCGATCCGGTTTCCTTTGAACAGGCCAGCAGCAGATATAAACAAAGAGCAGCTAGTGTTTACATGGAAAAAGCAAAGCTATTTCCAGGAAACCCCGTTAGTGAATCTCTTTTCCTTCAATTGAATTTCCCACGTCAAAGCGGGTTTTTGTTAACTGAAATGAGACTACCAATTGTTGGGGCTGTACTCGTTATTTGTGTTGTGCTAGCAGCCCTCGTTTTTATGGTCAAAACTATCGTCGAACAAAAAAAGCTTTCTGAAATAAAAGCGGGTTTGGTGTCTAACATGACACACGAATTCAAAACCCCCATTTCAACAATCGGTCTTGCTTGTCAGGCCCTAAAAGACCCCGATGTGATCGATCAGCAACACCTTCTATTGATTGAACCCTTTCTAAAAATGATTGATCAAGAAAATAAAAGGTTAGAAACATTGGTTGAGAACATTCTCCAAAACTCAATTCTAGACCGCAAAGACCTCCTCTGGGAAGGTGGGCCAGTTGAAATGGTAGCGCTCAGTAAGGACTTGATAAACAATGCTAGGTTCAGAGTTGACCCTAACGTTTGTGATATTCAATTCTCAACTTCTCAACCCAATATCGTTGTAAAGGCAAAGGAAACACACCTCAAAAGTGTTATCGCAAACCTATTAGACAATGCTATAAAATATAGTCCCGCGCCCGCTAAAATTAAAATCGAAATAAAACAAAACACAGATCATGTCGTTCTTACAGTCGCCGACAAAGGGCTGGGCATCAAAAAAGAGCATCAAACAAAAATATTTGATAACCTATACCGAGTGCCGACCGGAGACTTGCATGATGTGAAAGGATTTGGTTTAGGATTGAATTACGTTAAGAAGGTCTGTGATGGTTACGGATGGGACCTAAACGTAAATAGCACATTTGGAAAAGGTACGACTTTTGACATAACGATAAATACATGAAAGAACCAAACATAAATATACTGCTTGCCGAAGATGATGAAAATCTAGGAAAGCTTCTTTGGACCTACTTAAAAAATAAAGGGTTTGATGTTGTTCTAGCAAAGAATGGAAAGCTTGCTTACGATCTTTTCAACGACCCAAAGAACAGCTTTGACTTTTTAATTCTTGACGTTATGATGCCCGAAATGGATGGGTTTACACTGGCAAAAGAGATTAGAGAGCTTGACAAACAAATTCCTTTTCTGTTTTTAACCGCAAAAGCAATGGCCGAAGATAAGCTTAAAGGTTTTGAGATTGGTGCAGACGATTATCTCACAAAGCCATTTTCAATGGAAGAGCTTTTAGCTAGAATGAACGCAACCCTAAACAGGACAAAATCAAAAAAGAAAGTTGTCGGTCAAAAAGTATTGATCGGAAAAATTCCATACGAACCCGAATTAAGAATGCTTCACCTTGTAGAAGGGGCAAAAAAGCTGACTACGAAAGAAAATTTATTGCTTCGGCTATTGGTGAAGAATCAAAATGAGCTTTTGGATAGACAAGCTGCTTTAAGGGCTGTCTGGGGTGATGACAATTATTTTAATGGACGTAGCATGGATGTCTACATCGCCAAATTGCGTAAATTGCTTAAGGAGGATACCAATATCGAAATCATGAATGTTCATGGCATCGGTTTTAAGCTCCTTGTAAAGCAGTAATATGCAAAGAATCTTTTTTTCGAATTTGATTTTGATGGTGCTTTTGAACCTTCTTGTCAAGCCTATAGCATTATTCGGTATTGACGCCACTGTTCAAAATCGAGTTGGACCGGAAAATTATGGTTTGTATTTCTCACTGCTGAACCTATCCGTTCTTTTCAACATTCTTTTAGATCTCGGAATAAATAATTTTACGACCAAAAATTTAGCCCAAAACCCTGAGAAAATAAAAAAATACTTCCGCAAAGTGTTTTCATTTAGGCTTGTTCTTTTTTCCGTTTATTCTGTTTTTACTTTCAGTTTAGCATTCTTTTTGGGCTATTCAGGAAAACCCATTTACTTACTAAGCTTTTTGATGTTAAATCAGTTTCTAGTATTGAGTATTGCCTATTTAAGAAGTCATTTCGCAGGGTTCCATTTCTTTAAAACAGATGCTTTTATATCGGTTCTAGACCGTTTTTTATTGATTATTTTAGGTGGGGTTTGGCTTTTTTCGGCGTACGCACCTGCACAAGTAAAAATTGAAGAGTTTATTTGGATTCAAACCTTTTGCTATGCTTCAACCCTCATTGTTGGACTTAGTCTACTTCTCAAACACCTTGAGCGCCCATACTTACAATGGGACTTTGGCTTTGGCGTTTCCCTTGTCAAAAAAAGCTGGCCCTATGCCCTACTTATTGTATTGATGATTTTGTACACTAGAATAGATGGAGTAATGCTAGAAAGAATTCATCCAAATGGTGCTTATGAAGCAGGTGTCTATGCCCAAGGGTTTCGTTTATTGGATGCCTTGTTCATGTTTGGGATGATTTTCGCCGGCTTATTGTTTCCAATATTCTCTAGGCAGCTTAAAACATCAGTACCTGTGGTATTAGATTTAGTAAAAACATCTGCAAATCTCTTGCTTGGTGGAATTGTCATTATCGTTTTTGTAACTGTATTTAATTCTTCATTAATTCTTGGATGGATCTACAATGATGTCAAAGATGCGATTGGGCCTTTTCAATTTCTAATGCTTGGTTTTTTTCCGATTGGAATGAATTTTATTTTTGGGACGCTTTTAACGGCGAATGGGAACCTGAAAATACTTAATAGTATTTCTGCTGTTGGTATTATTGCAAACATTTCTATCAATATTGTACTTATTCCTGAGCACGGAGCCTTAGGTGCTGCCATTGCCACTTTTGCGACACAAGGCGTAACTGCAATTGCTCAATTTCTATATTGTATTCACAAATTTAAGATCCCAAAAAAACCCACCGGGATTCTTAAATTTTTATTACTGTCTCTAGGTCTTTATGGAATTAGTGCCTTTTTTTATTCTTCAGCATACCTTATGCTGATTCAAATCATAACGGGTCTTGGGTTGATCTTTATGCTCTCACTAATTGACTTAAAGGCAATTAAGAAACTTATTCTCACTTCCAAGTAAATCAAATAAATTCTTAAAATTTAAGTTTTACTTGTGTTTATATGTTCTATTTTCGTAACCTCAAATAAAACCAATGGAAAACCAAGAATTAAATTTAACCGAGGAAAGAGAAAAATTACTCGCTTTTTTATTTAGAAGAAGGAAGCTTGTTATTGGCTTCACGATATTAGTAAGTGTCGCCGCGTATAGTCTTTCTTTTCTAATTACTCCTTTATTTCTTTCAACCGCTATTGTTTTCCCATCAAAGTCGAGCTCAGTATCGTTTTATGAGTCACGCAACGTAAAAGCATCATCTATGGACTTTGGAGAGGAAGACCAAGCGGAGCAACTCGTTCAAATACTTCAATCTTCTCGAATTCGAGATTTTGTTGTCTCAAAATACAATTTGATTGAGCGCTATAATATAGGCTCGGCTGACCCCAACAAAATGTTTAAACTCAATAACGCCTATGAAGGGCATTTTTCATTTGAGCGCACACGTTTTGGTTCAATTAAAATTGACGTGCTTGATGAAGACCCTAAGCTTGCCTCAGAAATGGCAAATGCTGTGGTTGGGCTCATTGATACAGTTAAAAATCAAATGATACAAGAAAGGACATTGCCTGCGTTTGAAATTACAAAAAGGAAAAAAGACCAGCTTGACACTGAAATACAAACACTACTAGATGAAATGGCTCGGCTCGCAAAACTAGGTGTCGTTTCCCTTGATGTTAGGTCAAGGTTGTTTCAAGCACTTGTTGATTCTAAGAGCAGTAAAGAAAAAGAAGAACTGAGACAAAAGATTGATGTGAATTCAACATTCGGTTCTCTATTTGATGGCTTGGAAAGATCTAGAAACGAAAAAATAACAAAACTAGAGGACTTTAAGGTCGCATATGAGCAGGCTGAGTCTGATGCTTCAACTCAATTTAGCCATAAATTCATTGTACAAAGCGCAGAAGTTGCAGATAGAAAAGATCAACCGAAGCGAATGATCTTAACTATTGTCGCAGCAATAGGTTCCTTTATTTTTATTGTTTTTTGCCTATTGATTCTTGAGCGATATAGAGAATTAAAGAAGGCGGCATAAAATGGCTCTGAATAACAAAATAAGTTTAGCCTTAGGCCTGGTTTTACTGACGGCTCTTTTTACATTATTCAATTGGTTTCGTCTCGAGTACCTTGCACTATTTCCTATAGGTTTACTTTTTGTTTATTTGGCTGTTTTTCAAACTGAAAAATTCTTTCTTTTTATCGCTTTTCTCACCCCGCTTTCTGTAAATATTGAGGAATATGTAGAGGGGTTTGGTTTATATCTACCCACTGAACCTTTGCTTTTTGGGTTTATGCTCTGGTTTCTTTTCTTACAGCTCAAAAAACCTTTTTTAGACCGTCAGATTTGGAGACACCCCATCATTATTACTGTGATGGCATATCTTACCTGGCTGCTGATTACCTCGATTACAAGCACAGATCCAATTGTATCATTTAAGTTTTTGCTTTCTAAGCTTTGGTTTATAGTTCCTGTCTTGATTTTTGGAACCTACTTTTTTAAAAACCATGAAAATAGAGTTCGATTCCTTTGGTATTTTATCGTTGCCTGTAGCGTTGTTGTCTGCTATACAATTGGACACCATTCCATGTATGGTTTTGGCGAAGAGGAAGGACATTGGGTAATGTGGCCTTTTTTTAAAGACCATACGATATATGGTGCAATTATAGCTCTTTGCCTGCCTTTAAGTTTGGCGTTATTAAAACAAAAAGGAAGGCCTGCACTCTCAAAAGCAATTCTAATACTCATCAATTTAATATTAATTGTTGGATTGATATTTTCATACACGCGTGCTGCATGGCTAAGTATTATTTTCGCCGCTGTTATTGGCGCTTTAGTTTATTTCAAAGTAAGCTTCAAGCTTCTTGCCTTTATAGGTTTCTTGGTGCTTGGAGGTCTGTATCTTCAATGGGATAATATTCAAATGGCCTTGGCCAAAAACACACACGAACATACAACCGAGGCTTTTGATGAAAAAATTCAAAGCGCGGCAAACGTAACTACCGATGCCTCTAATTTAGAACGTATAAACCGCTGGGATTGTGCCTATCATATGTTTAAAAAGAGACCCGGGTTAGGTTTTGGGCCAGGAACCTACGCTTTCGAATATGCCGCATTTCAAGACCCTGAAAACCTCACAATAATTTCAACTAATTTCGGAGATATGGGAAATGCCCACAGTGAATACCTTGGTGCTTTGTCAGAGTCAGGCTTGATTGGGATGCTTCTTTTTATGTCTATTGTCGTAGCCGTATTCTACTCCTCGATTCGGCTTTACTACAGGTACGATGAACACAATGATGTGAAAATACTAATCATGGGAATCATTGTTTCTCTTGCTTCCTATTTTATACATGCTTTTCTAAATAATTACCTCGATACAGACAAGGCTGCTGTTCCTGTTTGGGCGATGTGCGCTATGGTTGTTGCCATGACCATCAGCCTCAATACTAGCGATCAATCCACAAAGCAGGGTTAAGGCTATTTGTTGTCATTCCGCTTACCAAATGAACTTCAAAGTGCAATATGCCAAGGTCGTTTTCTGACGGCAACACAACGCCTATTTCCGTTTTTGTATTCACAGCATCTCCTATTGAAACGAAAGATTCCTTCAAGTTGCTGTAAACGGTTCTGTAATTACCGTGTTTGAGAATGATTACTTTTCCCGCTCCAGGGATTGGAAATACCGCTGTTACCTCACCGGAAAATATCGCGCGAATCGCAGAACCCGATCCGCAAGAAATATCAATTCCATTATTGTTGGTATACACATCCTTTAGGGAGGGATGCTTGTTTTTACCAAACCGTTCTGTAATAGCTCCTGATTCAACAGGCCATGGCAAGGTTCCTCTGTTTTTTTCAAAGTTTTTACTTATGATTTTACCTTCTGAAGATTCATCCGTAAAGCTAGGTGATTTCACTGCGCTCGGATTTGCTTCTCTTCTTTTGCGTTCTGCTTCTTTTCTTTTTCTTTCAATCTCCGCTAGTTCGCGCCTTATTGCCTCTGCTATTTTTGCTTTTAACGCCTGGCGCTTTATTTGATTGGCTTTAATTTCCGCCAAAAGAGAAGATTCTTTTTGTTGAATTTTTGCCAAAACTGCTTCCTTTTTTTCTCTATCGGACTCAATCTCTTTTCGCTCGACACGCTTCCGGACCAAAAGAGATTTCTTTCTTTCTTTTTCTTTTTCAATCGCAGAGATTTCAGTTTTAATTTTTTGCTGATTTGTTGCTATTATTGCAACTTGCTTTTTGTGCAAAGCGGTAACGTTTTTTAAATACTTGTTTCTCTTTTGGGCTTCGTAATAGCTCTCTGCCGACAATACAAACATCATCTGCCCGTTTTTATTTCGAGATTTATACGCGTGAAGAACCATGTCTTTGTATTGCTTTTTAAGTTTTTCAACACGCTTATTCAAAGCATCTATCTCCTCTTGCTTTTGTCGAATAGTCCCTTCAGCCAAAAGCACTTGTCGATCGTATAGGCGAAGCAGACTCTCTCTACTTTCAATCTGGTTGTTGATAAGCTGTAGCTCACTCAAGGACTCTTTTCTCGAGCTAGTCACCTTCTTCAGTAGGTTTTTAGTATTGGAGATTTTACGCTCTATCTTTTTTTGTTGCTTCTTTAAGTTTTGTGTACTTCCTTGTGAAAAGACACCCGATGAAATCAAACAAATAAGAAAGAGAAGGTTAATTACACTTTTCATATTTCTCGGGTATAGTTAAAAAAAGAGCTTCTGGAGTAATAACATCCAGCCTTGTATATTCAAGTATAATCTGTCCAATATTGTTTCTCGTTTGAATGTTCATCTCAATTCTCTTTGGGAGTAAGTATTTATCAGCTTTCTGCCATTCTAGGTATCTAATTTCTATTTCTGTTGAATCCATGGGAGCAGATATATGAGCTGACTCCAAATGGCTCATGTTGGGAGCCAAATTATAGCGGTATACAATATCTTTCTTTTTACGACCTCCTCCTTTTCTGTGGGTAGATAGAATATAGTGATACGGGTCATTCAACACATGGTATTTTTGGTCCAGTGAAAAACCAATAGCGTGTCCAAAAATGATTTCTTCGATGTTATGAAGTGCCAAATCAACACCCACAGAATTGGAAAAATCACTCAGTGATTGAACAGAAAAGCATTTGTCTTTTTTATTCACAAACGTAAGCTTTGAAGAGTCAATCAAGGCGCTAAACACGGGGATTCTAGCAAAAGAGACCACGGCACTTACCGCAGAGTCTTTTACTGACTTGAGTGTTGTTTTAAAAGACCCTTTGTTGTCTGCTCCTTTATAGTTTACTTTAAGCTTGGTATACATATAGTGTGGCGCCGAAGAGGAAATACTATCTAGTTTTGCAATGAATTCCTTTTGCTTCATCTTGGGAAGCTTTTCAATTTTGACATCCGAATCAGACCATTGCTTGGCACAACTCACGGTGAAAAAACCGAGTAAAATACATCCTATAAACTTATTCAACATAGCGACCTGTTTCTATTTTTTCAATCAACTTTTTAGAATTTCCTCCCATGGTTCGAGCATCCATCCAGAAGCGCATTGACTTTTCTTTTTGTAGCAATTTGGCACACGCATCTCCTCTGCGGACCAAAACCTCTATGAGAATATTTTGTTCTTCAGAATCAATTTTATTTAGGATGACCAAGGCTTCATCATACTGCTCTAATTCAAACAATAAATCGAATTTCAGTAAATAAAAAGACCCGTCTGCTGCACCCTGAAGCATCTCTAGGCCTTGTGAATGATCCAAAATATCCAAAGCTTTTTCTAGCTTATATCCATATTGATACATATTCATGCATAAGTTAAAGCTTAAATAAGGGGCTGTTGACTGTTTCAGTTCTATTGCTTGCAAATAACATACCATCGCCTTTTCCGGTTCTCCCTTTCCAAAAAGAGCCTCTCCGCGCTGTCCCATTAAATCGGACTCTAGGACTAGGTCTTCCATGATTAATACTAATCCCTGATCGACAAGCTCGGAGGCACGCTGATAATTCTCTAATTGATTGCAAGCAACTGAACCAAAATAATAAGGCGCTGGTTTTAATGGGAAAACCCTCACTGTAGATTCAGCTATAGATTCTAGCAATTCCCATTGCTTTGCATCGTAGTGAAGATAAAGTAGTTTTTGCCAAAGATCAAAACGGTTAGGGTTTATTTTTACCGCTTCGTTATACTTGATTATTGCTTTTTGAAGTAGCTTCTTATCATTATCAGGACCTTCTAAAGATGCTTTTTTAAAATAATAATCCCCTATGACGGTCATAATCGTATCATTATCAGAAAATGAATTCTGTAGCACCTCAAGACAAACGCCTATCCGCTCCTCTTCCTTGTGATACACCAAGTAATCAAATGCACTTACCGTTTCTTTTACCGTGATATTTTCAGAAAGAATCGCTTTGTAAAAATAATCTCCCGTCTTTTTTCTATTTCCTTGCTGGTATTCGTACTCTGCAAGCATTAGAAAACCCATTCCGTTTTGAGGGTCTTCTATGACAAGTTCTTTAAGCATTTGAACTGCTTTCGCTTCTTCTTCATTCTGAAAATAAAAATCAACGAGGCTGGCAAGAACCATCGTGTTCTCGGGACTTTTAGTATAAAAGCTAAGCAAAACCTTTTCTGCTTCTTTTACTTTACCCATTTCAATGTAAATTCTATGCTTTCTGATAGCTGCTTCGAGATGGTTTCCCCTAACACGCTCTAGGCTTTCAATTACCTTGATTGCTTTTGAATAATTTCCTGCTCTTTTATAACAATCAATAGCTGCCATATAATACTCCGTATTCCGCGTGCGAGATTTCGAAATCGCCTCAAATAATTCTGCCGCTTCATTAAAGGTCCCTTTTTCTCTAAGCATATAGGCAAGCTCAACCTGATAAAACAAATTGTCTCCATCTAATTGAACAGCTGAAAAGGTATGAACCTCTGCTTGCTGAAGGTCACCCAAAAGCAAATAGGTTTGGGCCAAGGCAAAATGAGTTGCGTCATCTGACGGTTGATTTTCAAGACAGATTTTAAAACGGTCTATTGCCTCATTATAATTCCCTTGAAGTTTCAGCCTGACACCCTCATGGAATGCCTGAATGAACGCTTTTGAAGGCTGGTTGGTTGAACTTTCCGCTATTGGCAAACTTTCTTTACAGCTGCAAAGACAAAGAACGAAAAATAAGACAAGTCTAATCAGCATCATGAATTTTGGTGAAATCCCCTATGCTTAAATCCTTTGGCTTTTGATGAACCTCTACCAAGGCTCCAACCATAGAATCTTTCAAATTAAGATGTGCTAAAGAAGAATCATTCTGAACTAAACAGTTTGACAGAACAGAACTTCGAACAATTGTATTCTCTCCTATTGAAACATGCGGTCCAAGAACAGAGTCTATTATTTTGGCACCTGCACCAATAAAACAAGGCTGAATTATTGTGGAATTGACAATCTCCGCATTTACATCCACAAGGTCTAAACCTTTTTCTTGATCAAAATTTAGTACATGTTTATTTGTATCAACTGTGACTTTTTTATTTCCGCAGTCTAACCATGCATCAACCTTTCCTGGCAAAAATGTAGTTCCCTTTTCGGTAAGTCGCCTCAAAGCATCTGGGAGTTGGTACTCTCCTCCTTTCTGTAAATTATTTTCTAGTAGGTAATTTAATTCACTTTTTAGAGCGGCCCCATCTTTAAAGAAATATATTCCTATCATGGCAAGGTCTGAAACAAACTCCGATGGTTTTTCTACAAAATCCACAATTTCATTGGCTGCATTCAACTTAACCACGCCAAAAGCACTAGGGTCCTCTATTTGTTTGACCCAAATCATACCCTCAATTCCTTCTGAAATTTGAAAATCCGCCTTAAATAAGGTGTCGGCAAAAGCCACAATCACAGGGCCTTCTAGACACTGTTCAGCGCACAAGACGGCATGAGCGGTACCCAAAGGCTCTTTTTGATAGTGAATTGACCCTTTGGCGCCTAGCTCTTTTGCAACGGCAATTAATTCTTTTTCGACCTGCTCTCCAAAATCACCGATGACAAATGCTACCTCATCAATCTTCTCCTTACACATCTTTGAAATGTCCTCTACCAAACGGTGAACAATAGGTTTTCCTCCCACCTTTATCAATGGCTTAGGAACAGTTAATGTGTGTGGGCGTAATCTGCTTCCGCGACCCGCCATAGGTACTATAATATTCATTTTTTTTATTTTATTCCTGTACTACCGAAACCACCGGCCCCTCTACTTGTTGTTTCTGTAAATTCCACTTGCTCCCAGTCTACAGACTCAATTTTGGCAAAAACAAGCTGGGCGATACGCGCTCCATTTTCAATAAAAACATCTTCATTCGATAAATTAATCAAAATAACGCCAAGTTCCCCTCTATAGTCTGCGTCTACTGTCCCTGGCGTGTTAAGCACCGTTATGCCTTGTTTAAGTGCTAATCCGCTTCTCGGGCGAACCTGGCATTCTGTTCCTGTTTCCATCTCTAAAAAAAGGCCCGTTTTAATCAAAGCTCTTTCAAGTGGTTTTATACAAACCTTTTGAGGAGTGAATGCTCTGACGTCCATTCCGGAAGAACCATCAGTCTTATACTCAGGTAAAGGATTATTAGATCTGTTTATTATTTTAACTTTTATCGACATCTTATTTCAAATTTACATATATTGAAAAAGGGAATAAGGCATAGCGCCAATAGAAATCAACAAAGCAATTAACAATTTGTGTTTTCTAAACAAATTAACCATCAAAAAAACTATTTTTGTTCATATGAGGCCTGTTGGAAAATTGATAATAATTGGGGGGGGGATAGACACGGGAAGCTTTACAGAAAGTGATTTTACCGAACAAATTGACAAAAACCTTAACTTTTTTGAACGTGGTATTTTAAAACGGATCATAGACGAATCAGATAAAGGAACCGAATCTAGAATCGAGGTGATTCCCACGGCATCGAGAATACCCGATGTTGTTGGTCCAGAGTACTCTAGAGCTTTTCATTTTTTGGGTGCTGACAACGTTGGTGTTCTAGAAATTGAATCAAGGGAGCATTGTCAAGATAAAACCATTCTTGAGCGTGTTAAAGCTGCGGACGTTATCTTTTTTACAGGTGGCGATCAACTAAGACTAACCTCTATTATTGGAGGAACACCTGTTCACGATCTAATCTTAGATAAATATTACAAGGATGATTTTCTTTACGTTGGTACATCGGCAGGAGCCGCATGCGCATCAAGAAATATGATATACCAAGGGTCGAGCAAGGAGGCTT
>CESI01147015.1_pt1 | contig 13044 bp, 11 predicted proteins | sample 356301 | NCBI WGS metagenome assembly CESI01 (sample SAMEA2621423, study PRJEB7988) | marine metagenome | biome: marine biome (ENVO:00000447); feature: deep chlorophyll maximum layer (ENVO:xxxxxxxx); material: "saline water (ENVO:00002010), including plankton (ENVO:xxxxxxxx)" | depth 40 m | reverse complement strand
TACTACCAACAAGATGTAGCTCAAATCCGTCTTCTAATTTAAACCATCGATGAGAAAGACCGGTTGATTCAATATCAATTTCTTCAATTTTTAAAATTTTTGAATAAAAATCCCCTGTCTTATCAAGATTATTAACCATCACCGCTAGATGATTACCTTGAAAAGTGAGATTTTTATTATTAGTTGGCATTTCTGAACAGCCTAGTGTAAATAATATTGTAAAAAGTGTAGGAATGAATTTCATTTTTCAGTTTTTTAAAGCCATACATTCTATTTCTAATTTTGCATTTAGAGCTAGCCCACTCCCCGCAAAAGCACTTCTAGCCGGTAGCTTATCTTTTTTAAAATGTTTAATATATTCAGCACTCATTTCTCCCCACTCTGATATGTCAGAAAGCATACAAGTGCATTTAAAAACATCATCCATTGATGCTCCAATTTTATTTAATGTATTCTTAATATTTGTAAGAATTTGTCTTGTCTCAGCTGTGATACCTCCTTCAATTAATTCCCCATTGGGGAGAGTCCCAATTTCTCCAGAAAGATAGATTACACCGTTAACGATACTTGCTTCTGAAAACGGACTATTATTTTTTAAATGCTCAGGACTGTTTACTCTTTCAATTCCCTGACTAAAAGAAAAATAAGTTATAAAGATTAGAAAGTAGAATGTTAATTTTTTCATGTATTAAATATTTATCTATTTATAAAGATATAAATAGAATTTAACACATCTATATTTTTAATATCACAATTAAATTAATCAGAATTTATTTCTTTTTTTAGCTTTAAAATAATTATTGAATCCTTTTCAATACTTAATTTGATTGCTTTTGCATAATATTCATGAAAACCTCTTTTATGATATATTAAATTAATATCCTTAATTGATAAATAGCTTGAATTTTGCTTGTATGGTGACCAATAAATGGGTTGACCTTCAAGTTTCTTTTTATTTTTCAAAGTCACCTTATCATATACTATATTAGAAGCCTTGTTGGATAGATCAGTAATCATTGATTCTAATGTTTTATAAAAATTATGGCGTGAATATTTATCTTGTAAATAGGATACAAGAGTGTCATTGTCAATTAACTCAATTAAGCCTGAATTTTTTAATGCATTATATTCTTCTTGGTTATCAACCAGAGCCGTATTTATTATAGCTGCTACTGTTAAATAATACCCTAAAGAATCTTTATTTGTTTTATGTAGTTCTTCTCCTCTTTCTAAAATTATTTGACCTGCTAATGAGGCTTTCAGATGCTGTTTAAAGTTAAAATTACTGTCACCTAAATCTTGATTAATATTTATAATTAATTTATTTAATGATTGATTTTTTAATTTTTTCTTATAATCTAAAGCATTTTGTTTTTCAATATAAAAAGAGATAGAAATCCCCATAATTATAACACAAAATTCTAAAAAATATCGCAATATTACTTTTTTCATTTTTGATTATTTTGAGACTGCTATAGCAATAATTTGAGATGCTAATTTAGCAGTTATTGAGTCAGTATCATAGATTGGATTTAGCTCCACAATATCTATAGCGACTACTTTATTTGTTTTTAATATATGCTCAAATAAAACTCTAAAAAATTTTACTGAGAATCCAAAGGGTCCGGGTGCACTAACACCAGGAGCATGATGTGCTGCAAAACCATCTAAGTCTATACTTAAATAAATTGAATCTGATTTTTGAATAAAATCATCAATTGTAGTAAATACATTTTTTATGTTGTTTAGAGTACAATCTTCAATTGGTATATGATCAATTTTTAATTCAGAAGCAATTTTATATAATGATCTTGGGTTTGAAAATTTTTGAATACCAATTGGTAAATAATTAACTTGATCATTAAATTCTTTTAATATTTGATAAAAAGGAGTACCTGAATTTGAGCTTTGCAAGGGTTTTCTTAAATCAAAGTGTGCATCAAAATTTATGATTCCAATTTTAGAGTTTTTAATGGCATTTCGAATACCACAAAAATGTCCGTATGCAAGATCATGCCCTCCACCAATCCCAATACTTAATTGACCAGATTTAATAATCTCTTTTACGATATCTGAATAAACCTTTTGTGCAATTTCCATATTATTTTGGTGGCATATTATATCACCATAGTCAAAAACCTTCTTTTTTGAATGCCAAGATAATTTTCCTAATTGTTTTCTAATTGCGTTAGGACCGTCTATTGACCCTGGTCTTCCAAAATTTCTTTTTACTCCTTCATCACATTGATAACCTAAAATACCTATGTCTTTAGATGGTATTAAAGGCATGAGATCAATGGGTTTTAAAATTATTTGTTCATGCCAGTATTCATTAGGAGAATCATTTGATGACAAACGACCTTTCCACATTTTTTTAGATGGAGCACAATAATACTGATCTAATTTGTTCATTGATTATTGATAGATTTCCCTTTAATATAAACATCCTCTATTAAGTTTGAGCCAAAAGCATAAGGAATCATTGAATATGATGGAATAACTTTAGTTAAAATGAAGTTTGCTTTTTTACCAATAGTTATGCTACCTAGCTCATTTGATAAGCCCATTGCATAAGCTCCGTTAATAGTAGCAGCATTTATAGATTCCTCTGGAGACATTCCCATTTTGGTGCAAGCTAAAGAAATAATAAAATTCATATTTCCTGAGGGAGCTGAACCTGGATTATAGTCGGAAGCTAAAACTAGTGGAATATTTTGATCAATTATTTTTCTTGCTGGAGTATATGGGATATTCAGAAAAAAAGAACAATTAGGTAATGCGACTGGAATAGTATTGCTTTTTTTAAGGATTTCTAAATCTTTATCAGTTAGTACCTCAAGGTGATCAATTGTAAGAGCGTCCATTTCATCACAAAGAGCAACACCCCCAAAAGAATTAAACTGATTAACATGAATTTTAGGGATTAAACCATATTTTTTTCCTGCTTCAATAACTAATCTGCTTTCATCAATTTCGAAATATCCTTTTTCACAAAAAACATCAATATATTTTGCAAGTTTTTTTCTTGAAACTTCAGGAATCCACTCATTTACTATTTGATTAAGATACTCTCCCTTTTTATTTTTATATTCACTTGGAACTGCATGAGCTGCCAAAAATGTTGATTGAATTGATACATCAAAGTTCTGCTTTAGTTTTTTAATAACTTCGAGCATTTTCAGTTCCTCTGTAAGCTCAAGACCATAACCTGATTTTATTTCTATTGCACCTGTTCCTAGTTTGATTACCTCTACAAGTCGTTTAGAGCTTTCGTCATACAATTGCTCAAAAGAAGTATTTTTTAGTCTTTTCGCAGAGTTTAAAATACCACCACCTTTTTTAGCTATTTCTTCATAAGTAGATCCTGAAACCCTATCAATAAATTCTTTTTCTCTTGAACCAGAATAAACTATGTGAGTGTGAGAGTCACACCATGTTGGTAAGACAAACTTTCCTTCAACATCCATAACTTTATCTACCTTAAACTTAGGACAATATTCCATTTGACCAAAGTCAATAATCTTATCGTTATTTATCAATAAATATGCATTATTTATTTGAGAGAGCTCTTTCATTTCAGAACCCTTTAGTAAAGTTTTAGTTTCACTTAAAGTTTGAAGCAAACTTTTAATATTTATAAAAAGAGTTTTCATTTAAATAGAGAATCGATTATTTTGTTATCAACTAGCTCAGGAACTATTATATTCAGGTTTTTAGATCGATCCATCTCTTTTTTTATTGCAAAAATCGCAGGTTTATTTCTAGCCCAACTTCTTCTAGCAATACCATTATTAACATCAAAAAATAGCATTTTTTTTAATCTTTTTTCAGAATTTTTAGAGCCATCAAGTAGCATTCCAAAACCTCCATTTATAACCTCACCCCAACCAACTCCCCCTCCGTTGTGGATTGAAACCCAGGTTGCCCCCCTAAAACTATCCCCTATCACATTATGAATTGCCATGTCGGCTGTAAATTTACTTCCATCATAAATATTAGACGTTTCTCTGTAGGGAGAATCTGTTCCACTAACGTCATGGTGATCTCTACCAAGAATAATAGGACCTATTTTACCTTCTGAAATAGCAGAATTAAAAGCTTTTGCAATTTCAATTCGACCCTGAGAATCAGCATATAAAATCCTTGCCTGAGATCCGACAACCATTTTATTCTTTTGAGCATCTTCAATCCATTTAATATTATCATCTAATTGACCTTGAATTTCCTTAGGAGCATTTAGTTTTAATGTCAACAATACATTTTTGGCAATTTGATCAGTTGCTTTAAGATCCTTAGGATCACCAGATGCACATACCCATCTAAATGGTCCAAAACCATAATCAAAGCAAATTGGACCTAAAATATCCTGAACATAAGAAGGATAGCAAAAATCTGTTTCATCTTCATTCAAAACTTCTCCTCCTGCACGAGAAGCTTCTAGTAGGAATGCATTTCCATAATCGAAAAAATAAGTTCCTTTTTGAACATGAAGTTTTATCACCTTTGAATGACGCCTTAGAGACTCTTGAACCTTTTTTTTAAATAATAAAGGCTCTTCTTTTAACATTGTATTTGCTTTTTCATAGCTAATCCCCATTGGATAATATCCTCCAGACCATGGATTATGAAGTGAAGTTTGATCTGAACCAATGGTTACTTTTATGTCTGATTCTAAAAAGGCTTCCCAGACCTCTACAATATTACCGATAAAAGCAACAGAAATAGTTTTTTTCACTTTTTGAGCATTCCTAACGAAAATAATTAGTTTGTCAATGTCTGATATAAGAACATCAACCCAACCTTGATCATGTCTTTTTTTAGCAGCAGAAAAGTTAACCTCGACAGTTATTGAGATGCAACCAACAATATTTGCAGCCTTTGGTTGAGCACCACTCATTCCCCCTAGGCCTGATGTAAGAAATATTTTTCCTTTTACAGATTCCTTTTCTTTTAAAACTTTCCTAAAAGCGTTCATTAAAGTAATTGTTGTTCCATGAACTATTCCTTGTGGACCAATATACATAAATGAACCTGCGGTCATTTGGCCAAATTGCGTGACTCCTAGTGCACTAAACTTTTCCAAGTCATCAGGTTTGGAATAGTTAGGAATCATCATTCCATTTGTAATTACAAGTCTTGGAGATTTTTTTGATGAGGGAAATAACCCCATTGGGTGGCCAGAATAAAGATGAAGTGTTTGGTTTTTGTTCATGGTAGCCAAATATTTCATAGTCAATAAATATTGAGCCCAATTTTGAAATACAGCACCATTTCCTCCATAAGTTATTAGTTCCTGAGGATGTTGAGCTACATTTATATCCAAGTTGTTTTGAATCATTAACATAATTGATTTAGCCTCATTAATTTTTGCAGGATATTCATTCAATGGTCGCGCATGAATTGAATATTTTGGTTTAAATCTAATCATATAGATTCTTCCATACTCGTTTAATTCTTTTGCGAAATCTAAACTAAGTTCATAGTGCCATTTTTTAGGAAAATATCTTAACGCATTTCTAATAGCTAGTTTCTTGTCTTTTAAACTTAATATTTGTTTTCTTTTGGGCGCTGGATTTATACTAGAATCCAATAATTTCAGACTAGGAAGTTGTTTCGGGATTCCTTGTAGAATATCTTCTTTAAATGTCATAATTCTGGGTATACATTAAAGGCTTGATCTTCGATTAATATTGTTATTGTATTAATATCATCACTTAAGACTCGATCTTGTTTTAGAATTTTAACATTTTTACGAACCAGAGTAAGTGTTTTTTCAATAGCTAAAGAAAATTTATTTGGACGTCTAAATTCTAGTGCTTGAGCTGAATGTAATAATTCAATAGCAAGAATTTTCTCCAAATTATTTATTACCTCAAGACATTTTCTGCCTGATATACTCCCCATAGACACATGATCTTCTTGACCCATTCCAGTTGGAATACTATCTGCAGAGGAAGGAAAGCAGAGGGACTTATTTTCTGAAACTAGAGCTGCAGTAGTATACTGTGTGATCATAAAACCAGAATTTAATCCAGGATTTTCAGTAAGCATTGCTGGTAAACCATGAAGTCCTTCTAAAAGTAAATAACTTCTTCTGTCTGAAATATTTCCTATTTCAGCAGCAGCAATTTTTAAATAATCAATTGCAATAGCAAGCGGTTGACCATGAAAGTTTCCTCCAGATATAGCAGTATTATCGTCAATTATTATCGGATTGTCTGTGACAGAGTTAATTTCAATATCAACCAATTCTTGGACATGACTTAATGCATTTCTTGATGCACCATGAACTTGAGGAACACACCTAATAGAATATGGATCTTGAACTCGATCACAGTCTTTGTGAGAATCTGAGTTTTGAGAATTCTTCAATAACTCTCTAATTCGTCTAGCTACTTTTTTGTTTCCTGCGAATGGTCTTAATTCATGAAGTTCTTCATTGAAAGGGGCCAAACTTCCCTGAAAACCCTCTAGTGACATTGCAGCTATTAAATCTGCTAAATCCATAAGATAGTCAAGTTTTGAAACTGCTTTTATGGCATGAGCTAAAATGAACTGTGTACCATTAATCAGAGCAAGCCCTTCTTTAGCGTGCAAGGTAAAAGGTTTTATTTTGTGGTTTTTTAAAACAGTTTTTGCATCAATCTTTTTTTTACCATCCCAAAAAAAACCACTTCCAATTAAAGGAAGGAATAAATGAGCTAGTGGTGCAAGATCTCCGGAGGCTCCAACTGATCCTTTTTCGGGAACAAGCGGAGTAAGATTGTTTTGAAGAAAATAAATAAGACGATCTAAAACTTCTAAACGAATTCCGGAATAACCCTTAGATAAAGATTGGATTTTACAAATTAGCATCAATTTTGAAAGATCAGGAGTTATTGGGTTTCCAACTCCAACAGAATGACTTAGTAGTAGTTTTTCTTGCAAAGATTTTGTCTCCTTAGGAGAAACTTTTGTTGTACAAAGTGGACCAAAACCTGTGTTGATTCCATATATTGCTTTTTTACTTAGAGCCATTTTTTGAACTCTATCATAGCTCTGAGTAATCCTTTTTTTTGTTGAATCAGTTAGTTTTATTTTATTAGGATTATTCATTAGAAAATAAATATCTTTTAACGATATATTGCTATTTTCATTTTGTAGCATACTCAAGTTTTTATTTTTAGATCTTTAGATAATCTTTGTTTATTAACAATAATTCTATTGTAAACTACAAAGTTTTAATCTGTAAAATCATAAATTAACATTTTTTTTATGACTAATTCATTAATTAATCTCCAAAATTTGTGGAATCCTAAAATTCCAGATGGAGAGATATTTTATTACCCAAATTTTTTGGATTTAAATAAAGCAAATGAGCTATTCATAAAATTAAAAGACTCAATCCCTTGGCAGCAAGACCCAATTAAAATTTTTGGAAAAACATATATGCAGCCTAGACTAACCTCATTACATAGTTTAAATAAAAACAAGTATAGCTATTCCAATATTACTATGCATTCTAAGCCTATGACATCTGAACTTATACATTTAAAAAATAAAATCAGTGAAGTTTCTAATAGTGAGTTTAATACAGTCTTGTTAAATCTTTACAGAGATGGAAAGGATAGTAATGGTTGGCATGCTGATAATGAAAAAGAATTAGGCTTGAACCCTGTTATCGGTTCAATTAGTTTGGGTCATGAAAGAGTTTTTCACTTAAAGCATAAAATAAATAAAATAGATAGATTTAAAATAACACTTAAGCACGGGAGTCTACTAATTATGTCAGGCCCTATGCAACACAATTGGCTTCATCAAATTCCAAAGACTACTCGAAAAATTAATGATAGGATAAATCTTACTTATAGAAAAATATTTTGAATTAGATTCTAATTGGATGGATACATAAGATTTTTTATTTGTTTCCAAGTAACTAATTTAATGTTGTTTTTTTCCAATGCTTTTTGAAATTCAGGATTGGAAACTAATATGTAATCAAGATTTCGCCATTTTGATCCGTAAGCAATTCTTTTTGAAGTAATCTTTTTCATTTCATCGTCATCAAAACCAAGATGAACAATTATTTCGTTTAAACCTGGGTTGAGATTGTTTAAGATATTTATATAATATCTTGTCCAATCTTCAAAGGAAACATTTTTATCAGCCATATACATTTTATTTACCACAACTAAATTACTTGGCTTCATAAAATCACTATTAAAATGTGGAGCTAGAACTTGAGGTACGAAAACAGGCAGTTTGTTTTTTTCTCCAAGCTCAATATAAATTTTGAAAAATTCTGGTGAAAAAAATAAAGCGCCTTCATGGCTATCTAAATGAGTTGGAATAATACCTATTGATTTTGCATAATCTATCTGTGCTTGTAACTCCTTTTCAACATCCGAATAGTTGCCCTTTTTTATAAAAGATTTTTTCTTTTCAAAAAAATCACCCTTGATATTAATTAAAGAAGAAATAGAGTCATTGGGACTAATTCCTGACCACTTATAATCCTTCCATTCTGCAGTAAATGTTAGATGCAGGCCCAAGTCTGTATTTGGATTTTCCTTAAAATAATTTGCTACCTCGAGTGTTTTAGGGGCTGGAATCATTACGCTAGCAGAGTTAATGAATTTATTATTCAGCGCATCAAAAGAAGCTTTATTAACAGATTCAGATAAGCCTAAATCATCAGCATGTAATATTAATAACTTATCATCCTTTTCGAATCCTAAAAGTTCAGATAAATTTTCATATTGTGGAATTTTATCATTATTAAAAAGGAAGTTATAAGTAAGCCTGATGTCATAAACAGGAATATCATTAATATTAAAATAGAGTCTAACTCCTCCCCCTAAAGAAAGCCCTATAATAACAAGAAGGAATATAAATTTTTGGGAACTGGATATTTTTATAAAATACTTTTTTTTCATTTTGTCAATTTAAAGTATCAGTTCCCAAAAATTTATCCTTATCGTTATAAAACCATGATCTGATTTTTGGCATTTTAATACCATTTACTTCTTTTTCATCAGAAAGTAAAATGTATTCACCGTCATTTTCACTTTCTTTATGAAAAAATTGGTATGCCTCAAGAGCGAAGGACTTAGTATTAAAATAAAAATACCATCGATCTTTTCCAACAGTTTCATGGTAATCTACTTTTAAAACTAAATACTTCTTTCCCTTGAAAACTTTTTTAGCTATTTCAGGATTAATAATTGTGCCAGGATCTTTTAATTTCATTGGCAACCCATAAAGATAGGTATAGTAATCTCTCATTTTTAATGCATAATCACACGTTAATCTGTGGTGCTCTATTTCACTTTTAGAAAAGTTAGATTTTCCATTTAAAGTTATTTTACACAAATTATTTTCTACAACCTGTTCGATAGTATTTTTATCCTGAATTACTTTTGATCTAAAATATGATTTTGGAAGATTAATTTCGACTTCACTATTTCGCATTGACCTATCAGGTCTTGTCATTGTGATATTTATAATCCCATTAAACTTATTCCAGGATTTACTTGGATCATGGTATGAAATACTTTTATTTAATAATTCTTCACCACTCATTTGGTCAATAGAGAGAGTTGTTATTTTTTCAGTATTAGATAAAAAAATAACCAAGCCAGAAAAGAATATTAAAAATAGATTTTTCATAAATTATAAATCTTTAATGCAAAATAATCATTTAAGATTTAAACAACCCGTTAACATAAAATACAGAGATTAAATGATTTTTTCATATTTTTAGAAATACTAAGATCCTAACATACAGAATAATGATAAAAAATAATTTTTCAGTCAAGCAAATATTTTATTTTATAATATTCATTTTGGTTTCATCAAATATGATAGCCCAAAAAAAATATTCTAAATCAAAAATCAAAAAATACAAATCGGAGATCGTATCTGTTGTTGCAGAAAATCATAAGAAAACTCAAGTAATGGTTGACAAGATTTTTAGCTTTGCTGAACTTGGATTTCATGAAGTTGAATCTTCAAAATATTTGTCAAACATCTTAAAATCTTCTGGTTTTGAAATTCAATATGGGGTTTCTGGAATTCCAACAGCTTGGTTTGCTAAGTGGTCTAACGGTGAAGGACCTGTTATTGCTCTGGGGAGTGATGTGGACTGTATACCAAAAGCCTCACAATATCCCGGAGTAGCTTATCATAAACCTATGGTAGAGGGAGCTCCAGGTCATGGTGAAGGTCACAATTCTGGTATTCCAGTTAATATTACTGCTGCACTTGCTGTTCAAAAAGTAATGAAATCTCGAGGAATAAAAGGCACTTTAATTTTATGGCCAGGAATTGCTGAAGAACTAGTTGCTTCAAAAGCCTGGTTTGTTAGGGACGGATTATTTGATGGAATTGACATGTGTATATTCACCCATGTAAGTAGTAATCTTGGAGTTTCATGGGGCCAAGCCAGAGGAACTGGCCTTATTTCTGTTGAATATACTTTCGAAGGAGAGGCTGCTCATTCTGCAGGTGCTCCATGGAGAGGAAGAAGCTCTTTGGATGCAGCTGAATTGATGAATGTTGGGTGGAATTATAAACGTGAACATTTACATCCATTAAAAAGATCTCATTCTATTTTTACAGATGCTGGAGATCAACCAAATGTTGTACCCTCAAAGGCTTCAATATGGTACTATCTAAGAGATATAAAATATGATGGTATTATGAAGATGTACAATGACGCAAATAACATTGCAGCAGGAGCTGCACTAATGACTGACACAAAAGTTTCATCAAGAGTTTTAGGTACAGCATGGCCAAGACATTTTAATAAAGTAATTGCTGAAACAATGTATAAAAACATAGAAGAAGTTGGACTTCCAAAATGGTCAGAAGCAGATCAAATACTAGCAAAAGCTGTACAAAAAGAGGTGAATTCGACTAATAATAACGGATTAGCTACTAAATTATACCCTATAGGTAAACCGTCAAATATAATGGTTAGTGGCGGGTCTGATGACATAGGAGATGTTTCATGGACAGTTCCGACAGTAACACTAAGATTCCCATCAAATATTCCTGGACTTCAAGGTCATCATTGGTCTAATGCAATTGCAATGGCTACTCCAATTGCTCATAAAGGAGCTACTGCTGGTGCTAAAGTAGTTGCAATGACAGTTTTAGATTTTTTGGTTCAACCTGATTTACTTTCTTCAGCTACAGATTATTTTGAAAATGTTCAGAAAAAAGAGGAGACTTATAAGCCAATGATTACCGCAGCCGATCCCCCTCCAATTGAATTAAATACAGCAATAATGGGAAAATATAGAAAGGAATTAGAAAAATTCTATTACAACGAAATAAAGTATGATTCTTATTTAGATCAATTAGGAATTTCTTATCCAACATTAAAAACTAACGATAAATAAATATGCAAAGTAGAAGAGATTGGTTACGATCCTCAGTTGGTTTAGGTGGACTTTTATTAGCTCCAGAATTAGTTCTTTCAAAACAGGAAATTAAAAAATTTAATCCTAGACCATTTTTAGAAACAATAAAACTTAGTTCAAATGAAAACCCTTATGGACCATCTGAATTAGTTCAAAAATCAGTTATTAAAGCATTTGATCATAGCTGTAGATATCCTTATGCTTATTCAGACGCACTTGCAGTCAAACTAGCAAAAAAACATGGAGTCGACCCTGAAAGTATCATAATTACTGGAGGATCAACTGAAGGACTTAAAATTACAGGTCTTACATTTACAAAGGGAGGTGGAGAAATAATAGCAGGACAGCCAACTTTTCTTGCCATGATGGATTTTGCCAAACAATGGGGAGCTAAAATAAATTGGATCCCCGTTGGAGAAGATAAAGGATACGACCTTAATGCCATAAACAATAAAATTAATGGAAACACAAAACTCATTTTCTTGTGTAACCCTAATAATCCCACTGGAACTGTTATTTCTAAAAAATCTTTGCAAGACTTTTGTCTATCTGTAAGTAAAAAAGCAATCGTTTTTAGTGATGAGGCTTACTATGATTTTATTCAAGAACCTGAATATCCGTCTATGGATACACTTGTTAGAAAAGGAGCAAATGTTGTTGTTTCAAAAACCTTTTCTAAGATTTATGGTCTAGCAGGACTTAGGATAGGGTATTTAATTGCCCCTCCACATTTGGCAAATCAGATTAGACCAAATGTTGTTGCAATGAGTAATGTATTGGCTATAGCTGGAGCTGATAAAGCACTTGAAGACAAAGATTTTTATGACTTTTCGTTAAGTAAAATTAAACAAGGAAGAAAACTAATAACCGATACCCTTGATAATTTAGGGCTAAAATATGTGCCTTCCAATACAAACTTTGTCTTCTTCCATTCTAAAAAACATATTGACTTACTAGGAAAACAAATGCTAGATAAAGGTGTAAAAATAGGGAGACCTTTTCCTCCATTTTATGATTGGTGTAGGATTAGCGTTGGGACTCTTCCTGAAGTCCAAGCATTTACTACTGCACTTAAAGAAGTTTATCAAGAAAGTTAATAATCAAGCATTAGTAATCTTATTGCTATTTCTTAATTAGAATGGAGCTATATTTATAAAATGAAGAATACATTTATTAGTATACTATTTTTAGTGTTAGTTCTTACTTTGTCTTTTACAATTGCCTTGTTAGTCATTGATTCCTCTGATGGAATTAATTATTTGAATTCAGTTCCAATTAAAAGCTGGTTCATTATTTTTGGAATTCAGATAGTTGTGTTTTTGCCTTCATTTTTTTTTAAAACTGAACATTATTTTGATTTAACAGGAGGGCTAACTTTTATATTAATGGTTTTATTCTTAACATCTACTGTTGTTGCAAATAATAAATTACTAGATTATTCCAAATTGATTCCTTTATTTTTTGTTAGTATATGGGCAGTTAGGCTTAGTTCTTTTTTGTTTTTAAGAGTAAAACGTGTCGGGAAAGATATCCGTTTTGATGAACTTAAAACAAATTTTTTTAGATTTATGATTGCATGGATTCTGCAAGGCTTATGGGTCTTTATTTGCTTACTTCCTTTGATTATCATGGTAAGTTC
>CESI01041414.1_pt1 | contig 13054 bp, 10 predicted proteins | sample 356301 | NCBI WGS metagenome assembly CESI01 (sample SAMEA2621423, study PRJEB7988) | marine metagenome | biome: marine biome (ENVO:00000447); feature: deep chlorophyll maximum layer (ENVO:xxxxxxxx); material: "saline water (ENVO:00002010), including plankton (ENVO:xxxxxxxx)" | depth 40 m | reverse complement strand
GGAGTTGGTGGCGCCACGCCCATGCCAATAAAGGATAAAAAGGCTTCGGTGAAAATGGCGCTGGGCACCTGGAAAGTAATGGTCACCAAAATCACCCCCATAGTATTGGGGATCATGTGGCGAAAAATTAAGTAGTTGGTGCTAGCACCAAGTAATTGCGAGGCGCTGACGTAACTTTCTTCACGAATTTGTAATATTTGGCCGCGTACTAGTCGAGCAGGTGCGGGCCAAAGTAAAATAACCATGGCCACTAGCATGGGCAATACGCCGCTTTCCCCCGGTCCTATACCAAAGATAACTTTGAGTAAAATCATAAAAAGTAGAAACGGCAGGGCTACAGCAAAATCTGCGAAGCGCATCATCAGTTGATCTATACCGCCGCCCATAAAGCCAGCAATGCTGCCGTAAATGACTCCCAATAGAACGTAAAGTAGCGGTGCAAAAATGCCAATGAACAGCGACACCTGACCGCCGTAGATGAGCCTCGCCAACATATCTCTGCCCAAATAGTCGGTGCCGAATGGGTGCAAAGCGAGTTCGATTTGATCGCCCTCTACTACTGCGCCATTTTTTGTTAGGCCACGTTGCTGTGCCTCTAGGATGGTAATGACTCGCTTAACGGTGAGCGCAATGGTCGCAAACTGACCAGTTTCTAAACCTTGGCTATCTAGAGCCACCACAGTGTAGTAGTAGTCTGTGGGTTGCAGATCTAGTCGATCCTCAAAGAAGTGATTTTTGGTTTCCATTAGCGGCAGACCAAAGGCGTCACTTGGTTCTAATGCAAACAGAGTCCGGTAAATTACATAACCGTGATTAAATTGGTCACTGTAGGGCGCGCTACCTGGCCCTCTCAAGGTGCTTTTCCAAGCCAGACGCACTGCTTGGCTGGTAGCATCGCCCACTAGCGTAAGGCCTAGAGCATTGTCGTCATCGTAATACAGTTCGTTTGTGGGTCCATACCAAGGCTGATATGCAGGCGCGATAGTGACATTACGATTTGCGCCGGGAGTGATGCCTATTTGATCTAAGTCTTGGGCGGAAGGGTCAATGGTCCAAAGGTACGGACCAGCTAAGGTGAAAGTGACTAAGCCTATAATTAGATACAGGGAAAAAAGCGCACGCTTGTTTTCTTTCAGCCTTCGCCACGCATCTTGCCAATAGGACATAGCTGGTCGTGTAATGGCATCTGCTGATTTGTGCTTAGGTTTTGGCGCGAAGTCGCTTGGACTAGGGTGCCAGGTTGTGGTTGATGGTTCGCTCATGGGTTTATCCTCACTCGCGGGTCAATCCAGCCGTAGAGTAGATCCACTAGGATGACCATAAATACTAGGAATGCGCCGTAGAATACGGTGGTGCCCATAATTACCGTGTAGTCCAATTGTTGTATGGCCTCTACAAAGTAGCGACCTAAGCCAGGAATGGCGAAAACAATTTCAACCACGAAGCCACCGGTAGTGATGCCTGCTATGGCGGGTCCAAGTACGGTGATCACCGGCAATATCGCGTTACGCAATTGGTGGCGACTAAAGATACGTGTTTTCGGGAGGCCTTTAGATTGTGCTGTACGTATGTAATCTGTGTTAACAATTTCCAGCATAGATGAGCGCATCAGGCGAGTGAGGTATGCCATGGTAGATAGTCCCAACACCATGGCTGGCACAATCATATGCCATACCGTTCCCCATCCGCCTACGGGTAATATTGTGGTACCTGCAAAGGCATTGATGTTGACTAAAAACATCTGACTGATGGCGGCGATCACAAAGCTAGGAACTGAGATACCCAAGATCACTAAAAACATAATGACGCTGTCAGGCCAGCGGTTGCGATATAGCGCAGTCAGCGCGCCCCACAAAATGCCACCTAGGGCGGCAAAGACAATGGCGAGAATACCCAAAATCGCAGAAATGGGAAAATGCTCTTTGATGATGTCGTTAACTTGGCGATTTTCTTGAGTGAATGAAATGCCAAAGTCGCCTTGGGAAATGTTTTTTAAGTAAATGGCATATTGGGTAAGCAGGGGTTTATCAAGACCGTATTTAGCCTCTAAATTTGCCCGAATCTTGGCGGTGGTAGATTTGTCACTAGACAGTGGATCGCCGGGAACAGCATGCATGCCAAAGAAAGTTGCCGTGGCAATAAACCAAACCGTGAGTATGCCAAGTGCAAGTCGCTTAAGGGTGTAACGCAGCATCAGTTCAATCGTTCTAGGTGAATTTGCATAAGGAGTTTAAGCATCTGGATCAATGTAGGCGTAGGTGTAGTCGATGCTGGCGCCAATGACTCTGCGTTTTACGCCCTTTAATTGCGGGTGCACGACATATGTAATCCCGCGCTCATACATGGGCAAAATCACCACGTCATCGAAAAGTTGTTGCTGAATGTCGCCAAACGCCTCCATGCGGTCAGGCGTTGCGGTAGCACTTTGGGCGGTTAAAATCAGCGCATCCATTGTTTCACTGCTGTACCTGCCGCGGTTGTTTAAATTCCACGAGGCAAAAAGGTCCCCAAAGGTCAGTGGGTCATTGTAGTCGGGTCCCCAGCCGCCGAGTAGCAGGTCAAAATCTCCCGAGCTCATTTTTGCTAGTCGCTGCTTGAAAATTTGTTTATCTATTTTAATAGTTAGGCCTAGAGTTTTTTTTAAAACTTCTTGCAGCCACTCGGATTGAATATTGGAAACTGGGTTGTCGCCGGTTAGCAGGGTGATTTCAGGGAAGTCTTTCAACCCCAGCTCTTTTTGGGCCAACTCCAAATACGCTTTAGCTTCGGCTCTATCAATATCGACTGTGCTAGCTGGATATTCCTCGCGTAGTGGTTTTTCTACGCCAATTAACCATTCAGGGAACAGTGATTTGCCTGGCATGTACCCGGGTAGCTTAGTCACTTTGTAGACTAGTTCTTCCATATCTAAGGAGTGTTGAATGGCTTTGCGAAAGTTTAAGTTGCGACTAAGGCGATCAACTCGATGATTGAACTCCATGTAAAAGACTGTTCCATCAGCAAAGCGCCGAATTGGCCATTTTAAGCGTAAGGCTTCGGTGAGATTTTCAGCTTGTAGTCCCGCGAGAGCGATTCTTTTGTCCTTGAAGAAATTCAAGGTCGCTGTTGCATCCGAGGTTATATAGGCAAAATTAACTTGAGCGAGCTTGCCCCGGGTGCTATCCCAGTAGTGTGGGTTACGCTCTAACAACATACTCGCGCCATGTACCCAGTTTTTAATGACGTAGGGGCCGCTATATAGAAGTTCTTCGGCATCTGAGCCAAACCGTCCTTGGGTCGCTTTATAAAAGTCTTCGCGGATGGGAAGGAACGTAGGGAATACCACCAATTTGTCGAAAAAAGCCATAGGACGAGCTAATTTGACCACCAAGGTTTGTGGATCTGGGGCACTCAGGCCTAAGGCGCTGGTAGGTAACTCGCCACTGTTAATGGCTTCAGCGTTTTCTATTGGGTAAAGCAGCGATGCATATTCGGAACCGGTTTCTGGTTTTAGGGCCAGTTGCCAAGCAAAGATAAAATCTGCCGCGGTAATGGGCTGGCCGTCACTCCATTTGGCGTCTTTGCGCAGCCAAAAGGTGGCGTGGGTGGGTGTCACGTCCCACCGTTCTGCTATGGCTGGCCCTAGTCGGTCTTTTAGATCCATGCGCAGTAACCCTTCCATTACATGCCCTAGTACTAAGCCTGACGAGGCGTCCGTAGTTTTGCTTGAATCTAGCTGAGGAGGCTCTTCACTGAGTGCGGCTGAAATGCTGTTATTGGCAATGTCCACGGCCTGAGCTTCTTGGGTCGCGGTACCCATAAGGCCTGCCAGTTGATTCAGCACCAGCAGTAAGCCGACAACAAAGACAATGGCGAGCAAAAAATAGACACCCAGCTGGCGACTTAATGAATACGCGCTGGTATGCGAATTTGATGGTGATTTGGAGTTCATACTTCTCCTATTCTTAAGGCCATCGACTCTAACGGTAGCGTGTACGCCTTAGGCTTTCTTTCGTGCGTAAATTCTATTTTAAGGACAGCTCGCTATTTGCCTGACAACAACTAGCAGGGCAAAGAAGTCCCTGCTAGGAGTGCCTGCCAAGAGAGGGCCTATTTATTGCTGATAATAGTCGTTTTAGTGCTCAAGTGCCGGAATGCTCTAGGCGATTTGCTTGAGGAGATTACCCACTACCCGCTCTAAGTGCATTAGCGAATTACATTCTTCTACCTGGTGGGAATATGCTCCATATTTACGCATTTCTGAGTCGCCGGTATTCCAGGCCAGTTTGGCCTCTGGGTTGAGCCAAATGACGCGTTTGGAGCGATCATATATCTCTTTTAACACCTCAGCATGAGCTTCGCCGTGGTTATTTCTCGCGTCCCCCAGAATGATAATCGTGGTGCGATTGTCTACATCGTCTAAGCAGTTCTTTTTAAAATCTAATAAGGCTTGACCATAGTCTGTGGAACCACCGCCATAGTCGCGAAGAGTTTTAGCTATGGCATCTTCAATTTTGTTGCGGTTAAACAGTTCGGTTACCTCGGCCAAATCTGAGGAAAAGGCGAAGCTGCGTACTTTGGGCATGACTTCATCTAGGCTATAGAGAAACATCAGCATGAAGCGGGCGTAGTTGGCCACCGACCCTGAAACGTCGCAAATAGCGAACACTTTAGGCCGATCAACTTTTACTGACTTCCAATGCAGATCAAATATAGCGCCGTCATAAGACATGTTATGGCGCAGGGTTCGCGGCACATTGAGTGCGCCGCGTTTGAATATCTTCTTTCGTCGGCTATGCAGGGCGCTGAGTTTTTTCGCCATCTTGTAGACAATTTCTTGAATCAGGCGAAAGTTGCGATGCTCTACATTAGATAATTTGACCTTGCGCAGTAGTTCTTCGCGTAGGCGCTTGCCAGTAACATCTGCGTTTAGTAGAAATTGCTTTTCAACATAATCTCTAACTTGTTCGCGTAAAAAATCACGCCGAGCTTTGAGTTGTTGGCCGAGGCGTCTAGCCGGTACGTGTGGTGATGTGCGTAGGTCGCCTATTTCGCGATTAAGGTCTGGTAGCCCCATAGCATCCATAATGCGGCGAGAGTAGAGGCCTTTTTGGGTGAAAATCTTGATGTCGCGAACATTAATTTCTTCGCCTGCGGCGCCCATTGCCATGCTCAGTTCCACTCTGTCATTGGCCATAAGTAGTTGGCCAAGGGAAGATTTTGGATTGGTGACTTCACCCGGACCTAAGTCAGCTTCTTCTTCTTCCTCATAAAGGTTATTTTTCTTAGCTTTAGATTTGGACTTTTTCTTTTTACCCTTTGGCTCTTCGCCACTGGAACTGCCGCCTTCGCCGTCTCCTGACTCGCTGTCTTCAGCGTCTTGCTCTTCCGACTGTTCGCCGTTTAATTCACTGTCGGATTGCTCGCCGCGAACATCTTGAAAGTCGAAAAACTGATCAAAGCAGGCGTTAAAAGTATCTTTTTCATCGACGGTTTTAGGTAAAACCGTAGCTAGAGAGCGTTTTAAATAGGCTTTGTCTCGATATCCCACCAGCTCCACTGCGCCCAGCGCATCTAAGGTTTCGGCAGTAGATACGCGCACATCTGCGTTGCGTAGTGCACGAATGAAATTGCTGATGGTTCGATCCATAGTCATATTATAATTCCTGTCTAAGTAGTCCTCACTACTTGGTGATTCTTGCCGTGATGGAATTTACTTCACTGGTAACATTTTCTATATCCTCTTGGAATTTAAGAATGACATTCAAAGTGTCTGTGACCAGCTTTGGATCTAAGGCTTCTGCATGAAGCAGGACCAGGGTTCTTGCCCAGTCAATGGTTTCTGAAATAGCCGGTTGCTTCTTCAGATCCAAGGTCCGCAGTTCATGGATAAACTCGACCAATTGACGTCGTAGCGCCGGTGGAACTTCCGGTATGCGTGCAGCTACAATTCGCTGCTCTATGTCTGAGTCAGGGAACGGAATGTACAGATGCAAACACCGACGTTTTAACGCATCAGATATTTCCCGCGTGTTGTTCGACGTCAAAAACACCATGGGTGGCTCCGCGATAGCTTTAACTGTCCCAATTTCAGGAATAGAAACCTGGTAGTCAGATAAAATTTCTAAAAGCAAAGATTCAAACTCGTTGTCTGCCTTATCGATTTCGTCGATCAGCAGCACACAGCCGTTTTCTTCTTTCAGTGCCTTAAGCAGGGGTCGAGGCTCCAAAAATTCCTCGGAAAAGAAGATGTCGCCAAATTCATGCAAACGCTTAACTGACTCAGTAAAGCCTTTTGCACCCTGTAAAACTTCGTCTAAGGCTTCTTTCAGAACCTGGGTATAGAGCAATTGCTTACCGTATTTCCATTCGTAGATTGCCTTTGACTCATCTAGGCCTTCGTAGCACTGAAGGCGAATAAGTGGGAGGGCAAACATTTCCGCTGCTGTTTTTGCCAGTTCTGTTTTACCGACCCCCGGAGGTCCTTCAATCAGTATTGGCTTGCGTAACTGATAGGCAAGAAACACAGCCGTTGCGATCTGTTCGCTACAAATATAATTGTGAGCTTCAAAGCTTTCTTGTAGCGATGCTACTGACGCAGCGATCTTTTCGATATCTCCCATGATCATCCTTAATCCGAACTCGTTGTTGTGCTATTAGCGGTACCTTGATCCGCACATTAAAGATGCTGGAGTTGGCCACACTTCGCTGGATCGCGTGCGGTGGCCTAAGGCATTAAGCTGAGTATTATCCATTGGCAGGGCTGCCTTGTATAGGTTGCGCAGACTTGCGCAGTGGTCTAGGGCGTGGTTTTCTTGCCATCAGTTGATCAGTTTTCTAAAGATGTACACGCCCGAGGCGTAAATGTGTGAGGCGCGCTAGGCCTCAATGGTGGTCTTATCCCCACCCATCGAATGCAGGTACGAGAAAACCTCAGAAACAGTGAAGCGGATACCTAAGTAGATGACTAATTAGATAAATGGGCGGATCTTTCAATGGATAACTCTCTAGATGGTTCTTTCGATAAACAGGAGATGCAGGAAAAGCTTCTGCAACTGCGTGAGCAATTGCAAAGTATTGCCATTACTCGACGCGGTTCCGCCCAAGTGGTGGAGTTAGATCAGGCCAAAGTGGGTCGATTGTCGAGAATAGACGCCCTGCAATCCCAGGAATTGGCAAAAGCCTCCGTTGTCCGTAGCGATCGTGCGCTGACTCAGATCAGTGCTGCACTGGAGCGTATTGAAAATGATGAGTTTGGGATCTGCCTGCATTGCGACCAACCGATTGCGCTTATGCGGCTGCAAGTAGATCCAACAGTACTGTTGTGTATAACCTGCGCGAGTGCTGCTGAGGGGGGCTGATACAAGTCTGAATAACAAGGTCTACTCTGCAATCAAAGCCTTCGTCGCTTTATTCTTTAATAGGACTAAAGCCACGATATTAAGGCTCCTCTTCTTTAAAACTGCTTAATTTTTCTGCAACGTGCTCTATTGAACAATTTTCGTTGTCCACCGTGTGCTGCGCATATTTCTCGTATAAAGATGTGCGTTCTTCTATTAACTGATCTAGTGACGTGGTGGCCGCAGCAGCGATGCCTCTTTGTGCAAAGTCGCCCAAGCGCTCACGGAGTTGTTTGGGACTCACTTGCAGGTAAATGATTTTTCCCAACCTCTGTAAGTTTTGCATTGCGCCAAGGTTGTAAACGGCACTGCCGCCGGTGGCGATGACACTATTTTGCACGTCCAATTGTTGAATAATTTCGCCTTCAATTGCTCTGAGCGCTACGTATCCCATCCGAGTGACGATTTGCGCAAGGGTGGCTTGCTCACGCAGTTGAATCAAAATATCTGTATCAATAAACTGCTTGCCCAGCAGTTTTGCCAAAACAACACCAACGGTGCTTTTACCTGCACCTGGCATTCCGATAAGCGATATGTTGATAATACTGCTCCTATTATCTAGAAAAAATGGCGGAATTATTTTGTTGGCTGCTTTGACAGAGATATTTTTAAAATGCGGTGCCAGAAATTATATAGGCCTCCAGGTATAAGACGAGCAAATAAAAGCTTGTTCGACTGTTAGTATGCAACGGAGATCAACCAAAGAGTAGAGGGGAATAGATTTGAAATTTTACGATTATCCAGGTGCGCCGAATCCACGCAGAGTGAAGATATTTGCGGCGGAAAAGGGTATTGAGTTAGAAGTTGTGATGACGGATATGGCAAAGCGTGAGCACAAAACCGCTGAGTTCATGAGGAAAAATCCCAGCGGCAAGATTCCTGTTTTGGAACTGGACGACGGCACTTGTATTGGCGAATCTGTAGCTATTTCTCGCTATTTAGAATCAGTTCAACCAGAGCCAAATTTATTTGGTTTAGACCCCGTAGAAATTGCCGTTATTGAAATGCACCATAGGCATATTGAGCTAGAGTTGCTGTCGCAAATTGGCGCCTCTTGGGTGAACGGACCCATTGTTGCAAAAATGGGTTTGATTGAGCCAATTGAAGCGGCGAAAGAGCGCGGTGATTTGATGACTAAAAGCTTTTATAAGCGCCTTGATCTTGCATTGGGGGAGCATCCGTATATTGCCGGGGAGCGTTATACTGTTGCGGACATCACGGCCATTTGCACGATAGATTTTGCGACAAGACTGGTAGGTCTACGCCCAGCAGATGAGCACAAAAACATATGGGAGTGGCATGAGCGCGTTACTGCCCGGCCAGCGGTAATTGATTAGAAAGCTGTCTTTTACGCGGTGAGCAAAAGCTGCTCTGCTGATCTAATCGTAATGTTAGCTAAAAATCCAATAGATCGTCAGCTGTAGTCCAATAAGAATCATGGCCCAGATGCGCAGGTCGCGCCAGCGATCTGTTTCGGGCTGGCCAGCGAAAATTGCTTTTTTTGGCACAATCCAAACAAGGCAGCCGAGAAAAATAAAAATACCCATTGATATGTAATTGGCCCAAGCCACGGGCAAGTCGATCATGTTCGGCTCCAAGGTCGGTAGGTGAGGGTTACGAGCTTTTCTGAACTGAGTTTTTCGGTAAAACCGCTCACGGTCCACAGTGCAATCAAGGAGTAACAGAAACTGACAAATGCTACGTAAAGCAAATTCCACTCCAGTAATATCAGTAAGATAGCTGAAACTAATACGCCGCTAACTAAGGTCCATAAACCTGCCATTGGCGTAGCCCTTTGGGTCATAGCGCCCAATAGTAGCAATGCCAACATGGGGCCTTGGAACAATGAAAGTATGGTTTGTAAAAAAGTAAATATGCCTCCTAAGTCGCCGATAAAGGGCGCAATACACATTGAAGACATCAGTAATATTAAAGTTAGGTAACGGCCTACTTTAAGGTCATTTAAGGGTTCGTGGTTTTTCATCAATACGTGGCGAATGTCGCGAGTGATCATAAGGGAAGTTGAGTTAACGCCAGAGTCGATAGAGGATTGTAGCGCAGCAATAATAGCCACAAACATCAGCCCGGAAATGCCAGGCGGCAGTACGTTTTTAATCACCCAAGGAAGGGCCATGTCTGGGTACTCAATATCTGCTTTCATGACCAACGCCAAGATGCCAGGGAATACAACTAGCAACGGTATAAAGGTTTTTGCTAATGCTGCAAACATCATAGAGGCGCTGGCATCCCATTGAGTGCGAGCTCCAAGGGTTCGTTGCAAGATGGCCTGGCTGCCAATCCAGTAGGCTGGAGAGAGCACGAAGCCAAGCCCTAGAATGACGCCGGGCCAAGGGAAACTGCTATCGTCTGCGGGTAAATAAGCTTGTAAGTGGGTGGGGTTATCTTGGGTCAGAGTAGTGGCAAATGCGCTGAATCCACCGGCATCTGAGATGCCGATGCCGACGATTATGATGCCGCACAGAAACATAATGCTGACTTGAATAGAGTCGGTTATAGCAACAGCCGCTAAACCGCCTGCAATACTGTAAAGGCCCACTACAGTTCCCGAGACTAAAATCCCTACCCAAATTGGCCAACCTAGGTAGGTTTCTAGGGTGAGTGCTAAAGCCCACATGGCAACTCCTAAGGCGAATACTGCAAAGATGCTGGCTATCAGTGCCGCCACTACGCGAACCGCTTGGTTGTATCTGAGACCTAAATATTCTGGAATCGAATAAACCCCTGCTCGCCAATACAAAGGAATGAAGATAAGGGAGGCTATAATCATCGCTGGGATCGCGCCAATCCATTCAAAATTGGCTTGAGCGATACCTACGTTGTATGCATTACCTGAGGCACCAACATAGCTGTTAGTGTCGATATTCGTGCCAATGATGGATAGGCCAATAACCCACCAAGTTAAGGATCTGCCGGCAAGAAAAAAGTCGTGAGCATTTTTTACCTTACTGCTGAGCTTAATACCCACAAATGTTATCAGTGCGAGGTATCCAATAATCACCGCAAGATCTAATGGGTGCACTTGCTATATCCGTTTCTGAAGTGGGGCGGATACTTACACAACTAACGTGATAAGGAAAATTTAGGGTCGTCCGGAAAACCTCTGATAGTCGAACTTTGCGGCAGGCTCGCCGGCGCATTCTCTCGCCTAAATATAGTTCGTTTTTTGCTCTGACTGGGACCTTAAACTATTACAAAGCAATTCTCTTGGCTAAAAGCGGGCCTGTTGTAGCTGCAGATCACCTGCTTTATTTATTGCTGAGCGAGAGCCATATGCCCTACAGGTTATAGGCAATGCAAAAATAAGAAGGCGAGTCGCGCTTGGATAATCGAACTGTTTGGTAGGTTCCGGATTTTATATTTTGCACATACCAAGAATCAAGCCTAAGCATAGATGCGCTAAGAAGCCTCTTCCCAGCGAATGAATTTTTCTCGTAAGCAGTCGGAAATGAAATGTGGCGACATAATTTCCGTATGCTATAAAGGCTAAATTCTAAGTGCCTCAGAGGCGCTGTGATCAGCTTGAGATGATGAGATAACCGAATGCTTCAGGGTGCAGGTCAAACAATACTTTGGTGGGGCAGGTTGGGCAATTATGGTCCAGATTACCCGCGCAATAGAATCGTAATTTCTTGCTTGGAATCTATTGGCTTTGAAGTAGTCGCTTTTCAACCGAGCTTTTCTGCGCTGTCAGACATACAAGCGCGATTCATGGATTTCAAAGATATCAGAGCTGTTTGGATACCCTGTTTTCGCCAACGAGATGTGGCTGGGGCTGCACGTTGGTGTCGGCGCAATAATGTACCTTTGATATTTGATCCGCTAATAAGTGCATATGACAAGCGTGTAAATGAAAAGCAAAAGTTCTCAGCTGATTCCTGGCGTGGTCTAAGGTTACTGGCTTGGGAGCAAAAGCTTTTTGCTTTAGCTGACCATGTCATTGCAGACACGCGATGTCATAAGTCGTATTTTGTTGAGCGGCTGAATTATTCTTTCGAGAAGATTTCTATTATTCCGGTGTCTGCAGAAGAAAGCCTATTTTTTCCTCAAGACCTACCTGTTAACCCGTTGCCAGAAGCCCTGTTTTTTGGCTCATTTATAGGTCTTCAGGGCGCAGAGTTTATAGCCCAGGCGTTACGGCATTATTCGGGTCCCGCTTTTCAATTAACTTTTTTGGGGCAAGGTCCGGATCGCGCTAGGTGCGAAGAAATTTGCCGTGAGCATATTAATGATCGGGTTGCTGTGGCATTTGAAAGTTGGATACCTTTTGAAGATCTGCCCAAAAGGATTTGTCAGGCGGATCTGTGTTTGGGCGTATTTGGCACGGGTGAAAAATCGGATCGGGTCATTCCCAACAAGGTGTATCAAGGGTTGGCTTGCGGCAAAACTGTGCTTACCATGAGGGGTGAGGCCTATCCAGTCGAGGTGCTGGAAAACAACTTGGGCATTGCTTGGGTTCAGCCAGGCTCACCTGAAGCTATTGCGTTAGCGATAAGTGATCTGTTTTCGCCAGAAAAGTTGGCTGAGACGCGATCGCAAACATTGCCTAGACAGACCTATGCCCAGTATTTTTCTAACGAAAGTATTTTTCATACCTTGAATGCGTTGTTTAAGGGCTCTGCATAAAAGCCTTGTTCTACAAAGATTTTACTTAGTCACTTTGGCTAGAGTTCTATCGATGCCCGCGCGCCAGTCAGATGGCTTCATGGCAAAAGTCCCAGTGAACAGTTCAGTGCTTAGCGCAGAATAAGCCGGGCGTGGGGCTGGGGTTGGATATTCAGTTGTAGCTATCGCCGATAATTTTTCTGGTGTTTTCAGACTCAAAGCTTTCGCTGAGGAAAAGATTTGTTGGGCAAATTCGAACCAAGAAACCGTGCTGTTTCCAGCGTAGTGGTAGGTGCCCCAGGGGCAGGTTTTATTTGCGATATATGGTAAAATTTCAATAATTGCGCGAGCTAAATCTTGGGCGTAAGTAGGTGTTCCGTATTGGTCATCCACCACACGAATGTGGTCTCTTTCATCGCCTAGTCTAAGCATTGTTTTTAAGAAGTTGCTGCCGTGTTCCGAAAAAATCCAGGCGCTTCGAATGATTATTTGCTTACACTTGGTCGCAGCTATGGCTTGCTCACCTAACAGTTTAGTCGTTCCGTAAACGCCTTGGGGCGCCGTTGGCGCACTCTCTAAGTAAGGTGTGGTGCCGCGGCCGTCAAAAACGTAGTCCGTTGAAATATGTATAAGCACGCTGTCGAATTCATAGCATAACTCAGCGAGGAGACTCACGGCCTTGTGATTGAGGTTGTCGGCTAGCACCGCATTGTCTTCTGCTGCATCCACGGCGGTATAAGCTGCTGCGTTGATGATTACATCCGGAGAATGCGTTAGAAATACTTCCCGTATCTGGTGGAAGTTAGTCAGATCACATTCTGATTTTCCAAATAGTTGGGTGGTAAAGGTTGCATCGTTTGACTGTGGTTCTGAAGAAGAGAATTGCTCCAACAGACATTGACCAAGTTGTCCGCTCCTGCCGAGCACTATTATTTTCAAAGCTGGAGATCTTTTAGCAGTGCTGCTTCGATGTCTTTGGTGGACAAAGTAGGGCTCTTGACGGGCCAAGGTATATTTAGATCTGGGTCCGACCACAAAATCGATCTTTCGTC
>CESI01066952.1_pt1 | contig 13063 bp, 14 predicted proteins | sample 356301 | NCBI WGS metagenome assembly CESI01 (sample SAMEA2621423, study PRJEB7988) | marine metagenome | biome: marine biome (ENVO:00000447); feature: deep chlorophyll maximum layer (ENVO:xxxxxxxx); material: "saline water (ENVO:00002010), including plankton (ENVO:xxxxxxxx)" | depth 40 m | reverse complement strand
GGAAAAGAAATTATAAAATTAAATCACGAGTCTTTTGATAGAGCTCTTTATTCAGAGGGCGCTTTAGTGGCTGCTAGATGGCTAATGGGGAAAAAGCCAGGCTTATACTCTATGCGTGATCTTTTAAACTTTAAGTGAATAATAAAACAAAGGCTAAGATCATTTTAAAGATTCTTAATAGAACTTATCCTAAAGTTCCTATTCCTCTGAATTATAAAAATACTTTTACATTATTAATTTCTGTACTGCTTTCAGCACAATGTACTGATGTAAACGTTAATAACGTTACAAAAAATATTTATCCAAAATATAGTCACCCAAGACATTTTGTAAAACTTGGGAGAAAAAAAATAGAAAAATTAATAAATAAAATTGGTATATTTAGAGTTAAAGCAAAAAGTATTTACAATTTATCAAAAATTTTAGTTAAAAAATATAAAAGTAAAGTTCCTAAAACATATGAAGAATTAGAACAACTGCCTGGTGTTGGTCACAAAACTGCAAGTGTTGTTATGTCTCAGGGTTTTGGTTTTCCAGCATTTCCTGTAGATACTCACATTCATCGGCTAGCTCAAAGATGGGGTTTGACGAATGGTAAAAGTGTAGTTCAAACAGAAAAAGATTTAAAACTTATTTTTCCAAAAAAACATTGGAATAAGTTACATCTTCAAATTATCTGGTATGGAAGAGAATATTGTAAAGCTAGAGAGTGTTACGGAATAACTTGTAAAATTTGTAAAAGTTGTTATCCAAATAGAAAAAAATTAATAAAAACAATAAAGGCTTAAATGAAAATAACTGGAATAGGAAACGCAATCGTAGATGTGATTTGTAAAGTGGATGATGAGTTTCTTAAAAAAAATAATTTAGCAAAAAGTAATATGAAATTAATTAATGAAATAGAATTTAAAGAATTACTAAGAAATCTTAAAATTGAAGAAACTGTTTCTGGTGGCTCAATAGCTAACTCGGTTGTTGGATTATCACAGCTTGGTAATAAAGTAGGCTTTATTGGAAAAGTTAGTGATGATAATCTAGGTCAAAAATATGAACAAGGATTAAAAAAAGAAAAAGTTGAATATTTTTATAGTAAGAAAAAAGAAAATTTACCTACCGGTACATGTCTTATACTTATTACTCCAGACTCAGAAAGAACAATGTGTACTTTTCTTGGAACAGCTGGAAAAATTAATAAAGCTGACATTGATATTGATGCTATTAAAAATAGTGAAATAACTTTCTTAGAAGGTTATTTGTGGGACGAAGGTGAACCTAAAGAAGCGTTTAATGAGGCTATAAAATACTCAAATAAGACAGCCATGTCGTTATCAGATAAATTTTGTGTAGATCGTCACAAGAAAAGCTTTTTAGAATTAGTTGAAAATAAACTAGATATCATCTTTGCTAACGAACAAGAAATTTTAGAGTTAGTTAACGCTAAATCTTTTCATGAAGTTATTTCTTTTGGAAAAAAATTAAATAAAACTTTAGTGATAACGAGATCAGATAAGGGGAGTATTGCTATTAATCAAAATGAAGTAGTGGAGTGTGAAAGTAAAAAGAATTTAAAAATTGTAGATCTCACAGGAGCTGGCGACTTATTCGCAGCCGGTTTTCTTCATGGATATATTAATAAAAGGACAACTAAAGAAAGTTTGGAAAAAGGAACAGAAATGGCGTCTAAAATAATTCAAAAAATTGGCGCTAGATTAAGTTAACTTTTTTTTTCTTTTAAAGCTTCCCTTCCCTTTTTTTGGTCTAACAATTCTTTTTCTATATTTTTTTGTAAAGAGATCTATTGCGATTTTGTTTCTTTTTTTCAAAGGTAATAACCTTCTGTGTCGTTCAATATGAATTGATCATCAGAAAATTTTTTAATAATTTTTTTTCTAAGACGATAAATATGAGTTTCAACAGTATGAGTATCGGCATCAGCTGCGTAATGCCATACTAAAGTGAGTATGTTTTTTTTTGTAATTGGTTTTTTAATATTTGAAAGAAGTTCTAATAATTCGACTTCTTTTTCAGTTAAAATTATAAAATTATGATCTTTAACTAATTTTTTTTCATTTTTATCAAGCATATATTCTTTAATTTTTATTGATGAATTTTTACTAAATACATTTTTAACCGAAGAATTCTCAACTAAAGAATTAATTTCATTTATTGTCGCAGGAAGTTTGAGAACAGCATTATATGTATTATTTTTTTCAACATTATTTGTCGCCAATATCTTAATTGAATTAAAAGTATTTATAATGTCTTTATTTGTTTTTTTCTCTAATGCCTTGTTATGAAAAATTAAAACATCAAAGTTGCTAATAGAACTATTATCTAGGTTACTAATGTCATTTGAAAAGTTAAACTTTAAATATAATTTAAGTTCGTTTAATGTATTAATAAAACTATCAGGGCCAAGAACTAAAACGTTTAATTGATGCATATTATAATTAAAAATAAATATCTTTTTATAGACAAGTATAAAGTAAAATGTGCCGTAGGTAAAAGAGGAATTGGGATTAAAAAAAAAGAAGGTGATTTTATTACTCCAGTAGGCAAATATAAGATAAAATTTATCTTCTATAGAAAAGATAAAGTAAAAAAATTACAAACTATTTTAAAGAAGTTTCCAATAGATAACAAAATGGGCTGGTGCAATGACCCTAAATCTAAAAAATATAATAAACCTATAAAATATCCTTTTAACTTTAGTTCTGAAAAACTTTTTAGAAAAGATAATATTTATGACATTATTTTAGTTTTAAACTTTAATATGAATCCTGTAAAAAAAAATAAAGGTAGTGCAATTTTTATTCATGTGGCGAAGAAAAATTATAAAAGCACAGAGGGATGTGTTGCTATAAAAAAAATTGAATTATTAAAATTAGTTAAAATCCTTAAAAAAAATACTTTAATAAAAATTTTTTAACCTCTATTTCCAAAAATAGAACTGCCAATTCTAATAAAAGTGGCGCCGCTTTTAATTGCTTCTATATAATCTGCTGACATGCCCATGCTTAGTTCGTTTAATGCTAAAGTAGTATTCAGTTCATTTAAAGATTTAAAATATTTTAATGAGCTTTTATCATTTGGTGGTATGACCATTAATCCTATAATTTTTAATCTTATCTCATTAGTGCAATAATTATAAAAAGCATCCAATTCATTGATAGGAATACCAGATTTCTGAAGTTCATTACCAATATTTACTTGAATGAAATATTTTAGATTTTTATTCAAATTAATTTCATTTTTTGCCAAAACATCTGCGAGTTTTTGATTATCCAGTGAATGTATATAATCAAATATTTCTACAGCGTTTTTTGCTTTGTTGCTCTGTAATTTACCTATCATATGCAAGTTTATATTTTTTTGATTTTTTTTTATTTCAAGCCACTTTGATGCTGCTTCTTGAACCTTGTTTTCTCCAAAGTGATTGTGCCCGCATTCAATTAGTGGCTGAATATGTGCCAGAGAGAAAGTTTTACTTACAGCTATAATATTTACAGGCTTAATTGGTTTTAATAAATCAATATTAGATTTTATTTTATTAAACCTTTCAACTATTATGTTCATATGTTTGTTTTAAAAAAAAAATATTTTTTAATAATTCAAAGTATCAAAGATATAAACTTAAGAAACATAAAAAAATATAATAAATTTGTAATCATTTATCGAAATCAGTCAAATAAAGAAGATATTGAAGATCTTAAAAGATTTAGGAAAGAATGTAGACTTAAATTGATAAAGTTTTTTGTGGCCAATGATATAAATCTATGTGTTGCACTAAATTCAGATGGTATTTATTTATCATCATATAATAAGGCTTTTAAGTCTTTAAATTTAAAAAAATCAAACTTTAATATAATTGGTTCTGCACATAACACGCATGAAATCGCACTTAAAGTTAAACAGGGATGCAGTCACGTCTTACTGTCTAAATTATTTACAGTAGATTACGACATAAAGTCTTCAATTTTAGGAGTGGTAAAATTTAACAAATATTTAATTAACGTTTCAACTAATCTAGTACCCCTAGGAGGTATTAAAATCTCAAATTTAAATAAATTAAATAGTATTAATTGTGATTTTTTTGCAATTTTAAGTGAGGTAAAAAAAAAGCCGGCTATGATATTTAGCCGGCTTTTTTAAATTATTATTGCTTAACTAGAATGCTACAGAAACACCAAGTGTTCTTGTGTCGTCTTTAGCATCTGATACCCAACCAGCATTATCTGTACTTGCTTCTTGGAAACCAATAGTCATTCCACCAACAGTGTAACCAATGTTAATTGCATCAGTTGACTGTTCTTTACCAACTACAGAAGCTTTTTGTCTCATAGAGTCATATCTGTTGTAAGATATTGATAGCTCGTCGTTTATTGCGTAAACAACACCTATCGCCATGTCTCTGTAAGAAATTACTTCAGCACCTTCAGAAGCTTCACCTTCGTTGTGGTATTTCTTTTGAATACCTAACTTGAATGAACCAATTGAATAGTTAATTGCTGCTGTTAAGTCCATTGCGTCTGAAGTATTTGCGGCCATATTATTTTGATTTGCACTATAACCTGTAGTTAAAGTTGCACCGTCAAATATACCATTTGTAAATGGAATAGCACCTAAGTCAGTCTTAAGTGTTATTGATTCACCTGAACCAACACCGTGGTTTACACCACCTGAACTTGCGTTATCAGCATTTTTAGTACCATCTACTTTAGGGTAGTATTTAGCGTTTACTGCACCTAAAATTGGTAAATCGAATTTAGCACCGATACCCATTTCACCAGCTAAGTCACCGATGTCATTTAAAGTACCTGATCCTGAACCCCATGCTTCTTCATAAGCTGAAGGAGTAATATCGTCGATAGCATCAACTGGGTCTGAGTCAGATCCAACGTAAATTGTTGCTAATCCCATTACATTACCAAATGATACTTGTGAATTTCCGTAACCTAAGTTATCAGAAGTATCTTGAAATACAGAAACTGTCATACCGTTATCTAGTTCTGTTGTACCAGAGAATTTTAATTCTCTGTCCATACCTAGTGGGTTACCAGTTTGTGTATCACTTTGTGAGTGATAAGTTGCTTCCATGCTACCTGTTACAGTTAATTCACCAGCGTTAGCTGTTGAAACTGCGAACAAGAAAGATAGTGCAACTAATATTTTAGTTATTTTCATATTTTTCCTTTATTATTAATTATTAATTATTAATGAACATTTTTTATATTAAATACCCTTACTTAAGTTTAAAATTAATGAATTATAGCATTTTTTGTTATTTATGTGATATTTATGCAACATATAAAAATTGTGTAGAATCAAGAGAATTTAAGTTATAAGGCTAACTTATGCTATTTAAATACACAAATAAATGGAAATTCGGTTTTAGCATCGATTTTACAAAGATTTTAATTTTTTTCTTAATTATTTTATTTTCTGCGTGTTCTGTTCCTAAGTTTGCAAAGCCACAAAAAGTAAATACTAGAGAGACACCTGCAAACGCTAAAGAAAGAGCAAGAAAAAATGTTGAAGAAGGAAGAGCAATAAGTCTTAAAGGTGCTTTAAAGGGTGGCAATAGATCTACTAATTATGAATTTAGTACTTCCAATCCTTTATGGAGAGCTTCTTTAGACACCTTAGATTTTATGCCTCTGACTACCGTGAATTATTCAGGTGGAATTATAATAACTGATTGGTATAGCGACTCTAACAGTTCAAATGAGTCTATTAAAATTACCGTACGTTTTCTTTCTAATGAAGTGCAGTCTAACAGTCTAAAAGTTATAGTTCATAATAAAAAATGCGGCATAAATGAAAATTGTACAATAAGTGAAATAGACTCAAAAATAAAATTTGAACTTCAAAAAACTATAATAAGTAAAGCTGCTCAATTTGAAATTGATTCAAAAAGTAAAAAAAAATAATTTACTTTGTATATGGAGAGATACAACTTTCAAAAAATTGAAAAAAAATGGCGCGAGAAAAGTTCTGTAACTTCAGTCAAAAACATTAATTCTAAAAAAAAATATTATTGTTTAGAGATGTTCCCTTATCCATCAGGAAAAATTCATATGGGACACGTTAGAAATTACGCAATAGGAGATGTAATTGCCCGGTACAAATATCTTAATGGATATAATGTGTTACATCCCATGGGCTGGGATTCTTTTGGACTACCGGCTGAAAACGCCTCAAAACTAAATAACTTACATCCCAAAAAATGGACCAATCAAAATATAGCCGCTATGAAAAAGCAACTTAAGTTATTAGGCTTATCTATTGATTGGGATAAAGAAATTTCAACTTGTGACAAACAATATTACAAACATCAGCAAGAATTATTTATTGATTTTTATAATCAAGGTCTGGTTTCTAGAAAAGAAACTTATGTTAATTGGGACCCCGTTGAAAACACAGTTCTTGCAAATGAGCAAGTTATAAACGGAAAAGGATGGAGATCTAACGCTGTTGTTGAAAGAAAAAAATTATCTCAATGGTTTTTTAATATTACAAAATTTTCTAATGAGCTTTTGAGTGGTTTAAATACTTTAAAAGGATGGCCCGAAAAAGTTAAATTAATGCAAAAAAACTGGATTGGAAAATCCCTAGGTTGTGAAATCAATTTTAAAATTGACAAACATGATAAAGAAATTAATATTTTTACTACAAGACCTGACACTATTTTTGGGGCAAGTTTTATTGCGCTGTCAGTGGATCATTCTCTAAGTAAAAAATTTGAAAATAACTTAAAGTTTTCAGAATTTAAAAAAGAATGTAATAAAACTGGGACTACAGAAGAGGCTTTAGCTAGTGCTGATAAATTGGGTTTTGATACTAATCTTTTTGTTCAGCATCCATTCATAGAAAATAAAAAACTACCTATTTACTTCGCTAATTTTGTTTTGATGGATTACGGGAGTGGTGCGATTTTTGGTTGCCCTGCTCATGATCAGAGAGATTTTGATTTTGCAAAAAAATATGATCTTCAAATTATCCAAGTTGTATCTGACGGATCTAAAAATAATGACCTGAAGGAAGCATATACTGGCAATGGAAAAATAATTAATTCTAGTTTTTTAAATAATTTAGATATTGCATCTGCAAAAGAGAGGATAATTAATGAGATTGAAAAAAAACAATTAGGAAAAAAACAGACTTTATACCGTTTAAAAGATTGGGGTATTTCAAGACAACGTTATTGGGGTTGTCCTATTCCAATGATTTACTTAGAAGATGGGACAGTTGTTCCTGTTGAAAAAAGTGAGTTACCTGTGGAGTTACCTGATGATGTTGATTTAAATACGAAAGGAAATCCTTTAGAAAATCATCCTAACTGGAAAATTACCTCTCAAAAATCTACTGGAAAAAAAGCACTTAGAGAGACTGATACTCTTGATACTTTTGTTGATTCTTCATGGTATTTCTTAAGATTTTGTTCACCAGATCACAAGTCATCTCCATTTGATGAAAAGGAAGTAAAATATTGGATGCCTGTTGATCAATACATAGGGGGAATAGAACATGCTATTTTACATTTACTTTATTCTCGTTTTTTTACAAAGGGAATAAACCAATGTAAAAAAGATTTGAATATTTCAGAACCCTTTGAAAATCTATTTACACAAGGAATGGTGTGTCATGAGACATACAAGGATGAAAAAGGAAATTGGCTTTATCCAGATGAAGTAGAAAAAGTTGACTCCAAAACTATTATAAAAAAATCTGATAAAAGTAAAATAATTGTTGGAACACCTGAGTCGATGTCAAAATCTAAAAAAAATACAATTGATCCTGAAATTATGATAAATCAATATGGCGCCGATGCTGTTCGATGGTTTATTTTATCGGATAGCCCACCAGAAAAAGATGTGCAATGGTCTGATACGGGGGTTGTTTCAGCAAATAAATTTTTACAAAAAATTTGGAATTTAAATTATTTAATTTTTAACAGGAAGGATAAAAAGATAAGCAAAGATATAGAGGAAAAATTTACCTCGAATGTAAATAAATACATAAACAAAATTGATAGTTCTATAAGTGATTTTAGATTTAACGTAACTATTGCTTACTTTTATGAGATTTATAAACTTCTTAAAGACTCAGTTGAAATGAATTTAAGTAATAAAGTTTTAAAAGAAAATATTATTAAAATAATGAAACTAATGATTCCACTTGTTCCTCATTTAGCACATGAATGTTTAGAATTGTTAAGTTGCAAAACTGTTGACAATTGGCCAGGAATTGAAAAAAATATTATAGAAGAAATTAAATTAGCCATTCAAATCAATGGAAAAACAAGAGATGTAGTTACGGTTAAAAAGGATTTAAGTGAAAAAGACATTGACCAAATGATTAAAAATGAGTCAAAAGCAAAAAAATATATCGAAAATAAAAAAATTATTAAAACTATATTTGTTAAAAATAAAATTATAAACTACATAATCTTAAATTAATGAAAAAACACGTATTTACAAATTTATTTTTATTTTTTTTACTAACTACCGGCTGTGGTTTTAAAGTAGTTGATCATTCTAAATTAAGAAATTTTGACATAGCAGAAATTATAACTAGTGGAGATAATAGAATAAATTATAAAATAAAAAATAAACTTATATTCAATTCTAAGAGTAATGAAAAAAATTTAATCACAGTTTACTTGGACACTAATAAAGAAAAAAGCGTTAAGGAAAAAAATATAAAAAATGAAATTACAAAATATCAAATCTCTATAACTATTAAGGTAAAATATAAAAAAATAAATGAGGATAATTTTAGTTCTTTTGAAATTTTAAAATCAGCAAACTACAGCGTGTCTAAGCAGTATTCACAAACGTTAAATAATGAAAAAAAATTAATTGATCAACTAACTAATGATTTAGCGAATAAAATTTTGGAAGAATTAATATTTAGTTTAAATGCTATATAAAAGTTACTTAATTGAGCAAAATATTAATGGTTTAGATAAAAACTTATTTTTATTTTATGGAGAAAACTTAGGTTTAAAAAATGATTTCAAAAAGAAAATTAAATTTAAAAATAAAGGATCTGAAATATTAATCTTTAATCAAGAGGAAATTCTTAAGAATTTTAATTTAATTTATAACGAAATTAATAATATTTCTTTATTTGAAAAAAATAAGATTTTTATTTTAGAGCAAACTGATGATAAGATTCTAGAAATAATTAAAGAGTTAGAACCAAATATAGATAATCATAAAATTTATCTATTCGCAGAAATTCTCGATAAAAAATCTAAAATTAGAAGTTATTTTGAAAAATCAAAAAATTGTGGTGCTGTAGCGTGTTATGCAGATAACGAAATAGGAATTAAAAAAATAATAATGAATGAACTTAAAGGTTACGAAGGATTATCAACTTACAATATAAATATGATAATAGACAATTGTAACCTAAATAGAGTTAAACTTAACAATGAATTAGAAAAAATTACTACCTACTTTCAAAATAAAAAAATTGAAACTGAAAAATTACAAATTCTTTTAGATGTAAAAGTTAATGATAATTTTAATGCCCTAAAAGATGAAGCTTTATTAGGGAATAGAACTAAAACAAATAAATTATTAGGTGACACAATAATTGAAACTGAAAATAACATTTATTATTTAGCTTTAATTAATCAAAGATTAAATAAACTATATGAAATAAAAAAAATTTCCCAAGAGTTAAATTTAGAAGAAGCAATTAATATTATGAGACCACCAATTTTTTGGAAAGATAAACCAAATTTCACAAATCAAGCTAAAAAATGGAGCGAAAAAAAAATTAAATCTATTTTAAGTAAAACTTATAATCTAGAAATAGAAATTAAATCAAATAACTTGGTAGACAAAAATACTTTAATTAAAAAATTACTTGTAGACATGTGCAATCTGGCTAACGCTTAGTAAGTAGATTATTAATTAAATCAAATTGTTCTAGATCCTTGTATTCAACTATTATTTTACCAGAATTGTTTTTTTTATTAACAATATTTACTTTTAAACCTAGTGTTTTTTCAATACGTTCTTGCGCTTTTAAAATATTTGGGTCGTAATACTTATTATTAGATTTTAGATTTTTTTTAACTTTAACTAAATATTCTACTTTTCTAGCACTATAATTTTTTGTAACTATTTCTTCAGCAATATCAGATGCATTAAGTAATCCAATTAAAGGCCTTGCTTGGCCTGAAGTTAACGTGCCTTCCTCCAACATTGAAATCACATCTTCGGGCAAAGTTAATAATCTTAAAGTATTGCTTATGTGGCTTCTACTTTTGGACATTAGTTTTGAAATATTCTCATGATCGTATTTGAATTCTTCCGATAACCTCTTATATCCTCTTGCTTCTTCAATTGGATTTAAATCATCTCTTTGAATATTTTCTACTATTGCTACTTCCAAGGACTCGCCATCACTAAGTTCTAAAATATTTACAGGAATTTCATGAAGCCCTGCTCTTTGTGCTGCCAACCATCTTCTTTCACCTGCTACTATCTCATATTTACCTGGTTCAGATTTTTTTAGTCTCACAGCAATAGGTTGGATTATTCCATTTTTTTTTATAGAACTGGATAATTCCTCTAATTTAGCTTCATTAAATGACTGTCTAGGTTGATAAGGATTTCTACTTAAATCACTTATAGATATTTTATTGAGTTCTTTTTTTTCAATACTTTTTTCTTTGGGAGATTGATCTCCAAATAGGGCAGACAATCCTCTTCCTAAACCCTTTTTTTTCCCTTGGCTCACGCAGCACTTTCTATATTATTATTTTTAATAAATTCTTCTGCTAATTTAAAATAAGATTTACTTCCGGCGCAGTTTTTATCATAAATTACACAAGGTAAACCGTGTGATGGGGCTTCTGATAATCTTACGTTTCTTTGTATTACTGTTTGATAAACCTTTTCTTTGAAATATTTTCTAGCTTCAAAATCGACTTCAGACGACAGTTTATTTCTTTTATCAAACATAGTTAAAAGAATGCCCCTTATCCCTAATTCTGGATTTAAGTTTTCTTTAATCCTGTCAATCGTTTTAACTAGTTGGGTTATTCCCTCTAAAGCAAAAAATTCAGTTTGCAAAGGCACTAATAATTCATCCGATGCCACGAGTGACATTATAGTTAAAAGGCTTAGTGATGGTGGACAGTCAATAAATATATTATCGTATTTTTGAAGTAACCCATTTTTTTCGCTTGATAATATTTCCTTTAATACAAATGCTCTTCTTGAGTCATTTGCTGTTTCCACTTCTAATCCTGATAAATTAACATGAGACCCTATTATATCTAAATTACTAATCTGAGTTTTTTGTATTGAATCTTTCAATTCAATCTTTCTTATCAAAAGATTATAAATATTATTGTCTTCATCATTATTATTTTTGCCCAAACCTGTCGTGGCGTTTCCTTGAGGATCTAAATCTATAACTAGATTATTTTGACCCATAATGGACAGTGCTGTTGCAAGGTTAATAACTGTCGTTGTTTTTCCTACCCCGCCTTTTTGGTTAATTACTGAAATCTTTGTTGTCATCAATCAAAATTAATTATAATTATTTTCGAATCTCTATCTGTTATGCTTTTTTCTATTTTATAAGGGTATTTTTGTGTTTTAAAAGCTTTATTTAGTTCATCTTGTGCATTTTTACCCTTAAGTACCATTAATTTATGAGGTCCTTTGACGATTTCACGTGAAACTTGTATTACTTGATCTAATTTCTTAAATGCTCTACATACTAAAATTTCAGCATTGATGCTGCTTTCATAAATATTAGGCAAAATATCAGCCCTAATATCTAAATCTTTAATTATTCCTTCCAAAAATTTCCTTTTCACCGGAGATTTTTCATATAATTTCACGTGAAAGTCTTTGCTTTGATTATATATAGCAATAACAATACCTGGAAAACCTGCTCCACTTCCTAAATCAGCTAAGGAATTTTTTGAAAAATCGATGAATTTAACCAATTGAGCGGAGTCAAGTATATGTCTATGCCAGATATCATTTTCCGTATTCTTTGATATGAAATTATGATTTTTATTGGCGACTATTAAACGTTCTGAAAATGATTTTAACTTGCTAATGGACATATTGTTGAATCCAAGGTCACTTTGAAGGATTTTTATAACGTCTTCTTCCTGCATTAGGCAGAATTTTTGTATCTCGATTTTTTTATGTGAGAAAGAAGTATAATTACAGCTGCCGGCGTCATACCATCGATTCTAATAGCTTGACCAAGTGTTTTAGGATTGACCGCAATGAGCTTACTTTTAATCTCATTGGAAAGACCACTTAAAGAATCATAATTTAAATTTTGAGGGATGATCACTGCTTCATCCTTTTTAAAAGAATTTATGTCTTTTGACTGTCTATCCAGATAACCTCTATAATGTGCATCGATTACAACTTGATTTTCTATCGACGTATTATGCGTAGGAACCTTAGGAAATACTTGCCTTATTTTTGCCATATTTACATTACGTTGTCCGAGTATTTCGAGACAAGATCTTTTTACACCATCCATGGCAATCTTAATATTATATTTTTTAGCTTCATTAGGTGTCAGATAGTTATTTTCAAGTGAATTAGTTAAAGCTATAATATTTTTTTTCTTATCTAAATATAATTTCTTTCTATCTTCTTTTACAAGACCTAAGTTTATTCCTATTTCAGTTAATCTTTGATCAGCGTTGTCGGCTCTTAATGTTAATCGGTATTCAGCTCTAGAAGTAAACATGCGATAAGGTTCAGACACACCTTTAGTAATCAAGTCATCTATCATTACACCAATATAAGATGTTGACCGATCTAAAGTGAATTTCTCTTTGTTAAGAGTTTTTAATGCTGCGTTGGTTCCTGCCATTAAGCCTTGAGCTGCGGCTTCCTCGTAACCTGTTGTTCCATTAATTTGACCAGCAAGAAACAATGATTTAATTTTTTTTGTTTCTAGGGTAGTATTTAGCTCTCTTGGATCCACATAATCGTACTCAATTGCATAGCCAGCTCTTTTCATCCTGACCTGCTCTAAACCCTTTATATTAGCCAATATT
>CESI01154270.1_pt1 | contig 13066 bp, 12 predicted proteins | sample 356301 | NCBI WGS metagenome assembly CESI01 (sample SAMEA2621423, study PRJEB7988) | marine metagenome | biome: marine biome (ENVO:00000447); feature: deep chlorophyll maximum layer (ENVO:xxxxxxxx); material: "saline water (ENVO:00002010), including plankton (ENVO:xxxxxxxx)" | depth 40 m | reverse complement strand
TACCAGCATTTACTGAGTCTGATTTGAAAAAATACAATGTACGTAATAAAACAACTAAAACAAAAAATAAAATAAAAGTTATAAAAAACATTAAATCATGGTGTAAATTAATAATACCTTCCATTACAGGAGTTGCCGCATTTTGAAAATACATTTGTCATGGTGTAGACGAATCTAACAAAAACATCAAAAATAAAATAATAAAAAATCAAATAAAACAATAGTAGTTGCTAAAAAAAGGATTTGAACCTTTGACATTCAGATTTTCAATCTAATACTCTGAACCACTGAGCTATATTAGCATGTACAACAATAGCAAAATAGTGTTTTATTATCAAACAGCACTATAAATACCAGTATATAACCCGTTATTAATCTTATTTGTTAAAACTCAACGTGATAGTTTAAATTTTGAATGAACAGCGTTAGTCTGACCTGTTAATAAACAATAATTTTGTATTTTACAATAAAAAACAAAAGAAAAACGACGACAAAAAAAAAAGTAATCTATATTTTTACTTATAGAATTGGACTGTTTTATCAAGTTACCAATAGTAAAAAATATTTCTTTTTTACTAAATTTACGCCTAATTGAACGATTTGATAAATTTGTGTGTAACATCTAAAATTATAAAAAACTAAAAAAAACCATTTAAACAAAAAAGAAGGCTAAAAATGAATAAAACAACAGCAAATGATAATGGTAAAAATATTTTTCAACATAAACGCATTAACTGGTCTACTCTGTAACGTGGAAATGACGCACGAACTCAGATAAAAAAGAACAAAATGAAACAAGTTTTAAAACCTAGAAAAAATGGATAAAAAATTGATAATATTGGTATAAACAACCAACCACCAAAAAAAAGTAGAATTGTTAATAAACTCATTAAAATGATAGACCCATATTCAGCTAAAAAAAACAAAGCAAATCCCATACTTGCGTATTCAACATTAAAACCAGAAACAAGTTCTGATTCAGCTTCTGGTAAGTCAAAAGGAGCTCTATTTGTTTCAGCTAAAATAGAAATCAAAAACATAAGACATAACGGTGAAAAAGGTATAAAAAAATATACGTAATTTTGAAATGCAACAATATCTATGAAATTCAATGAACCAACACAAAGAAGTATAGAAATTAGAATTAAACCAATAGATACTTCGTAACTTATCATTTGTGCTGCACTTCTTAATGCACCAAAAAAAGCGTATTTTGAGTTACTAGATCAACCAGATAAAATAACACCATAAACACCTAAAGCTGAAACAGCAAATATAAATAATAATCCAAGATTTATATTAGCAAAAAAAGAGAAAAAAGAAAAAGGTATAACAGACCAACCTATTAAACTCAAAAGAAATGTTAAAATAGGCGCAAAAATAAAGCTAAATGTATTAGCATTTTCCGGTATTACAGATTCTTTTATAAGTAATTTTAAACCATCAGCTAATGGTTGTAGTAAACCAAAAAAACCAACAGAATTTGGGCCAAAACGTTGTTGCATACTACCCATAACTTTACGTTCAGCTAGTGTTAAATAAGCTACACTAATTAAAATAGGTAAAGCTAAAGCTAAAAACGATAAAACAATTTCAATTAAAAACATCAGAAAACAAAGGTAGTGTGATTTGAACACACGAAATCAAAATAAGATTTTTCATTTTAGCAAAATGATGCTTTAAACCATACTAAGCAATACCTTTTTTAAGCTACTGAATAATTTCGAAATTCCAAAAAATACAATACTAACAATTGACTTATTTATTTAATTAAGTAACAATAGTTTTAAAATGGATTTGAACCATTGACCATATGATTAACAGTCATATGCTCTACCACTGAGCTATTAAAACAAATAATAAGATACGTAGTTTTTTATATAATTAAGTAGCAAAAAATAGAAAAAATATCGATTTTTAATTTTAAAATTGCATTACCATTTTATTTTTTATTTAATTAGGTAACAAAAAAATAAATAAAATGTAAATTAAAAAAAATATTGATTTTTAATTTTAAAATTGCATTACCATTTTGTTTTTATTTAAATCACAAAAAAAATAAAATGTAATAAAAAAAGAATGGTTGGATTTGAACCAACATAACATAGTATCAAAAACTATTGCTTTAACCAATTAAGCCACATTCCATAATTTAGAATGTAAATAAAATTAAAAATGCCATCATTAAAGCAAAAAGAGCAATTGCTTCAGTTAAAGCAAAACCTAAAATAGCGTAACCAAATAATTGTTTCATAAGATGTGGATTGCGTGCAACACTCGTTATTAACGCAGAAAAAACAGTACCAATACCAGCACCAACACCAGCTAATGCAATAGTAGCTAATCCAGCACCTATTAATTTTGCAGCTTGTAATATCATCAAAAAAAAAGAAAACAGAAAAAACAAGGAAATTTACCAAAAAATGGATTTGAACCATTACGGTTGAATTATGAATTCAATGCACTGACCTAATTATGCTATATTGGTATTTACAACTTTTAAAAGAAAAAGCTTAAAACACTGGTTATTTTTGTTTTTAATGCAAGCTAATCGCGTCATTTAAATAAATACAAAGTAAAACAGTAAAAACGTAAGCTTGTAAAAAAGCAATAGACAATTCTAGACCAACAATTGCAAAAATAACAATAAGTGGTAAAACGTGAACAACACTTAAAACACCACCAGCAGCTAACATAGTTCAAGCAAAACCAGCTAAAATTTTCAATAAACAATGACCAGACATCATATTAGCAAATAGACGTAAAGCTAATGAAACAACACGAAATGAATAAGAAACAAGTTCAATTGCAACAAGCAAAGGAGCTAGTGCTATTGGTGCACCAGCTGGTAAAAAAAGAGATAACATATGAAAACCGTGTGTTTTTATACCAATAATATTAATGGCAAAAAAAGCAATCATAGCAAAACCTAAAGTAATAACGATATGGCTAGTAACAGTAAAACTAAATGGTACCATACCTAATAAATTACAAAAAAAAATGAATGAAAATATAGTAAAAAGCATAGGAAAGTACAGTGGACCATTTTTTTTCACATTTTCGGCTAAAACATTAAAATATATGAATTCAAATAAAAATTCAGCCGTAGATTGTCAAGCAAATGGAACAAGCTTAGCATTAGCTAATGCAAAATTATAAAAAAAGATTGCAAAAAAACAAGAAAAAAAAACTAAAACAGTAGAATTTGTTATTGAAAAATCAAAACGACCAATAAAAAGAGGTATAATTGAGTTTATTGAAAATTGTTCTAATGGTGAAAAAAACATCAAAAAAAAAAGAAACAAAAAAAATACACGTTCATTAGGACTTGAACCTAAATCATAAATTTCGTAGATTCACGTTTTATCCAATTAAACTATGAACGCAAAAACATTTATATAATATAAGAATTACCATTGAAATTTTAGACAATTTTTTAGAAAAATAAGAAAGTATTATGCTTATTAAAATTAAATTGTGTAGTTGAACGTCATGGATTAAAACCAATTCTAGAATTAGCAGTAAAAGTATCAAAAACTACAAAACAGAAAAACAAAGATGAAACCATAGTAATAAGAGAACCAAAAGTAGCAATAGTATTTCAATCACTATAAGCATCCGGAAAATCGGGTATACGACGTGGCATACCAGCTAAACCTAAAAAATGCATTGGAAAAAAACATAGATTAACACCTATGAACGTAGTTCAAAAATGTATTTTACCCATTACTTCATCATATGTTACACCAATTAGTTTACCAATTCAATAGTATCAACCAGCAAAAATTGCAAAAACGGCACCCATTGATAATACATAATGAAAATGAGCAACAACATAATACGTATCATGCAATGCAATATCAATACCAGAATTAGATAAAATAATACCTGTTAAACCACCAAATGTAAATAAAAAAATAAAACCATTAGCAAATAACATTGGTGTGTTTAAAACAATAGAACCACCAAACATTGTAGCTATTCAACTAAAAATTTTAATACCCGTTGGTACAGCAATAACCATTGTTGCACTAGTAAAATAAGCGCGTGTGTCAACATCTAAACCAACTGTAAACATATGGTGAGCTCAAACAATAAAACCTAGAAAACCAATAGATAACATTGCGTAAATCATACCTAAATTACCAAAAACAGCTTTTGATGAAAAATTTGAAACAATATGACTAATCATACCAAATGCTGGTAAAATTAAAATATAAACTTCTGGGTGCCCAAAAAATCAAAAAAGATGCTGGTATAATACTGGGTCACCACCACCATTAGCATCAAAAAAAGAGGTGTTAAAATTACGGTCAGTTAATAACATAGTAATAGCACCAGCTAAAACAGGTAATGACAGTAATAATAAAAAAGCAGTAATATAAACAGCTCAAACAAATAAAGGGGTACGATGAGCTGTCATACCTGGTGCACGCATATTTGTAATTGTAACAATAAAATTAATAGCACCTAAAATCGAAGAAACACCTGCTAAATGTAATGAATAAATAGCACAATCAACAGATGCACCAGAATGAGCCAAAATACCAGATAATGGTGGATAAACGGTTCAACCTGAACCAACACCAGCTTCAATTAATGAAGATGATACTAATAAAAACAAAGCAGGTGGTAACAATCAAAATGAGATATTATTTAAACGTGGAAATGACATATCACAAGCACCAATTAAAATAGGTACAAATCAATTACCAAAACCACCAATAGCTGTTGGCATTACGAAAAAAAAGATCATTAAAAAAGCGTGCGATGTAACTAAAACATTATATAATTGGTAATTACCAGATAAAAAAGCATCACCAGCTTGGCTTAATTCAAAACGCATGAACATTGATACAACAAAACCTAAAACACCTGAAAATGCGCCAAAGATAAAGTATAAAGTACCAATAACTTTATGGTTAGTTGAAAAAAATCACCTAGTAATTCAAGGGTTTTGAAATAATAACATCAAAATAATTTTTAAGTTTGAAAGTATGTAAAAAAAATATAATATAAATAAATGAATAGAATTGCAACAATTAATAATAATAACATAATAATAATACTATGAGAAAAAAGAAATTGTTTGTAATTTATTTAAAATATCCATATTAAAATTACGATTTAAACCAAAACGTAAAACGATCGCATTTAACTTTTGTGTTGATGCATTATCCGATGTTGTTAAATGTAACGGAACAACGCTAAAATTAATCACAAAATTATTAATAGCATTTGTTAACGCAATGGAATCAGATACAATTGTATCGTTGTTTGCATTTAAATCACTAGTTTGTGATAATTTAGTTTTACGTACTTTTAAAACAGCAGCTAAAGCGGGTAATAAATAAAACGCAAAATTTAAGTATAGAACAAAAAAACCTAGGAATGCTCAAAACAGTTGTGTGAAAAAACAAAAAGTGTCAAATTGTGGCATCAGAAATAAGTTAATGTAAAAAAATGGCGTTATTTTTTTATTCAATTAGTTAGGTTAAAAAACTAAAAATAACATGATTAATCTCAATCTAAAGCACCCATTTTCCATTCATAATAAAAACCTAATGTCAAAAAAAATAAGAAAAAAAGCATACAAAAAATACCGGTTGTTGTTATAACGTCCAAGCATAAAGAAAAAGGAAATAAAAAAGAAATTTCTAGATCAAAAATTAAAAAAAGGATTGCTACTAAATAAAATTTAATATCAAATTCTGATCTAGAATCAGAAAACGGATTAAAACCACATTCATAAGCTGATAATTTTTCAGAATCATCTAATTTTGATGAAACAAAAAACGATAAAAAAAATATGATAGTAGCTAACAGAGATGAAGCAATGAAAAAAATAAGAATACTAAAGTAATTAGATAAAAACATCAAAAATATTTCTGTAATTGGATTTGAACCAATAAAGCTTGATTAAAAATCAAATAATTTAACCTATTAATAGATGCAGAAAAAGTAGTAAAAAAAGAAAATTATATTGTTTAACGATTTAAAAGACCTTATTAAAAAAACTAAGAAGTCATATTCATAAATGATTTTAAAAGCTTAGGTAAATAAATGGATTTGAACCATTATGACCGGTATCACAAACCGATATTTTAACCAGTTAAATTATATTTACCACACCTCGTTTTGCTGGATTTGAACCAACATTACAAACATAGAAAATTTGCACTTTATCCATTTAAGCTAAAAACGGGTAAACATCTTATAAAATAACAGGTTTTAATAGACTAACCAAAAAAAATTCAAATTTTAAAACCACAAGCACCAAACTTTGTTTTTTGTGTGAAAAAGCTAGTAAAAATTTTATTAACAACACCTGTTCTTGGTGTTACACCATAGCTAAAATGTAATTTCTGTTTTCTACCACTTTTTGTTTTTTTTCAACGTCCAGAACATTCTATTTTTATACCAATAATGCTTTTTATTTTTATACGTGCTGGTTGATTTATTGATTGTCTTTTCTTATTTTTTATGGTTAAAAAGGCACAAAGTATTTTAAATATATTAGATTGTAAATTTTTAGTAAAATAAGGATTTTGCAAGTTTGATGGTTGTTGTAATTGGGTTATAATGAAATCACTAATCAACAGCGGGTCAACAAGAAAAAAGTGTTTTGTGATACTTAGCGCTAATTTTTTATTGGTTTGAAGTTTTTGTTGTTTTGAAAATTCGAATAAAAAATTTTTATTGTTTAATGCAGTATAAGCAAGAGAGTTAAACTTTTTGTTAATTCTATGTTTTAAACTAAAGTTTTGTGAATCAAATACAGATTTTTTTAAGCTAAAATCAGTAATAGGTAAAATTGATGGATTGTTAACCGGATAATAAGGTAATAATGAATCCACAATTTGTGTATTTCCAATAACTTTACTAAAAAAGCGTCAATGTTTAGCATTTTTAACCAATGATATTTTAGAATAAAAATCAAAATTAGAGGTTAATAAAGAGATCGTATTAGTTAAATTACTATTTTTATATTGCAAATTAGAAAAACGAAAAATATCAAAACCTGTAGTGATACTTCAGTTTTTTCTAATATTTAAACGTAAAATATTTGGATTTATTTTGTTTGTCATCTTAATGAAAAAGTAAAGTGTAATGAAAGGATTTGAACCTTTAAAAATTTGCGGATGAAACAAATGAACTACCAATGCTCGTCATTACTTGTTTTTTATGTGTATAATTTCAAGTAACAAAAACAATGAAAATAATAGTAAACACAAAAAATAAATTTTTAATTTGGATAATTAAAAACGTAAATTTTTTTCAAAACGACCTAAAAGTGGGATAATCACTAAAAAATAAGCAAAATAATAAACAGATGCTAATTGACCGATTTCAATAAATGGTGATTCAGGTACTTGTTGACCTAAATAACCAAGTATTAAGTAATCAGCTACTAAAATTCAAAAAAAAATTTTATGTAATGGTCGGTATAATGATGAACGGATCTCTGATGTATTAACAATAGGTAAAACTAGTAAAATAAGAACAGCAGCAAAAAGTGCTAAAACACCTAATAACTTGTTTGGTATTGAACGTAAAATAGCGTAAGCTGGTAAAAAGTATCATTCAGGCACGATATGTTCAGGTGTTACCATTGGATTACCGGGTATGTAATTATCAGTGTGGCCTAAATAATTAGGTGAAAAAAAAATGAAATATGAAAAAAATAATAAAAAACCAACTAATCCTAAAGTGTCTTTAATAAAAAAGTAAGGAAAAAAACTTATTTTATCAGATATACTAGAAATACCTAATGGGTTATTAGAACCATCAAAATGAACAGCAGCCATATGTACTATAACAACGGCCGTAATTACAAATGGTAATAAATAATGTAAACTAAAAAAACGATTTAGCGTAGCATTATCAACAGAAAAACCACCTCATAATAAAGTAACAATTTTATCACCAACTATTGGAAAAGCTGTAAAAAAATTTGTAATAACAGTTGCTGCTCAAAAACTCATTTGCCCTCAAACTAACACATAACCTAAAAACGCTGTAGCCATCATTAATAATAAAATAATAACACCTAATGTTCAAACAAAGCCACGAGGTTCAATATATGAACCATAATATAAACCACGACCTATATGAATATAAACGACAATAAAAAACATAGATGCACCATTAGCATGAATATAACGTAATAACCAACCGTGATTAACATCACGCATAATATGTTCAGTACTTAAAAATGCTAAATCAACGTGTGGTGTGTAATGCATTGCTAAAAAAATACCAGAAATTAGTTGAATAGATAAACACATACCGGCTAAAAAACCATAATTTCAAAAAAGCGATAAATTTGATGGTGTTGGATAATCAATTAAATGGTTATTAACTAATTGTACAATCGGGTGCTTTTGGATTGATAAAAACATCAAAAAAAAAAAAAAAATCATTGTAACAAAAAAAACAAATGGTAAAGTAGCCATTATAAAAGTGTGTCAAAATACACAATAAATTAAGCTGTTATTGAGAATTGAACTCAAAAATTAAATTAACAGTTAAAACAGGAAAAAATATCAATTTAGTTATTTAAATAATAAAAACTTATTTATATGATTTCAAAAACCAACTATTAAATTAAGCAAAAACATAGAACAGTCGTTATATTTGAAAGCAACTCAGGCTGTAAAAAAAAAATTAAATTAAAAAAAGTAAATGTACCAATTATAAATTCTATTGTTTTTTGATTTGTGTTTGATATTCACAAATTGTTTTTTCTATCATTAACAAAAAAGAAAATTTTGATTAATCGAATATAGTAAAAACAAGCGGCTGAACTTATTAAAACAACAACAATAGATGTTACTAAAAATTTACCAGTTATAGCCGATAATAAAACAAAAAATTTACTAAAAAATCCAGCTAATGGTGGTATACCAGCAACTGAAAAAAGGGTAAGACTAAAAATAAGAGCAAAATGATAGTTATTGATACCAAAAGAACTGAAATTTGCGATATAAGTTGGAAAATTTGTTGTTGATAATGCACTAAAAATAATCAAAGAAAACAATAAAACAGTTAATAACGCATAAATTATAAGGTAAATAATAATAGATTTTGATGATTCAACGGAACAGGATAAAAAACCTAGTAAAATAAAGCCGGTGTGTGCAATGGCTGAATAAGCAAATAATCGTTTTAAACGTTTTTGATAAAATGCTGATAATGTTCCAATAGCAATTGATAATATGGATGAAAAAACGAGTAAATTAGTTAAAAAGGGTGTTAAGTTAAAAAAAGCAAAGAAAAGCTTAATAATTACACTAAAAATTATTAATTTTGGTGCAGCTGAAAACAACAATGTAACACTTAATAAAACACCATCATAAACATCACAAACTCACGAATGAAAAGGAGCAGAACCTACTTTAAATAACAAAGCAAACAAAACGAAAACAATACCAACATTATAAAAAGCATTATTAGTTAACAATAACAAAGAAAAAACCAGTTCAAATGACGTAGACCCAAAAGTAAGGTATAAAATACAAATACCAAACAATAAGAAGCACGATATTACACCACCAAAAATAAAGTATTTTAAACCAGATTCAGTAGAAAATTCAGAATGACGATTAAAACAAGCAAGCACATAAAATGTTAGACTTTGAAGCTCTATAACTAAATAAAAAACTAAAAAATCATCAACAAAACATAGGCAAATAGCGCTTAAAACAACACAAACAAGCAAAAAATCATACTCGCTTTTTAAAATAAGACGATTAATGTTATAATCACGTGATACAACTATAATGGACAACATAATAAAAAGGAAGATTAATTGAATATTCTGATTAAAAAATAGAAAATGATCAAAAACACTTAAATCTAGAGCAAAAAAATAAATTGTAGCTATAGTGAAAAAAAATGTAAAATAAGACAATGAACCATATAAAATCGGAAAATCAAGTTCAAAACTTGTTGAAAAACGTACATTAAAAGCCAGTGAAGCTAAAAGCAATACTAAAAACGGAATAAAATTAGTACTAAATAGCTGAAAAAATTCGGATCACATCATGAATATACAATACATAGTAAAGGAATTGAACCTTTATAGCATAAAGCCAATGGATTCTAAATCCATCGTGTTTACCAAATTTCACCAACCATGTAAAGAAAAATTAAAATTAGCCAAATATAACAATTAGATTTTTGTTTTAAGCAATAATGGAAAACTTATTTATGAACTAAACAGAAAAAAAAATAAATTTAAGCATAAAAGACAAAACAAATTAAAACATCTGGATAAAGACCTAAAAAAATAGCTAAAAAACAATAAGGTAGTAAATAAAAAAATTCTAATCGTGTTAAATCCTGGTATTGATTGATTGAGTTTATCTTAATATTACCAAACAATATTCGATTTAGAAGTCATAAACTATAACAACCACCTAACACCATTCCAATAGCTGCAAAAAAGCCAACTCAACTATTAATTAGAAAAGCACCCGTTATAATTAAGAATTCACCAATAAAACTGCTAGTACCAGGTAATCCAATATTAGCAAATGTTAAGATTGTAAAACATACTGAAAATAATGGCATTGTTGCTATTAATCCGGTAAAATATTTAACAATTCGTGTGTGATGTCGTTCATACAATAAACCAACACATAAGAATAAAGCACCAGAAACAATACCGTGACTAACCATTAATAAGATACTACCAACAATACCCTGATTAACACCAGAAAAAATACCTATTGTAACAACACCCATATGACCAACAGATGAATAAGCTATTATTTTTTTTAGGTCAATTTGTTGAATTGTAGTTAACGAAGCGTAAAAAACACCTAATGCTGAAATTAAAAAAACAAATGGAGCAAAAAAAGCAGATGCATCAGAAAATAAGCCAATAGAATATCTTAAAAAACCAAAACCACCTAGTTTTAATAAAATACCTGCTAATATTAAACTACCGGCTGTTGGTGCTTCACAGTGAGCTTCCGGTAATCAAATGTGAAATGGTACAAGTGGCATTTTAACAGCAAATGATAAGAAAAAAGCAAACCAGCATAATTTTTCTGTATTTGGTTCAAAATTCATAGTTTTCAAAATTATGTAGTCAGTGGTACCAAATTTAAAAAAAATAAATAAAATTGCGATAAACATTAATAATGAACTGAAAAGTGTATAAATAAATAGCATATAAGATGAACGAATACGGCGTTGTCGTGAACCATAAAAACCAATAATTAAAAACATTGGTATTAAAACTGCTTCAAAAAGCAAATAAAAAAGCATGATATCTAGACTAGTAAAAATTCCAAATAATATAGATTCTAATACAAAAAAAGCAATACAGTAATCTTTTGTTTGGTTTTTCAATGATAAATTTCAACAAAGCATAATACACGTTGGTATTAAGAAGGCCGATAATAATATCATAATTAAAGCTAACCCATCTATACCAACAATTAAGTTTATATTTATACCATCAAATCAAGGTAATGTTTCTATTAATTGAAGATCCGTTTTTGTAAAATCAAAAAAAAATAATAGAACAATTGAAAAGTTAAAGATGAGAAGTGACCAGAATAATGAAAAATTACGGATTAAAGTATAGTTCGTTTTATTTAAAAATGTCAAAAAAACAGCACCAAATAATGGTAAAACAACTAAAAATAAAAGCATCAATAAGATAATAAAAGAAAACAAACAAAAAAGGCACTGACTGGATTTGAACCAATATTAATTATTTTGCAAATAAATGTGTTAACCAAATTATACTACAGCGCCTTAGCATTTTCATAAATGACACAAATACAGATAAATCTGGACAAAAATTAATTAAAAAAAAATAGAATAAAAAGCCTAAGAATAAGCCAATAATGATTTTTTCGTGTTTTTTAGTAATTGCGCATAAATATTTTGTTTTTTGTTTTTTCAGTTTTTTTTCAATGTTAAAACAATTGAAGCAACCATGGCTAACAATAAAATAACACCGGATAAAACAAAACAATATAAATAATCTGTAAATAAAGCAATAGCTACAATTCTCATATTAGCGGAAATGTCAAATAATTTTGAAAAAAAGCTATTCAATGAAAAAGTACATAAAAAATCGGCTAAAAAAAAATCATAAGTGAATAAGCTGGGCAAAAAAAAAAGCGATAGCTCAAAACGTAATAAATAAATTATTTCAATGAAAAATAGGAATCCAAAAGTAAGAGCAAAAGGTAAAAAATATGTTTTATTATTTAATAACTCAGCTAGTTTTATATTCAACATAAGAAGCACAAATAAAAAAAGTACTGCTATAGCACCAACGTAAATGATAATAAATGAAATAGGTATAAACTCAAAATTAAAAATAAAAGCAATACATGAAACATTAGTAAATGTGAAAATTAAAAAAAGCGTAGAAAAAACAGGGTTTTTTGCTGTTATTACAAGTAATGAAGAAAGCAGAGACAAAGCACTTAAAACTATAAATAAAATATTGCAAAAATTCATCAAAAAGTTTATAATTTTTTAACACCATAAAGGCTACGTCTAGTACGTCGGTTTAAAATACCATTATAATCGTATTTACCGCGTATTGCACTATAACTAACAGCTATTAGATCACGAATTGAAGCACCACGTATTAACACCGTTGAATGTTGCTGTAAATTATTAGTTTCACCAGGCAATTTTGCTATTAATTTTTTTTTTGTGTGTGTTAATACAGCTTTAGTAACACGACGATTAGCAGAATTAGGTTTTTTTGGTGATATAGTATAAACGCGTAAACAAATTGCTTTTTTTTGTGGTGACATTTCTAATTTGATACTACTAGATTTTTTTGTTTTTTGTTGTCGTGCTTTTTTGATAATCTGTGAATAACTAGCCATCCTATAATTTTAAAAAGTTAAGTAAAAAGTAAAAATTGAAACAGCGTGGGATTTTATTGAGATAGTTGAAAAAAATATTGATTTTTAATTCTAAAATTGCATTATCACTTTATTTTTTATTTAATTAGGTAACAAAAAAAATAAAAAAAATGTAAACGAAAATCAATCCGGTTTTTTTAATGCCGTTACACCTAGCT
>CESI01032708.1_pt1 | contig 13079 bp, 11 predicted proteins | sample 356301 | NCBI WGS metagenome assembly CESI01 (sample SAMEA2621423, study PRJEB7988) | marine metagenome | biome: marine biome (ENVO:00000447); feature: deep chlorophyll maximum layer (ENVO:xxxxxxxx); material: "saline water (ENVO:00002010), including plankton (ENVO:xxxxxxxx)" | depth 40 m | reverse complement strand
CAAGAGTAAATCATCGCGCCAAGCGAAGAAATTTAGCTATCGTCGTCATCTGAAGCTACATCGGCAATTTCTTCAAGTGAAACGGTGTCATCGTCGTCGTCATCAAGCACATCATCGCCTAAATCTACGTCAACATCATCGTCTTCCAATACTACCTCTTCAGATTCAGCATCAGCTTCGTTCTGCTTTTTTGTCTGAGCATCTTCAGCATCAGCCACCATCGTGCGGCCTTTGTTTCCATCAAGTGCAACAGTTTCACCCGTGTATGGGCTAATTATCGGATCTTTATTCAAGTCGTAAAAACGCTTGCCTGTGGTGGGGCAAACACGTTTAGTACCCCATTCTTCTTTCGGCATGGGTTTTCCCCTCTCGCAATAGGTGACAGTCTATGCCGAGTGCCATAGAGAAGGGGCAGTGTCAAAGGTGAAATCTATTAATTCGTGGATGTCTTGGATGAATTCGGCATCAATTGCCCCGGCTCAGCAAATAATGCTGGCTGGTAGCCCTCAAATTACCGTAGTTTTGCGGCGATCTCGTCAGGCTCGGCGTATGTCACTGCGTATTTCGAGGTTGAAAGGCCATGTGACGTTGAGTTTACCACTATCTTGCCCTCTTGCGCAGGCAGAAAAATTTATTTTAGAAAAAGAAATTTGGATTCGGACACATTTGAAAGGTTTACCTCAAAATACTGAGACGACATTTGGAAGCACAGTCTTGTATCAAGGTCAGATTTTGGACCTTTGCCTTGGTCAGGGTCGGCAGGTTCACCAAATTGGTTCTGAGCTTTTGGTACCAGGCCCTGACAATATGGTATCCTCGCGAGTGAAAGCCTTTTTTAAGATTCAAGCGATGCTACATTTGCATCAGGCGACAGACCGTTATGCTGCGGCTTTAGGTAAACCTTATGGTAAGATCACGCTACGCGATACTACGTCCCGTTGGGGCTCCTGTTCCAGCCAGGGCAACATTAACTACTCTTGGCGGCTTATTATGGCTCCCCCGGATGTACTGAATTATGTGGTGGCCCATGAGGTGGCGCATTTAGCGGAGATGAATCATTCTGCCCAATTCTGGGCGGTTGTGGAACGGCTCTATCCTGACCACTCAGAGCAACGGGTTTGGCTTCGTAAGCATGGCGAAGATTTGCATCGTTATGTGTTCTAAAAAACCCTATAATTCAATTGAATTATAAATATGTGTATCAACGCACTAACAGCGTCAAAGGTTTTAAAAGCTTAGGTAACCCATCTGTGCTTTAAACTTTTCTTATTTGACAGCCTGTAGAAATGTGATCACAAACACATATGGTAGATAAATTACAAGATAGTTACCTGGCTGCGCATGATCAGCTTTACCGGATCCTTCGAATGCGGATTATGTATGGCGAAATGAGCCCTGGCCAAGCAATTACTCTGCGAGGGGTAGCTGCGGAATTTGGGTTATCAGTGACCCCAGTACGAGAGGCGTTAAAGCGCTTGGCAGCCGAGGGGGCTTTAAGCATTTCGGTTACTGGGCGTTTTCAGACCCCTAAACTGTCGAATGATCGGATTGAAGAGCTCGCATCGTTGAGGGCTTTGATTGAGGTTGAGCTCGCCACGCGGGCCTTGCCACGCGCGCACATGGCGCTGGTGGAGCGGTTGCAGACAATCAATAATGCTATATCCGTTGCTGTAGCCAAGGCCGATGCGGTGACCTACATCCGTACTAATCTCGAATTTCATAGAACCCTATACCTGCGTGCACAAGCGCCGGCCATGTTGGCAACAGTAGAAACCGTCTGGCTGCAAATGGGCCCAACAATGCGGGCGCTTTATGGCCGGTTGCAACGCAAGGATCCGCCAGTTAACCACCGGCTTATCTTAGCAGCTCTAAAGGCTGGCGACGAGCCAGGTCTGCGGGTGGCGTTGAGGGCAGATGTAACTCAGGGTCTGAGAATGCTAGCGCAATAAGATTAATTTATAAATATAAAATATTGATTTAACTATGAATTGCACCATTGCCACAGGCGAGAGCTGCTTCACGCACTGCCTCCGAATAGGTGGGGTGTGCATGACAGGTACGCGCCAAATCCTCAGCGGCTGCCCCAAACTCCATTGCAACACAGACCTCATGTATCAAATCCCCAGCCATGGGACCGATGATGTGCGCCCCCAATATCCTGTCTGTTGCAGCATCGGCTAGGATTTTCACGAAACCATCGGCCGCAAAATTTGCCTTAGCGCGACCATTGCCCGTGAAGGAAAACTTACCTAACTTATAATCACGTCCTGCTGCTTTCAATTGCTCTTCAGTTTGACCAACGCTTGCGACTTCAGGATGGGTGTAGATCACCCCAGGAATGACGTTGTAGTTAACATGTCCAGCTTGGCCGGCTATAATTTCTGCCACTGCCATACCTTCGTCTTCCGCTTTATGGGCAAGCATTGGCCCTGTTATAGCGTCACCAATAGCATAAATTCCTGAAACTGTGGTAGAGTAATGGGTATCAGTTTGAATTTGACCACGATCGGTGAGGCTTACGCCTAGCGCCTCTAGGCCCAATCCATCGACGAAAGGCCTGCGGCCAGTCGCCACAAGTACTACATCGGCTCCCGCCTGATGCTGAGTATCTTTTTTGTGTTTTACATAGCTAACGCTGGCTTTTCCCTTTTTCACAGATACTGATTGTACGGCTGCACCCATGGTGAATTTAAGACCTTGTTTTTTCAAAATCCGCTGAAAGGTTTTTTGCACTTCTGCATCCATGCCGGGGGTGATGTCGTCCAAGAATTCAATAATTTCTACTTCACTACCCAATCGGGCGTAGACTGACCCAAGCTCAAGGCCGATCACTCCAGCGCCGATGACAATTATCTTTTCTGGAATCCCATCCAAGGCTAGCGCCCCGGTGGATGTCACGACAGTTTTCTCGTCGATCTCTATACCTGAGAGCGTGGAGGGTTCAGAGCCGGTCGCAATGATGATATGTTTAGCATTGTAGATCTTATCGTTGACTTTGACTTGGCCAGCAGCAGGTATACTGGCCCAGCCTTTAATCCAGTCAATTTTATTTTTTTTAAACAAAAACTCAATGCCCTTGGTATTGCCGTTAATTACCTCGGTTTTGTAACTTTGCATTTTTGTCCAATCCACAACAAGATTATCAGTAATAAGACCCATTTTTGCAAAGTTATGCTGAGCTTCGTGAAGTTGGTGGCTGGCATGTAACAGCGCTTTGGACGGGATGCAGCCCACATTTAAGCAGGTGCCACCAAGGGTATCGCTCCCTTCCACACAGGCGGTTTTAAGGCCTAACTGCGCGCAACGAATAGCGCTAACATAGCCGCCGGGGCCGGAGCCGATCACAATCACATCATAAGAATCCATGGAGGAGGTCCTTTACCTTAGGCAATGTGGGCCTTTGCCCATCTGTTATCAATAAATTGGCTGGTGCGCCAAACCGCGTAACACTTGAGTGCAGAGGACGGCTGTAGAAGCTAACTATTATAAATCATCTGAATGAATATTCTCACACCATTTTAGGGTTCCTATAAATCCATCAACAAGCGGCGTGGATCTTCCATCGCCTCTTTGACCCGCACCAAAAATGTGACTGCACCTTTGCCGTCCACCACGCGGTGGTCATAGCTTAGCGCCAAATACATCATTGGGCGAATAACCACTTGGCCATTGATCGCCACTGGGCGATCTTGTATTTTATGCATGCCTAGGATGCCTGATTGTGGTGGGTTAATGATTGGCGAAGACATCAAGGAACCATACACGCCACCATTGGAAATCGTGAAGGTACCACCCTGCATTTCTGCCATGGACAATTTCCCATTGCGAGCACGAGCACCTTTTTCTGCAATGGCTTTTTCAATTTCTGCAAATGACATCGCATCCGCATCGCGGATTATCGGCACTACCAATCCTGTAGGTGTTCCTGCGGCGATACCCATGTGAACAAATTTTTTGTAGACTATATCTGTTCCATCAATTTCGGAGTTGACCTCGGGCACCTCACGTAGCGCATGGCAGCAAGCAACGGTAAAAAAAGACATGAAACCAAGTTTCACACCATGCTTTTTAAAGAACAAGTCTTTGTATTCGTTTCGAAGTGCCATGACCTCAGTCATATCGACCTCGTTATATGTAGTCAGCATAGCGGCAGTATTTTGGCTATCTTTAAGACGGCGCGCGATGGTTTGACGCAGACGTGTCATCTTCACACGCTCCTCACGGGCCGCATCATTAACAGGAACTGCAGCGCGGGGGGCTGCCGCAGCAGCTATTGTGGTCTTGGGTACTGCGGCAAGCGTGTTTTGGACATCTTCCTTCATTACGCGTCCACCTTTACCTGTCGCTGTGATTCTTGCACGGTCGAGACCTGTTTCGTCCATCAATTTCTTGGCTGAGGGAGCATCTTCAATGTCTTTGCTAAGCACTGGTGCGTCGTTGGCAACTATGGAAGCAGGGGCTGAAAAGATCTCACCGCCGATTACAGCCAGTTGGCCGCCTGCTTGCACTGTACTTCCCTCAGGGGCTATAATTTTCCCTAAGACACCATTGGCAGGTGCCGGAACTTCGACGCTTACTTTGTCAGTTTCCAATTCGCAGAGCATTTCATCTTGTACTACTGTATCTCCAGGCTGTTTGTACCAAGTGGCAACTGTAGCTTCGCTAACGCTTTCTCCCAATGTTGGCACCATAACACTAACGGTTTCCGATGGAGCAGATTTTTTTTCGGTGGGAGCTTGGGCCGTGGTGCCTTCACTAATTTGCGCTAGTAGTGCTTCAACGCTAACTGTGGCACCTTCCGGGGCTACTATTTCAGAAATGGTACCTGCAATCGGGCTAGGCACTTCAACAGTAACCTTATCTGTTTCCAGCTCGCAAAGCATTTCATCAACAGCCACTTGGTCACCAATTTTTTTAAACCATGTAGCAACGGTGGCTTCAGTAACAGATTCGCCTAAAGTTGGGACACGAACTTCGGTGGACATGGTTTTATCCTTTCAACGAAAGCGCTTCATCGATAAGCGCGGCTTGTTGTGATTTATGTATTGATGCAAGGCCGGTTGCCGGTGAAGAAGATGTGGCGCGGCCAGCGTATCTGGGGCGGGCGTGTTTGGCGTTAATACGGGTCAGGACCCACTCGATATTGGGCTCAATAAAGCTCCAAGCACCTTGGTTCTTAGGTTCTTCTTGGCACCAGAATATTTGAGCTTGTTTGAAGCGTTCCAATTCACTGACCATTGAAATGGCTGGAAATGGATAGAATTGCTCAATACGAAGGAGATATACGTCATTGATACTGCGAGCATCGCGCTCTTCTAGAAGATCAAAGTAAACCTTACCTGAGCAAATCACTACGCGTTTGATTTTTTTATCAGACACCAACTTGGTTGCAGAGTTACCATATTGCGCATCATCCCACAGTACACGGTGAAAGCTGGAGCCGGTGGTGAACTCTTCGCGTCTTGATACTGCCATTTTATGCCGTAGTAGCGATTTTGGTGTCATTAAAATCAAGGGTTTGCGGAAGGTGCGGTGAATTTGCCTACGCAGGATGTGGAAATAATTGGCTGGGGTAGTACAATTGGCCACGATCCAGTTGTCTTGGCCACACATCTGCAAAAACCGCTCTAGGCGTGCAGAGCTGTGTTCTGGACCTTGCCCCTCGAAGCCATGCGGAAGCAACATCGTAAGGCCGGACATCCGTAGCCATTTGCTTTCACCACTTGAAATAAATTGGTCAAACATGATCTGCGCTCCATTAGCAAAATCACCAAATTGCGCTTCCCACATCACCAAAGCATTTGGCTCAGCAAGGCTATAGCCATATTCAAAGCCTAAAACAGCATATTCAGAGAGCATCGAGTCGATGACCTCATATTGGCCTTGGCCCTCACGAATATTGTTGAGTGGATAGTAGCGTTCTTCGGTGTTTTGATGCACTAATGCTGAATGGCGGTGGCTGAAGGTGCCACGGCTGCTGTCTTGCCCCGATAGGCGGACTGCGTAGTCTTCAGTTAGTAAGGAACCAAAGGCCAAAGCTTCGCCTGTAGCCCAGTCAATATTCTTACCATTAGTTAGTGATTTTGATTTTGTATCCAACATACGTTGAACGGTCTTGTGAACAGGGAAACCTTCTGGGATCCGGCACAGTGCTGTAGCGACATTGTCGTATGTTTCCTCAGTCATCGCGGTGGCGCCGCGCTGATATTCCTCGCCGTGGCGATTGATTTTAGACCAGCGGCCATCTAACCAATCTGCTTTGTTCGGCTTGTAGTTTTTCCCTGCCTCAAATTCAGTATTGAGATAAGACTGAAAGGCTGCCTTCATATCTTCAATTTCGCCCTCAGGGATCAGCCCATCTCGCACTAAACGTTCGGTATAAAGGGTTAGGGTAGTTTTCTGTGTCTTGATCTTATTGTACATTACCGGGTTGGTAAACATCGGCTCATCGCCTTCGTTATGACCAAAACGGCGGTAACAAATAATATCGAGGACAACGTCTTTTTTAAATTTTTGGCGATATTCGGTGGCTACGCGTGCTGCATGGACCACAGCTTCGGGATCGTCGCCATTAACGTGAAAGATTGGTGCCTCGACCATAAGGGCTATATCGGTGGGGTAGGGAGACGAGCGGCTGAAATGTGGGGCTGTAGTGAAGCCAATTTGATTGTTTACCACAATATGCATGGTGCCCCCGGTTTTATGACCTTTGAGGCCTGACAGGCCAAAGCCCTCGGCCACAACTCCTTGACCGGCAAATGCTGCGTCACCATGCAGGAGGATCGGCATAACGGTTGTCCGCTCCGCGTCATTTTTTTGATCTTGTTTCGCGCGAGCTTTTCCTAAAACTACAGGATTTACAGCCTCAAGGTGGCTTGGATTGGCGGTGAGCGATAGGTGCACAGAGTTGCCATTAAATTCACGATCAGATGACGCGCCTAGGTGGTATTTTACATCGCCAGATCCATCAACATCTTCAGGCTTGGAAGATCCACCTTGGAATTCGTTAAAAATCGCACGGTATGGTTTGGCCATTACGTTAGCTAGAACAGACAAGCGGCCCCGGTGTGGCATTCCAATGATTATATCTTCAACACCCAAAGCGCCACCACGTTTTATGATTTGCTCCATAGCAGGTATCAGGCTTTCGCCGCCGTCTAGGCCAAAGCGTTTGGTGCCCATGTATTTCACATGTAGGAATTTTTCAAAACCCTCTGCCTCAACCAATTTGTTAAGAATAGCTTTGCGGCCCTCTCGGGTGAAGATAATCTCTTTACCATAGCCTTCAATACGTTCTTTTAGCCAAGCTGATTGCTTGGGATCGGATATGTGCATATATTGCAGGGCAAATGTGCCGCAATAGGTCCGGCGAACGATTTCTTGGATTTCACGCATGGAGGCAAATTGTAGTCCCAATACATTATCAAGAAAAATAGGACGGTCCATATCTGACGCCGTAAACCCATAGCTTGAGGGGTCTAATTCGGGCCTATCATCTTCTTGACGCATTCCTAAAGGATCTAGATCAGCGGCTAAATGTCCTCGGATCCGGTAGGCCCGGATCAACATTAGTGCGCGTAGGCCATCAAGCACCGCCCGCTTAATTTGTTCTTCAGTCACGGGTGTCCCAGTTTCAGAAGCTTTGGCCACAATCTTTTGGCCCGTATCCTGCGCCTCAGCAGTGGTTGGATATTCTCCGGTGAACGCGGATGTCAGATCATCCATTGGAGTGGGTGGCCAATCGCTGCGCGCCCACGAGGGGCCAGCGGCTTGAGCCATTACATCATTATCTGAGTCACCCATCTCAGCAAAAAATGTTGCCCATTGTGAGTCTACTGAAACTGGGTCATTGGCATAGCTAGCATACATTTTCTCGAGATATTCTGCGTTATGGCCCTGCATAAAACTGGAGGCATGGAATTGATCGTTTGCTGGATAGTTGGTCATCGATTGGCACCTTGGTGAAAAGACGAATGGTTGTAGGGGTTTTGAGTAAACCTTATGTGTGGGTTAACGGCCGAAGTGTCTCTGCTAGTTTCAAGCATATCGGCGCCATTATTCTCTAATACAATGGGAGAAGTTAAATGCGTCTCAGGGTTAGAGTAAGGGGCAGGCGGTGTGACCGTCACACCCCTCATCTCATTTTTTATAGAAGCCATCATCACCCTCATCATATCAACCAATAGCTTCCAAAACTGCTTCACCTAAACCGGCTGGGCTCTCTGCCACAATAATGCCAGCTATTTTCATAGCTTCTATTTTTTCTTCTGCGCCGCCCTTGCCACCCGCAACAATTGCGCCCGCGTGGCCCATGCGGCGGCCTGGAGGGGCTGTGCGGCCTGCGATAAAGCCGGCTGTTGGCTTCCAACGCCCTTTTTTCTTCTCATCAGCTAAAAATTGGGCAGCTTCTTCTTCGGCTGAGCCGCCAATCTCACCAATCATGATTATGCTATGAGTTTCGTCATCCGCCAAAAACCATTCCAGTACGTCAATGTGCTCTGTTCCTTTGATTGGATCGCCGCCGATGCCCACACAGGTGGATTGACCAAGGCCTACATCGGTCGTTTGCTTGACGGCTTCATAGGTGAGGGTGCCAGAGCGTGAAACTACGCCCACAGAACCACGACGATGGATATGGCCGGGCATAATACCAATTTTGCAAGCGTTTGGTGTTATTACGCCTGGGCAGTTGGGACCAATCAAGCGGCTGGACGAGCTTTCTAGCGCACGCTTAACTCTCATCATGTCCAAAACTGGGATGCCTTCAGTTATACAAACTATTACCTCCATTTCTGCGTCGATAGCCTCCAGAATTGAATCTGCGGCAAAAGGAGGGGGTACGTAGATTACCGAGGCATTTGCTTCTGTGATGGCTTTAGCTTCATGAACTGAGTTGAATACGGGTAAATTCAAGTGAGATTTTCCACCCTTGCCTGGTGTCACGCCACCAACCATTTTGGTACCATATGCAATTGCCTGTTCCGAGTGGAATGTGCCTTGGCTGCCAGTAAAACCCTGGCAAATTACTTTGGTGTTTTCGTCAATCAGTACGGCCATGAGGCGCTCCTAGTTATTGTGTTTAGTGACGATTACACAAAAAATTATTAATTTTTGGAACCAGTCACTAAAATTCAGAATTTAGCATTTAATTATTGCAAAGCCTTCACTGCTGCGACAATTTTTTCAGCACCATCTTTAAGGTTATCGGCTGCAATCACATTTAATCCGCTGTCAGTGATTATGGCTTTTCCTTCCGCAACATTTGTGCCTTCTAAGCGTACAACCAAGGGCACTTGAAGGCCCACTTCTTTTACCGCAGATACCACACCCTCGGCAATCACATCACATCGCATGATGCCGCCGAAAATATTAACTAAGATGCCTTTGACTTTTGGGTCAGAAGTGATGATTTTAAATGCTTCAGTGACCTTTTCTTTAGTGGCACCGCCACCTACGTCTAAGAAGTTGGCTGGCTCGGAACCAAAAAGTTTGATGATATCCATTGTTGCCATTGCTAGCCCTGCACCATTGACCATACAGCCAATTTGGCCGTCCAAAGCAATATAGTTTAAGTCATATTTACTAGCCTCGAGCTCTTTCGGATCTTCTTCGGTAGTATCGCGCAGCTCGGCTATGTCGCGGTGTCGATACATTGCGTTGCCGTCAAAGCTCATTTTAGCATCCAGACAATTCAAATCGCCACTATCGGAAATAATCAAGGGATTGATTTCTAGCATTTCCATGTCTTTGTCGATAAATAGGCGATATAGATTAGCCATCAAGGTTACACATTGTTTGGTTTGTTTGCTATCCAGACCCAGATTGAATGCAATGCGCCGTCCATGATAGCCTTGATAGCCAGTCGCGGGATCTACGGAAAATGATAGAATTTTTTCTGGATTAGATTCAGCGACTTCTTCGATGTCCATGCCGCCTTCAGTGGAGGCTACAAAAGAAATACGGCTTGATTGACGATCGACAAGGATAGCTAAATAGAATTCTTTTTCGATGCCTGATCCATCTTCAATATAGATACGATTCACCATTTTGCCCACTGGACCGGTCTGCTTTGTGACCAAGGTCCTTCCCAACATGGCCTTGGCCTCTTTTTCCGCTTCTTCTACCGAATGAGCCAAACGAACACCGCCGTTTGAACCAGCATCAGCCTCAATAAAGTTACCCTTACCGCGACCTCCTGCGTGAATCTGTGCTTTTATGACCCAAAGAGGTCCCTCCAACTCGCTCGCGGCCCTTTTGGCCTCATCGGCACTAAGTACAATTCTGCCTTCGCTGACGGGCGCGCCATAGCTGTGAAGCAATGTTTTGGCTTGATATTCGTGAATGTTCATAGAGTTAATCCCGCAATTTGTTCTTTGCGGCATTTAATGCATATTAACTCTTTTAATATAGTGAATTAATTCTAAAGATCTATTTATCGTACATTTGTGATCACAGAAAAATTTTCTGTGATCACAAAGTTATTTGTAAGAATAAAATTATGAAGATTTTAGCGTCGTTGGCATTAACATAGCCTTTTAGAAAAATGCCTGAAGCCCAGTTTGCGCGCGCCCTAAAATTAAGGCATGCACATCGTGGGTTCCTTCATAGGTGTTTACTGTTTCCAGGTTGGCAGCATGGCGCATGATCTGAAATCCTTCTGAGATACCATTCCCGCCATGCATGTCACGACTGACCCGGGCTATATCCAGCGCTTTGCCACAGTTGTTACGCTTCATCATACTAATCAGCTCAGGGCTGGCCGTGCCATTGTCCATCATTTGCCCCATTTGGAATGCAGCTTGCAACCCAAGAGATATTTCGGTTTGCATATCAGCCAACTTTTTCTGAAATAATTGTGTCTGCGCTAAAGGTTTGCCAAATTGCTTGCGGTCTTGGCCGTACTGCAAAGCAGAGTGCCAGCAAAATTCAGCAGCGCCTAAAACGCCCCAAGAAATGCCATAGCGGGCTCGATTGAGACAGCCAAATGGGCCCTTAAGCCCCTGTACGTTTGGCAGCAACGCGTCGTCACCCACCTCAACATCATCCATGACAATTTCGCCGGTAACTGATGCTCGAAGCGACAGTTTCCCACCAATTTTTGGAGCTGTCAGCCCTTTCATACCCTTTTCGAGAATGAACCCACGAATTTTTCCACCATGGTCCTCCGATTTTGCCCAAACAATAAACACATCTGCGATTGGAGCATTTGAAATCCACATTTTGGATCCAGTGATCTTGTATCCGGTAGCAGTTTTCACAGCGCGGGTTTTCATGCCTGCAGGATCAGATCCCGCATCAGGTTCTGTGAGGCCAAAACAACCAATCAATGCACCGGAGCATAGGCGTGGTAAGAATTTCTTACGTTGTTCTTCGTTGCCATACGCGTGGATTGGGTAGATTACCAAGGATGATTGCACTGACATCATCGAGCGATAGCCGCTGTCAACACGCTCAATCTCGCGTGCAATTAAGCCGTATGCAGTATAGCTTGCGCCAAATCCACCGTATTCTTCTGGTATAGTTGCTCCCAAGAGTCCGGCTTCACCCATTTTGGGGAACAGTTCGGGACTTACGGTGGCCTCACGATAGGCATCGATCACCAAAGGCTGGAGTTCGGTTTGAGCAAATTGCGCCGCTGCGTCTCTCAACATTCGATCATCTTCGCTCAATTGATTTTCCAGCAGAAACGAGTCTTGCCAATTGAAATCTGCAAGCTGGGGTTTGAGTTCTGCCATTGTGGTTGGTCCTATCTATATTTCTTAAAATATCTATCTAACTCGACCTAAAGCACAACCCCCTGACAATAGGAATTCCTGTGACAAATAGGGGCAATAAACAAAAAAAGCCCAGAAATTTCTCTCTGGGCTTCCAAAAATCTTTTTAATTTTTCTTATTTAGGCATAGGGCCAATCAACATAATCATTTGACGGCCTTCCATTTTAGGCATGTTCTCAACTTTACCAATTTCTTTGGTATCTTCCGCAACACGCAATAAAAGATGACGACCTAATTCTTGGTGAGCCATTTCACGCCCTTTAAATCGCAAAGTTATTTTTGCTTTATCGCCATTTTCTAAAAACTTGAACACGTTGCGCATTTTGACTTCATAGTCATGCTTATCAGTGTTTGGGCGAAATTTAACCTCTTTGATCTCAATGATCTTTTGTTTTTTTCGCGCTTCCGCTTCCTTCTTTTGGGTTTCATATTTGAATTTCCCAAAGTCCATGATCTTGCATACGGGTGGATTAGCATTTGGGGAGATTTCAACCAGGTCTAACCCGGCATCCTCTGCCATGATCATCGCGCGTTCTGGTGTCACCACTCCGATGTTTTCACCATCTTCGTCGATTAAACGAAGCTCAGATCCACGAATTCGTTCGTTGATGCGGGGTCCGGTTTCGCGCTGCGGAGGCGCGTTGTGAGGTCTGCGGGCTATAGCTATCGTCCTTTTGTAGATAAATTTAACGTGGCCTATTTAGCCTCGCGCCCACACAGTTTCAAGGTGAATATTCATTTGTGGCTCAATGAAGGCCGTTTTACAGGCTTGTTTTGCAATAAAAACCTTACTATTGAATTAATATCATGGAGCTTTCACTAATGTGGTTAGGTAAAATAAACAAAAATAGCTACTTTAGGCCGGTCGAGGCTATCCCACGAAGACCTTCTTAATCACATAGTCACCTGAATCAGAATTAGCGCTTTCGGTGCAAACGGCGATTGTCACCAGATCAGGATATACGATGGCGGGGTTGTTAAAACTATATTGTGACAGGTTATCAACTCAATTTAAAAGGGTGTTCGCTTCATGTGCTATCTTCTTGAAGGCCGCATCGCCACGGCCCACTACGGCAATATGTTTCTGTTTGATATTAAGAAAATAGGAAAATGTTTCCAAATAGTACCTCTATTTTCCATATATAGAAAATTGTTCTAGTCATTGACTGGTATACTGAAATAATAAGTATGTAATATGCAAAGTCGGGTATGCTTTTGGGGGCTTGTTCTGATATTGGAAGGAAATCTAAATGGCTATTCGCCTAGATGCAGTTGATCGTAAAATTTTGTCCGCACTGCAAAAA
>CESI01085078.1_pt1 | contig 13087 bp, 7 predicted proteins | sample 356301 | NCBI WGS metagenome assembly CESI01 (sample SAMEA2621423, study PRJEB7988) | marine metagenome | biome: marine biome (ENVO:00000447); feature: deep chlorophyll maximum layer (ENVO:xxxxxxxx); material: "saline water (ENVO:00002010), including plankton (ENVO:xxxxxxxx)" | depth 40 m | reverse complement strand
TCATTAAAAATAAAAGTTGGTTTTGGATATGATTTTTCCTCCTTAAAATTAGTAGTTTACTTAACTGAAAACGGTTTAATAGCTAATCAAGCTAATTATGCAGAGCTTGGATATGGCACTGCTAATCCACTGCAAGATTTTGTACATGACAATGTCTTAAGAGTATCTTTAAGTGACGTTTTTGGTGATGTAATAGACTCTTCTATTTCTAAAAATGGAGAATTTTATGAAAAATCCTATAACTACCTGATTCCAAATGCATATTCACTAGATAGTAATATCGTTGCATTTGTAGTTGATGGAAGTGATAGAGCGGTAAATTCAAGGTTTTTTTCAACAACTGGAAACGAAATTGAAAACGCTAAGTTCCAGTTAGCAAATTAACATAAAATTAAAAGGCCTAAAAGAATATTCACATTGTGAAATAATAATCAATTAGACCTTAATAATTATTTTAATTTTATCTCCTCAATTTCTTTAAATTGTGAAGAATTTTCTAATTCAATTTTGGCTCTTAAGTCTGGCCATACATCATTAAAAAACGTATTTGTTTTTAAAACAGCTGTCTCTAACTCGTTTTTTGCATGTTTCATTAATGTGTCTTCAGTTGATGTCATTCCTTGCTGTCGACTTCTTATATAACCAGCTGCTCCTCCAATACGCGTCATTACATTACTTTCCGGATTCCTAACAATTCCTTGACGTTTATCCACTTTACCAATAAAAAGAGAAATTAAAGAATCTATTGTCTTAGTGTTTGATTTAATTTCTTTAATTAGAGATTTCATTTCGTCAGATTTATTGTTTTTAAACAGTTTTTGATAATCTGCAAGAACCTGCTTACTTTCTGCTAATTGTTTAACTGCATTTGTAGCAGTTTCCATATAACTTTCTAATTCTTTAGATGTATTATAAACCTCTTCTGTATTTTGTTTATCTACACTTATTCGTGGATCAGTTTCTATAATAATATTTTGTTCAGATTGCTGATCAGCAAAATTCATCACTAAACGATAAGTGCCTGGCTTAATCTTAACACCACCTGGTTCCCTTTTGGACTTCGATGGAGTTCTACTTGGTCTAGACACTCCTTTTTCATCCATATTCCAATACCACCTGTGAATTCCTTTTTTCTTAGGTGTTTTCTTTTTAAGTGTTCGAATCAATCGGTCACCATCGTATACATTAAGAGTTATCGAATCTTTCTTATTTACTTTTATTGTTTTGTTTTCTGAATCGCTTTTTTTAGATTTTGTTTTAGGATCAACCTTTTTCTTTATTGGTGGATTTAAGTAATAAGAAAGCATAGCACCGTATTTTCGGTTAGTTCCTTGATACATAGCATCTGCTCCAAAACGACTTCCAGTTGCTTGTTGAATAGCTGCCAAATATGCAACTGGTGGTTCAAACAAATACATGGATGCTTCTTTAGCAAGGTTCGGGTTAGATGCCATAGCTCTAAGTGGTCTTATATCATCTAAAACCCAAGCTGCTCTACCAAAAGTTCCAATTACTAAATCATGTTCTCTGGTTTGAATAACCAAATCTTTTACAGGAACGGTTGGAAAAATTTCGCTATCAAATTTTTCCCATTTTTCTCCAGCGTTAAGCGAAATATAAAGACCATCATCCGTTCCTAAAAACATTAGATTTGGATTAATAGGGTCTTCTACAATGCATAAAGCATAATTTTCAGCATCATTTTCACCCACAATACGTTCCCAAGTTTTTCCGTAGTTTTTAGTTCTGTAAGCATAAGGAATATAATTAAACCTTCTATAATCATTTGCAACTAACAAAGCCTCACCTTTGTTTTTTTGTGATGCTTTAATCTGTGTAATCCAGCTTCCACTAGGAAGTCCTTTTAAATTTTTACTTACATCCCTCCAAGTTGCACCACCATCTTTTGTATAATGTACACGACCATCATCAGAAGCAGCCCATAACATATCCTTTTCTGTAGGAGAGGGCTCAATAACTAAAATTGTACAATGATTTTCAGCACCTGTTGCATCAAGAGTCAATCCTCCACTCTCACTTTGCTTTTGCTTTTCAGGATTATTAGTTGTTAAATCAGGGGATATCACAGTCCAAGTTTGCCCCTTATCTTCACTTTTATGAACAAATTGACTTCCAAAATAAACTGTAGCATTGTTAAAAGGATCTTGTCCAATTGCTGCATTCCAATTAAATCTTAATCGTGTTTCTGGTTCTGGATGGGTAGGTCTAACTATATAGTTATTACCTGTTTTCCAATCGTATCTTGAAACAAATCCTTGTTGACTCATAGCATAACCATATCTTGAATCATCTAAATCAGGAACTACATCAAAACCATCCCCAAAAGCTATTTCTTGCCAATAAGAATTTCTAATTCCTTGAACTTTCCAAACATAGGAAGGACCTCTCCAAGATCCATTGTCTTGCATTCCTCCATAAACGTTGTATGGAAATTCATTGTCAACACTAATGTGATAAAATTGAGCAACAGGGATATTTCCAATAAAACGCCAAGTTTTACCTCCGTCACGAGTAATGTTTAGCCCCCCATCATTACCATCAATCATAAATGATCCGTCTTTTGGATGAATCCACCAAGCATGATGATCAGGGTGAACTCCATTATCAGCACGATATGCTGGCATTAATTGATTGAAATTTTTTCCTCCATCTTGTGAAACATTTACATAGGTAAATACTGAATAAACACGATTTTCGTTTTGCGGGTCCACTTCTATGTCAGAATAATAAAAAGGTCTATTTCCAATACCTCTTTTATCGTTTATTTTTTTCCATTTAAAACCTCCATCTTCAGATTTATACAGAGCATTTTTCTTAGATTCTATTAAAGCATAAATTATATTAGTTTTATTCGAAGCTATAGCTAAACCAATTCTTCCAAGATCACCAGGGGGCAAACCGTCTTCTTCCTTTTTTTTAGACCAAGTTTCACCGCCATCAAAACTTATGTGTAGACCACTCCCTTTTCCTCCAGATTTAAAAAACCAGGGATCACGTTTGTGTTCCCACATTGCAGCAATTAATTTATTTGGATTACTTGGATCCATAACTAAATCAGCTGCACCGGTTTTATTGTTTATGAATAATACTCTTCTCCAAGATTTTCCTCCGTTGGTTGTCTTGTATACTCCACGTTCAGCATGTTCTCCCCAAGGAGATCCGATAGCAGCAGCATAAACAATATTAGGATTTGATGGATCAATAATAACCCTGTGAATATGTCTAGTTTTTTCAAGTCCCATAGAATTCCAAGACTTACCACCATCTAATGATTTATAAATTCCATAACCTCCATTTAGACTATTTCTAGGGTTACCTTCCCCAGTTCCTACCCATATAACATCTGGATTGGATTGTTGGATAGCTACTGCTCCAACTGAAGCGGTTACTTGATTATTAAAAATAGGGTCCCACGTAATACCAGCGCTATTAGATTTCCACAATCCACCAGATGCAGTTCCAACATACATTATATCAGGATTAGATAAAACTACATCTATCGCAGTGACTCTTCCACTCATTCCCCCAGGACCAATATTTCTTGGAGCGGCTTCTTTAAGCCAAGTTGTTGAAAATTCTTGTGCTCCAACATGAAGTACAAAACTCAAAAAAAGTATAGAAAATAAATGTTTCATGATTTATATTTTAATTTCAAAATTATAATTAAATAGAAAGATAAAAATTTTATTAAAAATAAAAAAAATATATATAATTAAGATTTCAGAACAAATTTTCTGAGACCAACAAATATTAGTACAAGAACTGAATAACCAATGAAAAAAGGAATTATATAGTTCTGTAATCCAAAAATCAACATTATTGACATAATTAATAATTGAAATCCAAGACCATACAAAGAGATTAAAGTCATAAACCAATTTGGAAATGGCGAACTCTCTATTGCGTTTTTGTCCATATAGTACATCACTTTATCAAATGATATATATAAAAAATCATATATATTATAGAAAAGATTTACTGTTTTTTGACTTTCACCTTTTAAAGCTTTTGGAGCACAATCCTCAAAAATTCGACTAGTAGAATCGCCATTAACTGTATTTCGTAAAATAACATAATAGTAATTATAAACAGTTCCTTGAATTTGAATACAAAAAAAAGAAATAAGCATGTGTGATATTGGATTGTCAGAGACATACCAAAAACTTAATAAAAAACAAAAGTTCAATAAAATATCTGCAATTGAGTCATAATAACGGCCTACGTAAGATGGAGTTTTCTTAAGTCTTGATAATTCCCCGTCAGCAGCATCCAAAATAGACTTTAATACAATAAAAAAAGCTGCCGCAATATAATAATGGTTAAGTATTAGTACTATTGAAAAAAACCCAACAACAACAAACATAGTTGTAACATGAATTGGAGTTAAACTAGTGTTTTTAAGTCGATTTGCAATCCAGTGACCAGGTGAGCGACCATAATCCGAAAAATCAAAAAAATGATATTTTTTAGGAAGTTTAGACATTCAGATTATTTTGAAAAATTTTAATAAATAATTTTTATAAAAATACAATCAATTTTTTGATTTCTTTAATTTAAAAAAAGACACACATAATATAAATTTTAATTAAATTGTCGCATAAAAATAAATTTATAAGTATAAATATGTTTAAGACTTTAAAATTAGATAATAAAGTATTAAAAAACTTCTCTAATACTAGTTTAAAACTTCTTTTTCCTGCAATTATATTGTTGATTATTATTGTGGTTATTTTCTTTTTCAATAATGGATTTACTGTCGATTCATACGTTGAAATTCAAAAAGATTTATTTATTTATCTAAATTCTTTACTTTCAAAACTCCCAATTTTACAGTTTAATTTGACACAGTTGGGTAATCCCCTTATTTTTTTAGGACTCTTGTCGGTTTTTATTGTCTATATACCCAAACTTTGGGAGGCAATATTAACGTCAACAATAATATCAGCATTGATGTCGTTTATTTTAAAAATAATATTTGATATTCCTAGACCTGCACAATTTCTTGACCATGAAAGTTTTGTAATTATTGGAGAGGTATTGGGAGGTTATAAAAGTATGCCATCTGGGCATTCTATTACTACTTTCTCAGTAATTACTATTTTATTGATTGCTTTTATGCCAAAAAAAGTAAATTATAAAATAATATGGTCATTCAGCATCATTTTAATAGGTCTAACTATTGCATTCTCAAGAGTTGGTGTAGGGGCACATTATCCTCTAGATGTAGTAATTGGAAGTACAATAGGTTATATGTCGTCAATCGTTGGTATTGATGTAAACAATAAGTTTAATTTGTGGACCTGGATAAAAAAAGAAAAATATTATCCAATCTTATTGCTGTTTTTAATAATTTGGGGAATAGCTATTGGTAATGAAATAATATTTAATAATTTATTAATTTTCTACTTTTCATTAGCATCTTTAATAATAACATTTTATTTGATTTTCAGAATTTATGTTAAAAAGTAAAATAAAATTAGAATACTTAGTATTAATATTAAGTTTTGTCAACTTAATATTATACCATCTTCCTGTATATAAATTTACCATACAAAATTTAAATAGCAGTGGGTTAGATTGGCTATTCACAATTGTTAGCATAATAGTTTTAATAATATCACTAAATGCACTGGTTTTTTATATAATTTTTTTCCTGTCAAATTATATAGGAAAGTTATTGATTATTCTATTTTTTAATATGAGCTCAATATCTGTTTACTTTATAAATACCTATGGTGTTATAATAGATAAAACGATGATAGGAAATATACTCAACACTAACTTTGACGAATCCAGCAGTTTCTTTTCCCTAAACTTTATCATTTACATAATTTTTTTAGGAATTGTGCCAAGTATGTTAATTCTTAAAATTAAAATTCTACATGTAAAGTTTAAAAGTTTTATAAAAAAAATAATCTTTAGTGTTATTTTTATTATATCACTTGTTTACATAAATTCAAGTAATTGGTTGTGGATTGATAATAATTCTAAATCTTTAGGTGGTTTAGTAATGCCATGGTCTTATGTAATTAATACCTCCAGATTTTATATTCATAAAAGCCAAGAAAATAAAAAACAAATTTTACTTCCAAATGCAACAATAAAAAATAAAAAAAAATCTGTTGTAGTTCTTGTAATAGGGGAATCTGCTAGAAGTCAAAACTTTTCTTTGTATGGATATGATAAGTTGACAAACCCCTTGCTTTCAAGAATCAAAAATATTTATAATTATAAAACTAATTCATGTGCAACTTATACCACCGCGGGAGTTAAATGTATTTTAGAGCATAAGAAAAGTAGAAAATTATATGAAATTTTACCAAATTATTTATTCAGAAATGATGTCGAAGTAATATGGCGAACTACCAACTGGGGAGAACCAAATGTTTTAATTGAAAATTATCAAAATAAAGAATATTTAAAAAAAGAATGTAAAGGAGAAGGTTGTGGATACGACGAAGTATTACTTAGTAAATTAAATGATGAGATATTAAAAAGTAAAAAAGAAAAAATACTAATTGTTTTACACACTAGTACGAGTCATGGACCAACTTATTATAAAAAATATCCAGAAAGATTCAACAAATTCAAGCCAGTTTGCAAGAGTGTTGAATTGGGGAAATGTACTCAGGAAGAGCTGATAAATGCATATGACAATACCATTTTATATACTGATTATATTTTATCTAATTTAATACAAAACTTAAAACAACTCAAAGATTTTAATAGCACCATGCTATTCATTTCAGATCATGGAGAGTCTTTGGGTGAAAAAAATCTTTACATGCATGGAATACCTGCCAGTATAGCCCCTAAAGAACAATTAGAAATACCTTTTATCGTATGGCACTCTGATAACTTTAAAGAACTGAAAAAAAATGAATTTTTATCTCAACACAATGTTTTTCATAGTGTTTTAGATTTTCTAGCTATAGATAGCCCTATTTATGACCCTGAAATGAGTATTTTTAAAAATGATTAATATTATCTATAAACAGATTCTCTTTAAAATTTATAGATTTTTCACTGTTTATTAATTAAAATAGGTTTCCCGAATCCTAATCCCTTCATTCTTTCTAACTGTGTTGATGCATCACCTACTACTAACCAAATCATTTTATTTGGATTGATGTATTTATTTGCTAGTTCTTTGATTTGGTTTATTGTAACATTCTCAACAAACTTTTCTCTTTTTTTTATGTAATCAACATCCCAATTATAATTACTAATATTAGATAGCATTCTTAATTTCGCTCTTGAAGTTTCGAAAGCTCTTGCATTACTTTTAATCAAATATCCTTTAGAAGTCTTTAAATCTTTTTCTGAATAAGTTTTGGAATAGTCTTTTAAAATTTTTTTTATAAGTAAAGCAGATTCTAAAGTAACATTACTTCTCACACCTGTAGATATTGAAAAGGTTCCCTTAGCTTTTGAACCCGAAAATCTTGAGTTTATTCCATAAGTGTACCCCTTTCCCTCACGTAATTCTTGTGTTAATCTAGAAGCAAAACCCCCTCCTCCTAGAATATAGTTCATCATTGTAGCGGGATAATAATCATTTTCTGTTGCAGCTAAAGCTGGGGAACCAAACCTTAAAACTGATTGTTTTGCATTGGGAATATCAAAGAAATATACGATAGATTTTGACGGTGGATTAGGTGTTTTATATTCAGGGATATTTATTTGTTTCGCTTTCCATTTTAAATTAAGAGAAGCTAAGGAGGATAAGACTTCATTTTTATCAATATTACCAACAACTAACATTTTAGCAACAGATGGTGAGATGTTACTATTGTAAAACAGTTGAACATCCTCTAAAGTAATTGACTTTATAGAATTCAATGTTCCTAAAATATTATTTGCTCGAATATTGTTATTTCCATAAATCAATTTATTGAAAGCATTACTGGCAACGGAGTTAGGATTGGCTTCTTGTTGTCGAATCCTTGAGATAGTTGCTTTTTTCAATAAATCAAACTCATCTTTATCAAACCTTGGCTTTAGCAACATTTCCTGAGCCAATAATAAAGTAGCTGTGTAGTTTTTAGAAAGTGTTGTCCCTGAGATATTAATACTTTCAGAGTTAGAAGAGACATATAAAGATGCTCCCAGTTCTTGTATAGACTCCTCTAATTCTTTAACAGTTTTATCTTTTGTTCCTTTATTTAATAATTGTGCTGTTAAATTAGCGATACCCAATTTTCCTGTAGATTCTAATAACTGTCCACCTTCAATAGCCAAGTTAAAACTGACCAATGGAACTTCATTGTTTTTTATTCCATAAATTTCTAATCCATTATCTAATTTACTTTTATATACATTCGGTATCTTTAAAGAAGGTGATTCACCATATTTAGGCTCTAAGGATCTATCAAATAAAGATGGAGTTTTAACATATTGGGATGAAACATTTGGATTAAAATCTGCTTCCGCTCCTTTTACAATTTTTTCTTCAATAACTTCAGCTAAAACAGATCCTTTTAATGCCAAATCAGTACTTCCTTTGGGAACAAAACTAGTAGTGATGTAGTGTTTATCTTTTATATATTCATTAAACACCCGCATTACATCTTGACTATTAACTGCTAAAGTATTTTCAATGTCTTTAGTTACAAATCCAGGGTTTCCAGTATAAGTGTTGTAAGAAGCTAAATTGGTTCCTTTACCTAAAACACTTGATAAACTTCTATAAAAGTTTGTCTCCTGACCAGCTTTAATTCTATTTAAATCTTTTTCTGAAATACCTTCTTCTTCAAATTTCTCAAAGGCCTTTAAAACACCAGTCTTGACTTGCTCTAAATTCACATTGTTAAACGCTCTTATAGATAACTGTAGATTACCAGCTAATTCATTGGAATAATTATACATACTTGTACTGGAAGTAACTTTTAATTCATCTATTAACATCTGATTTAAAGTAGCTGATTTACCATCGGATAAATATTGAGATAAAACTTCTAAAGCATATGAATCAGGATGGTAATATTCAACACTTGGCCACACCATTGTTAGCTGAGGAACACGTGCAAAATTATCTTCGTAGTACAAATGTTTAGTATTTGTCAATAACCCTGGTCTTTTTTCTAATGGTGTGATTTCATTTCCTCTTGGAATTTCATCAAAATATTTGTGTACCCATTCTTTCGCTTTATCAATGTCCAAATCTCCTGATAATACTAAAGTTGCATTATTAGGAACATACCATTTATTGAAAAATGTTTTTACATCATCTAAAGTTGCGTTTTGTAAATCTGTTAATGAGCCAATGACCTGCCAGTTATAAGGGTGATCTTTAGGATATAAGTTTTTATCAATCACATATTGGTTATGGCCATATGGTCTGTTGTCCACTCCTTGTCTCTTTTCATTTTTTACTACTTGTTTTTCCTTTTCTAAAACAGGACTGGTTACTGTATTTATAAACCAACCTAACTTATCTGCTTCAGCCCAAATCATTTTTTCTAAAGCATCTTTTGGTACTGTTTGTAGATAATTTGTTCTGTCTTTAGAAGTAGAACCATTTGCTCCTGATCCTCCAATTCTAGCACTCATTTTATCTAACCCCCCTTTTCCTAAATTTTCAGACTCTAGAAAAAGTAAATGTTCAAATAAATGAGCAAAACCAGTTCTACCTTTTAACTCTCTTGCAGAACCAACATGAACCATTAGTTCAACTGCTACAACTGGATCTGATTTGTCTACATGAAAAATAACATCCAAGCCATTCTCCAATTCTATCTTTTCGAAGTTTATATTAAATTCGTTGGTATTTTTATCATTATTAAGACCACATGCTATAAATAGCATACAAATTAGCAACACTGATATTTTATTTCTCATTATTTTAAGTTTAATTTTTATTATTCTACTCTATCTTTTATGGATAGTTGATATCACACTAATAGTTAATAAAATAAAATCATACACAAACAAGTTAGTTGAAGAATTATAAAGATGTTATATAACTTTTAAAAAAATTATTTGAGTGTCTTTGAAAAATTTTCTAAATGTTTTTCCGGCATTGTATCAACTTCAAACCTTACCATTACATCATCCCAAAGTAAAGTAATAATAGCTGTCTTGTTGTCGTTTGCATCTATAATATATTTTAACCTTTCAACAACTGTACCATTCCCCCAATATTCAGGTAAAACCTCAATTGAAACAGCTAAATCTTTATTATATGCTTCCTTATCTAGTTGGCCATCTTTCATGTAGGAAAAAGGATACTTTCCAGCTAAATTTAAATCTATTGTCCAATTACCTTCTTTTCTAGGAATTATAGCAATTGCGTATTCACCAGGTCTTAATGTTTTTTCACCAACAATTACGGAAGTTGATAGTTTAATCAATGTAGGACTGTTTGCGCCTGCTCGCCACAACTGGTTGTAAGGAACAAGATCACCGAAAATTTTTCTCCCTTTAACTCCAGGTGAAGAGTAACTAATAGAAATATTTGTCATCCCGATATTTTGACTTACGGTAGCTTGAGGGCTAGAAACTGGGCTTAAATAAGAAATAGCGTTCTGAGAAAATATTACTGAAGAAACAAAAAGGAATACTACTGTTAGTGAAAAGTTTTTCATTTTTTTTAGTTTAAATTTAATATTACAAATATAAAGTTTAAATATCAATCTTTTGAATAGTAATTATGGCATCATTAGTTACAAATGGCTTAGCCATCATATGTTCCTCTCTAGGTTTAACTCTAAATAATTTATTTGACAATAAATCATACGAGACTTCTGTAACTTTCAATTTAAGTTTTGTTTTTTTGTCTATTACAAGATCTACTTTTAAAGCCTTATCATAATTTGTATAATAATAAGTAAACAATCTATTAATTGATTTTAATTTATTTTGATCCTCACTTATTTTATTAACATCATTTATAAAAACACCTTGGATAGCAATATTATTAAAAGTTACTTGTTCATCAGATGAAAAGTTGATCATATTAATTGAGCGATTTGGTTTCAACATCAATGTAATATATCTTAAATCGTCAATAATTGAGTCTCTAACTTTAGTAATAGTAGATTTTTTAACATCTCTACTTTCAGTCTTAATAAAATGCTTATAAGAACTATTATACTTACTGTTAGATGCTTTTTCTACTATAGTTTCTTTCTTGGAAAATTCTATAAAAAATTGATTAGTAAAATCATCTAGAATATGATCATAACTAGCCCAATATGATTGGTTTTCATCAAAATCTTTTATATAAACTATACTATTTGGTTTTTTCTTGTCAATATCATAACCACTATTAAATGATGCCAAAACAAAAAAGAAAAAGGAACAAAAAGCAATAATTCTAACTAATATTTTTTTTGGGTTAATAAAAGTAATTACAGGAATTAATAAACCAAATATCAAAACAATAAAAAAACCAATAATAAACATGTTACTTAAACCTAAACCCACAGGAAACATTCTAATTTGAGGTGAAAAAATGTAAACCAAAGGAATTGATAACAACAAAATCAAAATAAATTTTAAATAATTTTTATTTTTAGAAAAAATCATGACCGCTAAAGTAGCTAATGCAAAATATACTGGAATTATGAAATAAGCAGCTCCTTTCAAATAAACAAAAATTAAATAATTTAAAATTATCCAAAAAAACAAAGGACTTATAAATAAATTAATCGATTTGTGTTTATGAAAAAATGAGTTGTAAATTTTAAAAAATATCCAAATATTTAAAAAAGAAAAAGCAAAAATATATTCGTATCCATTATAAGTGAACCCATGTAATATGTCATTATAGTTTGGGTATAATAAAAGTAAAAGTTTCCAAATACCTATTGATAAAATAGAAGATGTAATTAAAGACAAAACAAAAGGAATAAATCCTTTTGCTATGGAGCTTAAAGACATTTTATTTGATTTTACACCCACATAAATTAATAAAATAAAAATTAGAATGGAAATAATAAGTAAAGGAAGTATCCAAGAAAACGGAAAGTGTAATAATGTGACAAAAGGAAAGTTTGTAAAAACTTGATCGACGTCACTGTCTAAATTTGATAAGTCTGAGTTTGCAAAATAATTTAAGGTTGAAGTAAAATAATCTGCTTGATGAATTAGAGTTTCTAAATCTAGTCTTTCAAAAGTATCTTGTTCGGTGTGGTAATCAAAATGATCTCCGATAAAAGCGAAATTGAATCCATTAATATTTTTATTTTGTCTAAAAATTGTTAAATCCGTATCGTTTGGCAACATTTTATAGATACTGTACATTAAAGAATTTGCTGCAGGATAATTGGGTTTAGATTTAATAAATTCTTTTAATAATTGACTGTTTTTTCCATTTGTCTCCATTAACATATAACTAGGACCGCCACTTCCTCTTGCTTCATAATTAATTACTAGACCAACATTTTTAGCCAATGGACTGTTTTCAACAAAAGCCTTAGCACCAAGCAATCCTATTTCTTCTGCATCTGTTAAAACAATATGTATATCATTTTTTGGTCTTTTATTTTTAGCTAAAAAAGCTCTTGTACCTTCTAAAATAGTAACTACGCCAGAGCCTGCATCACTAGCGCCTAAAGAAGAGTGATGTCTAGAATCATAATGAGATAATAGTACTAATGAGTTTCCGTCCTCAGTCCCTTTAATAGATGCAACAATATTAGCAGTATTCGTTGAAGATCTCCATTTATTTACAGCTACCTGAATTTGAACTTCAGGACTAAGTCCCATTTTAACTAGCTCATCCACGATATAGTTTTGTACAATTAAATGATTTTCTGAGCCCGTATAATGAGGTTCTTTTGAAATTTCTTTTAAGTGATTTAGAGCATTTTCAATTGAAAATTCAGTTTTTAGATCAGTATTATTAACATTACTTTTTGAGGGAATTAAATCTGAATAACTCCACAACAATACCATTATTAAAAATATAATAGAGAATATTGATGTAAAATTTTTCATTAATTTTAATTTTTAAATTATCTAGAATTTATTTATAATATTAAAAAATCTTTTTCTTTTCTTTGTTAAGAATAATATTTTAATCTAATAATAATGAAAAGACAGGAATTAATTGATGAATTTC
>CESI01002301.1_pt1 | contig 13138 bp, 12 predicted proteins | sample 356301 | NCBI WGS metagenome assembly CESI01 (sample SAMEA2621423, study PRJEB7988) | marine metagenome | biome: marine biome (ENVO:00000447); feature: deep chlorophyll maximum layer (ENVO:xxxxxxxx); material: "saline water (ENVO:00002010), including plankton (ENVO:xxxxxxxx)" | depth 40 m | reverse complement strand
TAAGGAATCTCTGTGCCAACCACCACCAGAGCCTTTGTTGTTTTTTTTAAAACAAACTCTGTTTGCCATTAAAAAAGAGTTTCTTTTTATTATAGATATATAGTTTTTATAGACAAAATCTATTGTAATAAACAAATTAGAAGCCTCTTTTACCAAGTTTTCATATCCAAAAATCCTGACATCACTATTATCTATGTCATTCCATGATATTTTCTTTGTTTTAACACAATTATTTATTTTATCAATGTGAAATTTACACTCTTCTTCCGTTAAAAAATTTGGTATTACGGTAATACCATTTCTACGGATTTCTTTGACATGAAGTAATTTATTATAATCTGAAAATAAAAAATTCATATAATATTTTATTTCACCTAAAAAATATTTCATAATAAGTCTAATTTAATATTTAAATTTTTTAAAATTTCTTGTTTTTACAGTACAAACCTAGTAGAATAGTGTAATTTATTTTATTATAAACAAACTGAGAATTTAGAATCGCTTTTTTGATCATCAATCCATATACTTTTTGTTTTTTAATTGTATTTTAAAACTAGATATTAAACTTCAATTTTATCCTTTTCAAGGGAACTTCTATGAATTGAAATGCCATTTGTAGATAAACTGTTAGGTATCTGTTTAGAATCCATTAACATTAAACTAATAAGATAATAAAAAATTATTTATTTCTGAAATGTGAGCTTTATGATTCAGCAAATCTCCCGTATAAAAATTCAGTTTATTCTTATTATAAGATATATATTTCTTTTTTATGTCAGTATCCAGTTGTTCGGGGGTATTATATTCTTTATAGATAAGGCCATCATTTAAATATCCATAATTGTCAAAAAATGAGGACAAATTACATTTATAAATTAATTTATTACAAATAGCAGCTTCTAAAAATAATGCAGTTTCATTACACAAGATTATATTATTATTTGTAAAATCTTCTTGAAGACTGTTCAGAGACAAGGTAGTATTCATTATAGCCCAAGCTCTTCTATCAGCAGGGTGCTTTCTAATTGTTACTTCATAATTTATTTTAATAAAAAAATCAACATATTTTTTGACATTTTCAACTTTATCTAATTCATTAGTACAAATTAATATTGAGTTCTCATTTATAAATCCGTCACTCTTTAAGCTTAATAAATTAATTAGTCGAAAATCTGAATAAATCTTATAGTTGACAGTTATTGGTGATATTTTAGAATAAATAACTTCTGAAGATTTTGAAAACAATATATTATAATCACATCTCAATGGAGGGAATTTTTCAGTGACAGGAGCGTGTTGGATATACATAGTCTCGATATTATTCAAATTACACCAATTAATTATAAAAATATTATAGATTGAATGATCATTAGAAATAATAACTAATTTATCCTTATTTTTTAATTGCTTTAAAACAGCCTCAATGAATAATAAGTTGCAAATCCTGAACCAATTCATTTTAAAAAATTTAAAATCATTAATTTTAAGAATCTTTAACAGCGAACTTAAACTTAATACATTAACTAATCCAAAAAATATAAGGTTTTGAATTAAAGATATTTTAGACGATTTGACTTTAAAATTTTTAAAATCAAAATGTAAATCTGTATTGTGTTTATTAAAAATATTTGAAACTTTTAATTGATTTTTAGAAAAAGTAATAAATAAATGCGAATTAAATTCAAGTTTATTTTTGAAAATTAATTTCATTAAACTACTAATAAGACAAACAAAGAATAAAAAAATAAAATATAATGGGAATAGTATAAAGTGTTTATTTCTAAACTCATAAGATAACTCGAAATTTAATTTTTGATGAAGAAATAGGTTCTCAAACATTACTATTTTGTTTTAGAAATTTTACACAAAAAAAACTTGAAGTTATTAAAAGTAAAGTTGAAATAATTTTATTAAATGATAATTTTATTAAACTCATTTGCTCAATAGATAAGATTGATAAGACAAAAACTAAAGCTGTAACAATTATAATTAATGACAAATAATGGCTTTTATTAATATAAAATATATAAGGATTTATGAAGTGATAAATGTTATGAATAGTCAAAGAAATTGACAATAATAAAAGTAAATAAAGAAAATCAACCCCAATTAACGATTCCTTAGTAAATTGAAAATAATCTAAGATTAAGAATAGTACAAAAGGAAAGGAAAGTTGAAAGAAAGCTAAAAATATATTAGCCTCAATAGTTCTCTTTACAGTAGAGGGACTATAAAATTTCAAATCATTAAAATTCTTAAAAAATATAGGAGAAAAATATTTTTTAATTACCTCTACCATTATGCTTGTGGAGTTTGCAAACACAAGTGCATAACCCAACATTGCTAGATCTAAAATATCCAAGTTCGTATGTAGTAAAATAAGTTTATCTACCCCCCCCAATGAGAGAGTTAAAAGTCCATATGAACATAGCTTTAAGAATTCTTGAATTTTATATTTCTGTGTTTTGATTTCAATTAGTTTTCTAAATACTAATATTACAATTAGATTACTTAATATTAAACCTATAAACAGACCTTCAATTTGAAGATTATCATTCAATATAACAAAACAGCTAAGTATTATAAAGAAACAGATAAACCTAAAAAAAGAAAACAATAAATACTTTAAGTTTTGATCATTAAATCTTAAATAATTAAATAATAAATTATTTAAAATCAAAGTTACCACTGATAATAGAGACAAAACTAAGTGTAAAAATAATACATCGAATAATAAATAAAATATTAAAAGGAAAAAAATAAATACTGGAGCAATTAGCTGAAAATTATATATTTTTATTTTCTCAAAATTATCTTTGTTAAACTCTCTGTTAAAAAATAATTGTATGGGGGAGATAACTGTTGATGCAAAAATTAAAATAAGCTGAAAATATATCACCCACATACCGTATTCAGCATCACTAATAAATCTTATAAAAATAAAAGCTATGATAAATGGAAATGCTTTTTCTAAAAGAACTCCAAACAAAATATATAATATATTTTTATGTTCTACATTTTTTCTCAACTTAAACATATTTATGATGGTATTTAATTAATAGTATATAATTACACAAATATTATTTGAATAAAAACTGTAAGATTATAAATAGTTATCTATATTTTTTAATGAAAGTGGTGTGCCCATATCTATATCTTCTTTAAATTCTTTTCCTATTATTTCAGAAAAATACTTTGGATGCAACCCAAATCCAGGACGAATACTTCTTACATTTTCTATAGTAATCTGATCTCCAACTTTAACATCTTTTACCACAAATAAAGAGCGTGAAAACTGACGACTTTTCTTTTTCTTTTCTGTCATTTCATAATCTACTTTTCCTATCATTTTTTCAGCTAATCTTATAGATTTGATCATTTTTGAAAACTCTTTTTCATCCAAAGAAAAATGAGCATCGGGACCTCCAATTGATTTATTAAGAATAAAGTGCTTCTCTATTACAGTAGCTCCTAATGCTGTAGCTACAACTGGACCTTCAATTCCCAAAGTATGATCAGACAAACCAACCTTAACTCTAAAACGATCTTTTATGTCTTGAATGGTTAATAAATTAGCGTCTGTAGGTTCAGCAGGATAAGCAGAAGTACATTTAAGTATTGTAATATCATTATTACCACACTTTTTACAGGTTTCGATTGCTAGCTCTATATCTTTAATTTCAGCAATTCCAGTAGAAATTATCATTGGCTTTCCTTTGCTAGCTGTATACTCAATAAGTGGTATGTCTGTAATTTCAAAAGAAGCTATTTTATAAATGGGAGAGTTTAATTCTTCTAAAAAATCTACTGCACTGTTATCAAAAGGAGAAGAAAAACAAATCAGTCCTTCTTGTTTTGCTAAGTCGTAAATATCCTTATGCCATTCCCATGGAGTGTAGGCTCTTTTGTATAAATCATATAAATATTCACCATCCCAAGCAGTATCTTGCTTAATCATAAAAAAGTCATTCTTACAATCTATAGTCATAGTTTCCGCTGTATAAGTTTGAAGCTTTATTGCGTCAGCACCAGCTCTTTTAGCTGCTCTCACTGTTTCTAATGCAGTCTCTATACTTCCGTTGTGATTAGCCGATAATTCGGCAATAACAAACACTTTACTTTTAATTTGAGTCATAGTTAACTTTTTAATCTTACTAACATAAAGGCTTCCGCTAAGTGAAAACCAACTTGTATTCCGTTCTTTTTCGATACGATATGCAACGCTTCTGGTGATCTTGGGTGAGGATATGCTCTCTTTTCAAATTCATAACACTCCATTCCTTTTATTTTAGCTTGTACATTTTCTTCAGATAACTCTACAAAAATGTTGGGTATAAAATGGTGAGGATCTGTAGAGGCTCTCCACTCTGTCCCCGATGGTGTTTCAAAAGAAAATATACCTTTAGTTGTTTCATGTTCCATTGGACGGATTGCAGTAATCACTGCTTCAAATGTCCTTTGATGATCTATGTTAACATCTCCTCCATGATGAGTAAAGATATAATCTGGAATAAATTCAGCTTTTTCCTTTTCTATTAATTTAACAATATCTAATAAATCTATCGAATCAAATCTATTATCGGCTATTTGATGCACTGATAATTCTTGGTATCCAATAGTTTTTTGAGCCATTTTTATATTACTCCTATGCTTTTCTAATTCTTTATTCCATTTTTTGGTATCTCTTTCATCAGAACGAGAAGTAAGACCTTCACCTAAAATTACAACCCTAATAAACGTATTATAGTCGTTAACTATTTTATTTAGTGTTCCTCCTAATCCAAGTAGTTCATCATCTGGATGAGCAACTACTACCAAAATTCTTTTATTTTTTAATAATTCTAACATAGGCATTTAATGTATTATCATTTTGTTTTGAAACTTTTCTAAACTCAAATTTACAATTGCTTGTTTCTAAGAAGGCATGTGGATACCCATCTGCATCTAACATTCTTATAAAATCGTATACTTCATCTAAACTCTCAACATCGTCCATGTTACTCATAAAAGGTTTTCTTCTTTTAAATAGTGTGGGTTTTCCTTCTTGTTTAATTGGTACTGGTTTAGTTTTCACGATTTCGACTATCATATTTCTAATAACATCGTTTGCTCGCTCATATATATCTTGTGCTGACCCATTCAAAGACAAATCTTTTTTTAAATAAATATTGCCAGTATCAATTCCGCTTTCAACTTGTAAAGCTGAAATTTTAGTGTTTTTATGCCCTAGCAATATAAGATTTTGTAAGGGACTTCCACCTCTTCCGTATGGTAAGTCCGTCATATGAAACACAATACATTTGTAAGAATTAAAAATTAATTCAGAAATTATGTAAGACCAATGTGGTATGAAAATTTTATCTGGATTGATTTTTTTTAAATTTTTTAAATTAAAATCTTTTTTTTGTGAAATTAGTACCCAATCATCCTTTGTTTGCAAAGATAACTCACGAAATAGTAATGAATTCCACGATTTTTCTGACAAGATAACGTACTTACTCATTTTTTTAAATTATATATATTAATTGAATAAATATGTAATTAAATTTCTTTTTTGATTATTTTTTTTACAATAACCGAGTTTTTCAAACACTTTTTTTGAAGGAGTATTAGTGTGTTTTACAACTGCTTTAAACTTAAAACTATTGAATCTTCTGACCAAAGCATTAGTCATCAATAAACCATACCCTTTTCCCCTATGGTCTTTATCAATTGAATAATCAATAAGCCATCTATCTTCTATTTTGTTGATACGAATTTGACCTATCTGAATATCTTCTTTCTCAAAAATAAAAATTTTACTTTGAGCATCTATAAGTTGGTTTTTAAACCATTTCAAATGATCTTCCCATAGAACTGGCTCCGTTCTTAATGAATTTTCTCTTACATCATAATCGTTTACCCAATTAAAGAGCAACTTTTGATGAGTTTTATTTAATTTCTTAAGAAAAAAAGGATTTCTTTTTTGATGAATATACACATCGATAAATGTTTCATCATAATAACAATGTTCTTTTAAAATAGCTTCATTTTTATAGTTATTTTGTTCTAAAACAAGGTATAGATGTGGTCTTAAATCAAAAGCATAAGTAAAAATTTTGTTTAAGAAAAGTTCTTTAAATGCAACTTTCTCTAACAATTTCAAATAATTAGACCAATGAAAACTAAATTGATTTGATTCCAGATTTGTATTTAAAACAAATGATATTTCAGCATTTTTATCTATCCAATTAATATGAACCAAACCTCCATAGCCAATACATTTATTTTCTTTTAAATAGGAAAATAAAATTTGATTCGGTTTTTCCTTAGAAAATAATGGATGTACAACTTTATGAAAATAATAATCTTGATCTTCTTCACTCAATTTACTATTTTGACGAAGGTGATACATTTGCTCATTACGCCAGTTCATAATATTTATTCGATCCTCATAGCGAATTGGAACGATTGAAAAAACACCTGATTTAAATATTTGTTGATTAAGAACTTTATAATTATTCATTTCTTAGTTTAATCTTTTGAAACCCGAATGACATACAGTTCCTTTCAATAAGTCTTCTATTTTTTGTTCATCTCTTTCACAGGCGCTAATAATAAAATAAACATCGTTAAGGGCTTCAAAATATAGATTAAGATTACCTTCATTATGAGCGGTAGATGCATAAAAATTAGTACTCGCTAAATATCCTTTTTTAAGCATTTCCTGAGTAATAAATGTTTTGTACTCTAAGCTTTTATTACTTTTAAAACTATAAGTGCTTATGGCAGGAATTCCTGAAATTTCAATTTCCAAATTATGGTCATCTGCTAATTTTTGCCAATCCTGTCTCATTTTTTTTCCAATATTGGTGATTACCTCCCACGATTTAGTTTCCTCCATAACTTTTAACGTTGCAAGTGCTGCAGTTGGACCTATTCTTTCAGTCCAAAAAGTACTACTAATAAAAGTATTTTGAGCAGCTTCCATCACAGATTTTTTTCCAACTACTGCAGTTAAAGCGTATCCATTTCCAAGAGTTTTACCATACATTGCCATATCTGGCTCAACACCATATTTTTGATAGATTCCACCAAAAGTTTCCCTAAATCCTGAAGTACATTCATCAAAAATTAAAACAATGTTAAGTTTGTTTGCTAATTCTCTAACTTTTTGTAAGAAATTATCTTCAGGACCAAAATTTCTAACCACTTCCATTTTAATAACTCCAATATCGTTTGTGTCAACTATTGTTAGTAACTCATCAAAGTCATTATAATTGAAAGGGTATACTGTATTTTTCAAACTCTTAGGAACTCCATTCGGACTGAGTCCTGATAATAAATGAGATGATAAATCATCTCCTGCGTTGTGGTTAGCTGACAAATACCAATCGTGCCATCCGTGATAACCGCAAATTGCGACATTGTCTTTTCCTGATGCAGCCCTGGCTATTCGAATAGCTATGGAGTTTGCTTCACCTCCAGTTCGTGCAAAACGCACCATATCAGCCCAGGGATTAATTTCAATTAATTTTTCGGCTAAGTAAACTTCTTCGGGACAGTTTAAAGTACTCATATTACCTTTCTTAATTGTTTCCATAACTGCAGCATCAACTGTATCATTACCGTACCCTAAGGTATTAGTTCCAATACCCATTATCGACATATCGATTAGCTCATTTCCTTCAAGATCCCAAACTGAACAACCTTTTGCTTTAGAAAAATATGAAGGCCATTGTTCTGGTAAAAACATTTCAGGTCTTTTGGATAGTAACATAGTACCACCAGGGATTAATTTTTTTGCTCTCTTATATAACTCTTGTCCTTTTCCCATTTTAATCATTTTTTAAGGATTTTAATAATCCTTCATTTCGGATAATTGAATTATTTATTCTATTTAAATCATTTTTGATTATATGATTAGTATATTCAAACCAAGTTTTATCAGTACCTAAATCATTTATTAAAATTTTTATTAAATCAAAATCTCTACTCTCATCGACTGTCATTCTTATCATTGAATAATTCGAATTACAAGGGTAATTTAATGCTGTAAATAAACTAGCTCCTTTGAAATCAGAATTATTTCGAATATATGGTGTGACGTGTTCTCGTTCAGAGAATAATTTTGCATTTGTCCAAGCGATTTCTAAAGCTGAATATTTAAAAACTTCAATATCTTGTCCGTCAGGAAAATTTTCAATTAAAATATTTGAACAATAGTCTATATTATTACTATGTGCAAAATTAATTAACTTATCTACTAAAATTGGATCTATTAATGGGCAATCAGATGTTACTCTTACTATCCAATCGGGTTTTTCATGTTTTACGGCTTGATAAAAACGATCTAACACATCTGATTCAGAACCTCTAAAGGAATTAAACCCCCTATCTATAGCATAGTCATAAATAACTTTATCCTCAGGTTTATCAGTTGTAGCAACTATAATTTTAGAAACATTTTTGCATTTATTTAAACGTTTTAAGTGAATTTCAAGTAAAGATTCAGAATTAATTTCCTTGAGAATTTTTCTAGGTAATCTAGTACTTCCAGACCTTGCCTGTGTGATCAAAACTGTTTTTAATTCCATAGTGATGGGTTTAATAATTCTAAATTTTCAACAGTTATATTATTAACACACTTTAGAGCTTCTTCATTAAGCTCATAAGAAGCAGCTTTTATATTTGCATTTAATTGAGATATTGAATCAACACCTATAATTACATTATCTATATTATTTTGTTTAATACAATAGCTAAGTGCCAATTCTTCCATTGAACAACCTTGTTCTTTAGTGATTTGATTTAGGGTTTTTAAATGAGGTTTTAGAGCCTGAACAATGAATATATCGTCAGAATGTTTTTTAAAAAATAAGCCTTGAAGAAAAGCAGATCTTGTATGAATTACTTTTCCTTTTTCTTTGAGCTTATTTATTAAACCTCCTCTAATACTAAAATTATCTAACAAATTAAATGGTAATTGTACTACAGTAATTAAATCTTCATTTATTAAGCTTTCTAACTGAGAATTCGTGTAAACAGATACTCCAATGTTATTAATTAAACCATCAGATTTTAATTCATTCAATGTTTTAAGTGCATTATAATTAGATTTGAAAGAATCAAATGAATGAAACATAATAACATCCAGAGTATTAACTTTCATTAAGTCGAGGTACTCAAAAAATTTACTCTTTATTAAATTATGTTTAATATCATGCGGGAATTTAGTGATAATTTCAAATTTAGAATTATCTTGTTTCTTATGATAATTTCCAATTAACTGGTGAGCATTTCCATATGCCTCAGCTGTATCTAAAACTGTAATTCCAGAGTTGTAAGCAGCTTTTAAAAGACTTAATACTTCATCATTTGTAGGTTTTCCAATAGTATTGTTAATTCCATATTTTAAACCAAACTGAACAGTTCCTAAAATTAATTTACTATTCATTAGAGATAAATTCTAAAACATTCTTTATTACATAACTTTGCTCTTCATTTGAAAGCGTTGGATACATTGGCAAACTGATACAACTAGAATAATATTTTTCTGCATGTTTAAGATCAGCATCTAAATAACCTATTTTCTTGTAATATGGCATTGTATGGACAGGCATATAATGAATTTGTGCCAATATTCCTTTAGAGTGTAGAAAATCATACAGTTCTTTTCTATTTTCAATCTCTATAATAAAAAGGTGATGTGCATTATAAGTCCCGGCAGGAAGGTCTTGAAACTTAATTTTACCTTGAAATGCTTTTTTGTAAGCTGATGAAATTTCGTTTCTTCTTTCTACTCCTTTTTTATTTTTTGCTAGCTGAGTAACTCCTAATGCAGCTTGAAAGTCAGTCAATCTGTAATTAAAGCCAAGTTCTTTCATTTCATAGTACCATTTACCATGATTTTCTTGCATGTTCTCTTTGGTAATTCCATGAGTTCTTAGAAGGATTAATTTCTCGTATAACTCTTTGGAATTAGTAGTAAGCATTCCACCCTCTCCACAAGCAATATGCTTTACTGGGTGAAAAGAAAAAACTCCGATATCTGAATAATTTCCATTTCCACAAAAGTTTTTTTCTGATTTACTATCTATAAAGTAACCACCAGGTGCATGACAGGCATCTTCTATTATCCAAAGATTATGAGCATTTGCCAAAATTCTAAATTCTTCCATATTAACTGGAAGTCCAGCAAAATCAACTGATATAATTCCTTTAAAAAAACCCTTTGGCTTTGATCCAATTAATTCTTTTACAGAATTAATATCTAATAAATACGTATTTGGATTAATATCTGCAAACCAAACCTCTGCACCAGCATAACGAATACAGTTTGCCGAAGCGGCAAAAGTGATAGGAGTTGTAATTACTCTATCTCCCTTGGATAAATTTAAAGCCAGTACAGAAAGATGCAAACCTGAGGTAGCATTGTTAACTGCTACAGCATAATTAGCTCCAACATATTCTGCAAATTTAGATTCAAATTCTTTAACTTTAGGACCCTGAGTAAGGTAATCAGATTGTAAAGTTGATACTACCGCATCAATATCATTTTGATCTATATTTTGTCTGCCATATGGTATTTTTTTCATTATGATTTAAAAGTAGGATCGACGTGAATTTTCACTAAATTTCTTAAAGATTCTATCGTTTCCCAATCTTCATTATCTCCTGAATTATAGGAAAAATTAGGATCAACTAGTCTTGCTTTAAAATGTTCGATAAACTTCTTTCTATTAAAAATGGTATGTTGTGGTAAAATTACGTAATATTTACCAATGTCATATGTATTTAGTGCATCTGAAATAGTTATCATTTCTTCGTGTAATTTCTCACCAGGTCTTATCCCAACCTCTTTTTGAATGCAATCTGGTCCTATAGCAGTTGCAACATCAATAATTTTATAAGATGGTATTTTTGGAACAAATAATTCACCTCCCCAAGCTTTTTCGATAGCATCAAATACCATCTGACAGCCATCCTGTAGAGAAATATTAAATCTTGTCATTTTTTTATTTGTTATTGGCAGTACTCCATCTTTTCTTTTATTTAAGAAAAATGGCATAACTGAACCATTAGACCCCATAACATTACCATAACGTACTACTGAAAACTTAACATTTCTTGACCCTTTAACATTGTTAGCTGCTATAAATAATTTATCAGAAGTAAGCTTCGTTGCGCCATATAAATTAATAGGAGCACAAGCTTTATCAGTTGAAAGTGCTACAACATCTTTTACACCACATTTGATAGCGGCAGCAATAACATTTTCTGCACCATTAATATTTGTTTTGATACATTCAGAAGGATTGTATTCAGCTAAATGAACATGTTTCATTGCAGCAGCATGAATTACAATATCTATCCCTTCGAAAGCTCTTTCTAAACGATCTTTATCTCGGACATCACCTATAAAATATCTCATAGCAGGATATTTGGTTTCTGGAAAATCCATAGCCATGTTGAAATGTTTTTGTTCATCTCTAGATAGTATAACCAAACGCTTGACATCTGGATTTCTTTCTAAGATTAGTTTAGTGAACATTTTACCAAAAGACCCCGTCCCTCCAGTTATTAAGATCGATTTATTATTTAAGTCTAACATTTATTAAAAATTAATTTTTTTTATTAAAAACAAAAACACACCTCCATATGCAACATATTATTTATTACTATTTTTTCCCTAATTTTAAAAGAGTCAATCATATTAATTACATTTTGCTTTTCAGTAAAACTGAAAATTTATTTTTAATTTAGTTTCTATTTTTTTCAGACAGTTTAAAGTTATTTTTAGATATTTACGAATCAATTTCTATATCGTTCTAAATATTTGAGATTCATTCCGTATCATAATCTAGTTTCTTTATTTTAAGATAAAAACCATTGGATAGCTTTTTATTAAGTTTATAAATTAAGATTAAAAATAACGTCATTAAAAATAAAAATAAAGCTACAATAAAAGTGAAATTCTTATTAACAACACTACCTACATCACTAAAAGAATCAATGGTATTAATTACATTTTTTTTATCATTCATTTCATAATTTATATCAATAAGTTTATTTCTAAGACTACTATATCTATCAAATAATTGTAAATCTATATTTTGATTTTGATTCTCATCTAATACAATAGTGGTCCCTAAATTTTCAGCTTTAGGTTTTTCTTTCTGTGCAAACAATAAAGTATCAAGTTTTACAATAGATTCTAAAATATATTCTTTCTTAATTTTTAAGTTTTCTAAGTAGGTTTCTTTTTTGTTCTTGTAATAAATATTATTTTCTACATTTTGAATGATTCTTTCTTCTATTTGAGTAGGGACTCTGTTTTTATTTAATTCTAATTTAATTACATGCCTAGAATAACTGTCAAATGGAATCTTTGAAATATAGTTATCATAATTAAAATTTATAGCAGTAATAGAATCTGCGCTTCCAAGTAGTGCTTTATAATTTGTTAATTTCAAATATTCATTTGTATATGGTTCAATTGTAATATTTTTCAAAGCCTTTGATTCTGAAGAATCTAGGTTTAAATAACTTTTCAATTTTTCAAAATCTTTATAAATTATTAAGTTTTGATAAAATTTAATAGTCTCATAAAGTTGGTAAGTACTGCCAAAATTTGGGGATAATGTTAGTGTAGATGTGTATGTAGGTTTATAAAAATTCTTTTGGTAAGTATAACCCATTAAACTCCCAATGATTACGGCAGCTGAAAGCAAAAGATAACTTTTTCTAATTACGGATAAAAGTCTAATAAATAAATTTAAACCTGAAATAAGTAGATTAATAAGTAAAACAAAAACCGAATTAGTTTTTTTACTAATTAAAGAAAATAATGATAATATATCTACTTCTTGCTCGTTATTTTTTTCAGTCATTCCTTGTAATTTATAATTTTGTAAATATAGTTTTTCTCTTAAAAAAATTAATGGTTATGTTCTTCTTTTAAAAGTACAATTCATTTTAACATATTTTTTTTTTATTAGGTAAGTTTACCTAAATAAAAGAATCTTTCTCAAAAATAAACTTAATTTCAGTCATGTACTATTTCTTTTTTAAGTTGTTTTATCCATTTCTCTAACCTTCCTAGTGTAAGCTCATCTTCATTGTCTTGGTCTAGCGGAAGCCCATAAAAATAATCTTT